>JAAUYH010235385.1_pt1 | contig 13877 bp, 11 predicted proteins | sample 7278061 | NCBI WGS metagenome assembly JAAUYH01 (sample SAMN14350203, study PRJNA611818) | marine sediment metagenome | isolation source: surface marine sediment (0.6m) | place: French Polynesia: Moorea | collected 2018-08
GTCGGCAATATCGGGGGGTAGGAGATATAATTCCACTTCGCCATCAATGGGGCTGGCGCTGGTTGCTGCGCGACTGCGACCGGGCTGCTCGGCAAAAAGTCCTTCGTGAGTCGCGGTGATTTCGTACTCGCTATCGTCGGTGCCGCCGTTGTCGGCCAGACCGGCAAAGCGGAGTTCGACGACGCTGGTCACGGTGCTCGGATCTCGGACATCGCCGCCGGCCGTGCTGGGAAGTAGGGCGTAAAAGCTGGCGTCCAAGACATTGTCGGCGGCCGGGGGCGGGGTAGCCAAATGCCACCGTTTTGAGAACACCCGACCCGGCTGCACCTCGTCGTCGGCGAGGACTGAGATATCCCACGTCGACCCGGCTGGGATCGACTGCAGTAAGGTGATGGTATAGACGCCGTTCTCGGGTACGTTAATAGGGGGACTGCCGGGCACTATCGTACCGTTGAATCCGTTGCTATTGCTCACGAAGATCGGCAGTGGCGTCCCGGAGGACAGTTGTAGCTGGTAGCGGATGCTTTCGGTCGTGTGATCGAGAATCTCGACACCGACGGTGGTTTCGAGCAGCAGGTCCTGCGTGGTCCCCAATTGGTCGCTGCCCTCGGCGAGCGCCAATGATGTGTACCCCAGGCAGGATAGTGCACATAAGAGCGCGAATGTATCGGCCTTCATAGCCGCCATCATACTACTTACGTGCGATGATGCGCATTATCGGCGCGGTTTTCCCTATTGCCCTTGACGCAAGATCTCAGCCCTGGTCGAGATAAACCCGAGAAGCGTGATTCGCGCCCAATCGTGCGCTACTGTCGGCCGTGCCGCTGCTCCCCGCGGCGGCCAGCAAAGGCACATGTCCCTATGTCTATCCAACAATTCAACTATCCCACCACGATGCTCTATGGCCCAGGCGCTATCTACGAATTGGCTGAGCGTCTTCGCACCCATTTCACGATTTCAAGCGCTGGCGCACAGTCTGACTCCGCAGCCTCCTCGGCGTCAGGCCCGTCCGTTGGGCCCAATAACGCCACTGGCGGCGAGTGCGCGCTCCTCCTCGTGACCGATCCCGGTGTGGTGTCCGCCGGGATTGCCTCTCGCGTCGAAGAGGTTCTCAGCGATGCCGGGTTTGCCGTCGTGATTCACGACGAGGTTCACGGCAATCCCATTGAAGCCGATGTTGTAAGTGGTGTAGGCCGCTATCGTCAGAGTGGCGCAAGCGCCATTATCGCGGTTGGCGGCGGCTCGCCCATGGATGCGGCCAAGGCCATTGCGGTGCTCGCAACCCATGACGGACCGCTGTCGCGCTTTGACGATGCCAAGGGGGGCGATCGCCACATCAGTGCCCCATTGCCGCCGATTTACGCCGTGCCTACAACCGCGGGTACCGGCAGTGAAGTCGGTCGTGCCGGTGTGATTATCTGTGCCGATACGGGGCAAAAAACCGTGATCTTTCACCCCTCGCTGATGCCGACGATGGCGGTGCTGGATCCTGAGCTCACGGTCGATTTGCCGGCCCCGATTACGGCCGCCACTGGCATGGATGCCTTTACGCATGGGCTCGAGGCCTATTTGGCCAGCGGCATTCATCCCATGGCCGACGCCATTGCCCTCGGGTGTATGGAAATCGTCATGCGCTATTTGCCCGCCGCCATTGCCCGCGGTTCCGACTTGGACGCCCGCGGTCATATGATGCTGGCGGCCAGTATGGGGGCGACGGCATTTCAAAAAGGTCTGGGTATGATCCATTCCATGGCCCATCCGCTGTCTACCCGCTACGGCATCCATCACGGCCTGGCCAATGCCCTATTGATGCCGCCCGTGCTCGCCTGGGAGCTGGAGGCCAAACGAAAGCAGTTTACCGCCGACCTATGGGCGCGTTTTACCCGGGTGGCCCGCATTTTCGACGAATGTGACAACCAGCGCCGCAGTGCCGAAGACTTGCCGGACGCCATTGCCGACCTGTGCCGCCGCGTCGGTATTGAAGGCAGTCTCGCCGACCACGGTCTGCGCCGCGAGGACATCCCTGCGCTGGCCAAAGAGGCCGCCCTCGATGGCTGCCATCAGGGCAATCCCATCCCCATTAGCGAAGCCGACTTCGCCGAGGCCTTTGCCCGCTGTTTGCCGTAGTGATGCGCCACCCGGATTGACCATTGTCGACCATGGTTGACCATATGGTTGACTGAATGTCACGTCCGGTCTCCTTGACCGGCTCAGGCGTTCCCTTGTGCGTCTGGGCATGCTACCCATGGGGCACGCGTCCGCTCACCACGACTACCCGGTAGCGCGGCGGGTGCTGGATTGCGTTGGCAGGGAGACGGACTTGAAGCGAATCGGTTTCATTCTCAAACCCGAAAATATCGAGAGCCATCAACTCTTAGCCGAATTGGTGCCATGGGTGCGCCAGCGCGGTCATCAGGTCGTAGTCTCAGACGAGGATCGGGTGGCGGTCGAGGGGGTCGTCATTGTACCCAGGGCCCGGCTGGGCAGCGAGATTGACCTGGCCGTGGTCCTCGGCGGCGACGGCACCATGCTGGGCGCCTCCGCGCAGGTCTCAGACAATAGCGTGCCAGTGCTCGGTATCAATTTGGGGCGGTTGGGGTTTCTCACTCCGTTTGATCCGGCCCAGGCCCATGATGCGCTGGAGGCCGCGATTGCCGGCGAGCTCACCACCAGCGAGCGCATGCGTTTGGCCGTGACCTATCGCGCTACCGACCATCCGCCGGTCACCCGCGTGGGCCTCAACGATGTGGTGATTCACCAGGGGTCGATGGCGCGCCTCATCGAGCTCGAAACCCGTCTCGACGGCGAGCTCGTGGCCCGCTACCGCGCCGACGGCCTCATCGTGGCCACGCCCACTGGTTCGACGGCGTACAACTTGGCCGCGGGCGGTCCCATCATCGAGCCCGGACAGGCTGCGCTCACGCTCACGCCCATCTGTGCCCACTCCCTCACCAGCCGCCCGCTGGTGGTCGCGGGGGAATCGACGCTCACGGTGACCCTCGATGGCGACTCGTTTGGCGTGGTCCTCACCGTGGATGGTCAATGGGCCCATTCGTTTTTGCCTGGCGATGTGTTGGAAATCGCCGCCGCAGAAAAATCCCTCGTCGTCTTCAACTCGGAAAAGCGCTATTTCGATATTCTGCGCGAAAAACTGCATTGGGGCGCGCGGCCGGATCGCAGCTTAGAGGATGTGGCCCGGTCCGAGCGCACCCGACGCGGACAATAGAACCGTCATGCTGCGCCATTTACGCGTCACCAATTTTGCCCTGCTATCGGACGTGACCATCGAATTCGAGGGCGGTTTCAACGCTCTCACGGGTGAGACCGGGGCCGGTAAGTCTCTCATTGTCGAGGCCGTCAATCTGCTCCGCGGCGGTCGCGCCAGCGCCAATATCCCGCGCGCCGGGGCCAATTCGGCCACGGTCGAGGCCATTTTTGAAGTGCCCGCCGATATCGCCGCCCGCGTGCAGCAGATTTTGGCCGCGGCGGGCCTGCCGAGCAGCGCTGGCGATGACGATGCCGGCGCAGATGACGCCGATGGTGTGGGCGCCGACGACGATGCGGCCGCCGACCCCCCCAATACGATCGACACCATCGAAGTGTTGGTCCGCCGGGTCATCCAGCGCGGCGGACGCAGCCGCACCTATGTCAACGGTGCACTCACGACCGCCAAGCGTCTGGGCGAGCTCGGCGCATGGCTCGTGGACTTATCGGGTCAGCATCAGCACCAAGGCTTGGTCGACGCCAAGCGCCACCGGGAAATCCTCGACGCCTTTGCCGGCAATGCCCGCGAGCGCCAGGCGATGTCGGACGCGTATGAGCGATTGGCGGCGGCCCAAGAGGCCATCGACGCCCTCAGTGGTCCGGGCGACGCCATGGGCGATAAACTCGATTATCTGCGCTTTCAACTCGAGGAGCTCGACAGCGCCCAGGTCGAAGTCGGCGAAGACGATGCCCTGGAGGGCGAACGCAACCGGCTCCAGGCGCTCGATCGTCTGCTTGCTGGCGCCAGGCAGGCCGAAGAAGCTCTATACGCGGGGGAACCGGCGGCCGTGGACTTACTCAGCACGGCCCATCGGCATATCGACAAACTGAGCGCCATCGACCCCGCGCTGGAGGAGTGGACGAAGCAGATCGAAGAGGCCCGGGTATTGGCCGAGGAGGCCGCTAGCGGTCTGGGTCGCTATGCCGACGGTCTCGACGGCGACCCCGAGACCCTGGCCCACGTCGAAGACCGGCTGGCGCTGCTCAACCGGCTCAAGCGCAAACACGGCGGGTCTCTGGCCACCGTGGTGCAAAAGACTGAGCAGCTGCGCCGCGAACTCGAAGATCTCGAACATCGCGACGAACGCCTGGCCGAACTGGAGGCCGAGCGCGATCGGGCTGAAAAAGCCGCTCGCCGGGCCGCAGACGCGCTGTCGCGCACGCGCAATCAGGCCGGGGCGACGGTATGTACGGCGGTCGAGGCCTACTTGGCAGAGTTGGGCATGGCGGCGGCCGTGTTGTCGGTGCGTATCGAAGGCAAGGCACTGACGGTCGATGGCCACGATCGGGTCGAATTTCTCCTGGCCTCGAATAAGGGCGAAGAGGCCAAGCCGCTGGTGCGCATTGCCTCGGGCGGTGAGCTATCGCGCATCATGCTGGCGCTGAAACTGTCGCTGCGCAAGGCCGATGAGGTGGCCACGTACGTGTTTGACGAAGTGGATACCGGCGTGGGCGGGGCCACCGCCGAGGTCGTCGGTCGGCAAATTCGCGCCCTCGGCGACCAGCGTCAGGTCCTGTGCGTCACCCATCTGCCGCAGATCGCGGCATACGCCGACCGTCATTTGCACGTGTCGAAATACGAAGTAGCGGACCGGACTGAGACCACGGTCCGGCTACTCGGCGGTCGCGAGCGCCGCGAGGAAATGGCCCGCATGTTGGGCGGCATGGAGGTGACGGCCAGCGCCCGCGCCCATGCCGATGCCATGCTCAAGTCCGCCTCCCGTGGGGGAGGTCGTCGAGGGGGCCGCTCACGTCCCAGACCGTAGACGTTAGGATTTCATGCCCCAGCGCATCAGCGTGCTGCCCCAAGTGAAGCCAGAGCCAAAGCTGGCCAGGACCACCAAGTCGCCCACCGCCAACTTGCCGGCATCGTGGTACTCGCACAGGCAGATGGGGATGGTGGCCGCCGTGGTGTTGGCGTAGCGGTCGATCGTGATCGCCACTTGTTCGTCGCGCAATTTGAGCCGATCGGCGGCGGCCTTGATGATGCGCACATTGGCTTGATGGGGGACAAAGAGGCCCACGTCGGATCCGCTATAGCCGTTGCGTTGCAAGATCTTGAGCGCCACATCGGCCATCTCCTTCACCGCGAATTTAAACACGCTGCGGCCGTCCTGCTTGACGTAGTGCTGGCGCTGCTCCACGGTTTCTCGGCTCGGGGGAAGCCGGCTGCCCCCGGCTGGCATGTGCAGGTACTCGCCGCCGCCGCCGTCGATGCGCATGAGCGAATCGATGATGCCGATGGGCTCGGCGTGCGCCGGTTCGCTGGCGTTTTCGCGATTTGCCTCGTCCGATGGTCCTTCCCAGGGTTCGAGGAGCACTGCGCCGGCCCCATCGCCAAAGAGTACCCGAGTGGCGCGGTCTTTGGGATCGACGATGGAACTCATCACATCGGCGCCGATGACGAGCACCTTGCGATGGCGGCCCGATTCGATGAATTGGGTCCCGACCGACAGCGCGTATAAAAAGCCGGAACAGGCGCCCGACAAATCAAATCCCCATGCGCCCGTGGCGCCCAGTTGACGCTGCACCAAACAGGCGGTGGCGGGAAACATCATATCGGGGGTGACCGTGGCCACGATGATGAGTTCGACTTCATCGGCGCTCACGCCCGCCCGCTCCAGACAGCGCTTGGCGGCCATGAACGCAAGATCGCTGGTAGCTTGCCCCGGTTCCACGAACCGACGCTCACGGATGCCGGTGCGATCGCGGATCCACGCATCAGAAGTATCGAGAATTTGCGACAAATCGTCGTTGGTCACCCGGTTTTCCGGGACGTACATACCGAGGGATGAGATATATGCCCGAGCTTGCTTCATGTTCCTACTCCCGCGTCGGATGTTGCGTACGCATCGCGGACTGTGCCGCTATCTTATGCCCATGCTTTTCGAGATATGCAATATCTCGCTGTATTTGACACCCTGTTAGAATATGGACACTGTGTTGAATAGCCCGGGCGAGGCCAGTTCATGAGGATCATCTGCCGTCCTCGTCCCCAGGCCCGCTCTTGTCGGCCGAATCTCGGCCCGCCGAGTCTTGGCCCGCCGAGTCTCGGACCGTTGCCTACAGAATCCCCGCTGATTCATATCACTGCGCGACGGGAGAGACTCTGATATACCTCGATACGCGATGATGGCCCGGATACATGACACCCCACTGCCGAACAACCCCTCATGTGTGTCTCGCTGGCGCTCTTGGGCACTCGCCGTTGCCCTCGTCATGCCCGTGTGCATGTCGTCGTCATGCGCGGGCCCCCAGACGCCCACGCAAACGCCGCCGCAGAGTACGTCCGATGTATCGGACGGGGCGTCCGGCAGTGAGGGCAAGAGCGGCGGAGATGACGCCGCGGACTCTGAGAATGCAAAGGCGCCCGATGCCGCCGACAGCCCAGGACCCGCGGATACGCCAGCCGGCACGGGCATCAAGCCAGCGACCCCGGCGGCCAAGCCCAAGCCTCCGGCCGCGCCGCCGGTGCGCCGCGCGGGCACGCTCCTGGTAGAAGAGCCGCCGCGGGCGGCCACGGCCAGCGACACTCCCAAGCGTATGCGCTCTCACGTGGAGGGCGGGCTGGCCCAGGGCTCAGAGCGGGTCTGGGTTGGGCCGTCGGTGCCCAGCTATATCCCGCTGCAAGTCGATACCACCGAGCTATTTCTGCTCGATCTGGCCGATGAAGGCCACTTTGTCCTCTATCGCGACCCCTACGGCGCCTCTAGCTGCTCGCTTGGGACCGACAAAAACTGCCGCTACGAGGCCCGCTTCTACCGCGCCGGTGGTCGTCTATCTTGGACTATGGGGTTTGAGACCCTGTGGTCGCGCCTCGAACACCTCGAGATCCACGATATTCAACTCTCGGGTGGGGTGGTGTACTTCAACGAAGCCTGCCAATCCTATTCGCGCAGCGCGGGCGGCAAATGTTCGAGCTTGGTCGCCGTCGATCCCAAACAAGGACAAGTGCTATGGCGCACAGAGCCGCTGATGTCCAACCATCGTTTTCTGCTGTTGGAGGACGTGATCATCGCCGGCTATGGCTTTACCGCGGAAGTCGATTACTTGCACTTGCTGCGCCGCTCCGACGGCGAATTGCTGGATCGCAAGCGGTTGCGGTCGGCGCCCGTGGACATTCAGCGGGACAGTGACGGGGAGATCTCGGTGGTCCTCCACAGTGGCGAACGGCGCAGTGTGGAGATCGTCACCCGGGGGCGCGATGACGATGAGGACAAACTGCGGCTAAAGATCCGTCGGCGCCCCTGAAGAAAATCCATTGACCTTGGGCTGCGGGGCAGGGTGGGGTACATTTCACGTACATGGCACGATCCGAAGAGTACGGGCCTATCCGCGGCACCGGAGAGCTCGACACGATGGCTCGGTACTTGGGTCAGTCCTTTGGCGTGGGCGTGGAATCGGCGCGGCAATGGCTGGGGGCCAATCGCGAGCACCTGCGCGTTTTGCGCCAGGATCGCCTGCTGGTCGGCGGGTTGCTGCTCATTCCGATGGGCCACTTTTTCGGCGGACGACGGGTCAACACCACCGGTATTGCCGGGCTGTGCATTGCCCCCCACGAGCGCGGCACTGGTATGGCGACGCGCCTCATGCAGGCGACCCTCGACGAACTGCATCAAAGCGGCATCGCCCTGTCGACGCTGTACCCGGCCACCTATCCCCTCTATCGTCGTGTGGGTTACGACTTGGCCGGTGGCTACTACCGCACCAAGGTGCCGGCGCGCGCCATTGCCATTGCCGACCGCGAGTTGCCCATGCGGCCCGTGGGCGACGATGACCTGCCGGTGTTGCGCCGCCTGTACCGCCATATGGCCCATCATCGCCACGGCTGGCTGGACCGGGGCACCTATATCTGGGGCCGCGTGCATCGGCCCCACGGCGAGAGTCGCTTGCACGCCTACGCAGTCGAGGGCCCCAGCGGCATCGAGGGCTATGTGTTCTATCGCATCGAGCGCATTGAGCCCATGGGCTTTGACATTTCGGTGACCGACATGGTCGCCACCACCACGGCGGCGGCCCGGCGCCTGCTGGGCTTTTTTTCCGATCAGGCGGCCCAGGTGCGCGATGTGATTTGGCACGCGGGCCTCGACGATCCACTGCTGTACCTCATGCCCGAGCGCGGCTATCGGGTGAATCTCGAAGAGCCTTGGATGTTGCGCTTGGTCGATGTGCCCGCGGCTCTCAGCGAGCGCGGCTATGCTGTTGGGGTGAGCGCCCGACTCGATCTCGCCGTCATCGACGATCGCATCGGCAAAAATCACGGCCGGTTCATTCTCGAAGTGGCCGATGGGCGGGCGCAGGTGCGCGGCGGCGGGCGCGGGAGTCTCGAAATCGACGTTCGTGCCTTGGCCAGCCTGTACGCCGGCCAGGCGATGCCGCAGCAGTTGGCCATGATCGGGCAACTGGCCGGCTCGGAGGCGACCCTGTCCCGTGCCGCGGCGATTTTTGCTGCGCCTTGTCCGTCGCTGGCCGATTTTTTCTGAGGCGTTTCGACTGTCTATGCCACCTTCCGGGCCACCTTCCGGGCCACCTTCCGGGCCGCATCCCAGGCCGCATCCCGCGCCACATCTCGGCTGCCGCGTCCTCCATCTCACCCGCGACTTGGCCCCGCGGTCGGTGGGCGGCATCTCCACGGCCGTCGCCGGTATGTTGCGGGCCTCGGCGGCTGCGGGCCTATCGTGTGCGGCGGTTTCGTTTGACAACTGGCGCCCGCGTCGTCAGTCGGCAGCGTCTGGGGATGCTGAAGCACCCGCGCCCTATCAAGAGCACGGCGCCAGGGTGCTCCGAGTATCGCTGCCGGCCCATCTGCCGGCGGTGCACGAATTTGCCCGCGACTTTGCCCCCGACCTCGTTCACGTCCATCACGGGCTGCTTTGGCCTGTGGCCGCCGATATGGCCGCCGATATGACGAGCGACCGCCGCGAGGCTGGGGCGTTGCCATTGGCCACCGCGTACACGGCGCATGTATTGCAGCGCTATCAAGACACCTTGCGGGGGCTCAGCCATCCCACCCTGAGCACCCAGGCTGAAGAGCGGGCGCTGGCCGAGGCCCATGCGGTGATGGCGCCGTCGCAGGCGGTGGCCGCGTATTTGCTTGAAACAGCCGGCGTATCTCAAGAGCGGCTACACATCGCGGCCCTGGGTATTGATGACAACGCGACGGCGCGCGCGGCTGCCGGCATGGACGCGGGCGGAGGCAACGCGCGCGAGCGCGGTCCGGTGGTCTACGTGGGTCGATTTAGCGACATCAATGGCGTGGCAGATTTGCTGGCCGCGGTGCCCGCCATCGCCCGCGCCTATGGCGGCATGGAGATGGTTTTCGCCGGTGGTGCGCCTCACAATCGAAAAGCCGCGGCCCGCTGGCAGCGCCACATTGCGGACGCGCTCAGCGAGGTGCCGGTGCGGCTGTCGTTTCCCGGTTGGCTGGATGCGGCCGAGCTCAGCCAGCTCTATGCCCGTGCCCGGATGTTGGTGATTCCCAGTTGGTTTGAGACCTTTGGCCTGGTGGCGCTAGAGGGCATGCTGCACGGGGTACCGATCGTGGCCACCAGCGGCGGTGCGCTGGGTGAGCTTCTCAGCCACGGGCGCACGGCCGTCGTCGTCCGGCCGCGGGCGCCCGAGGCCCTGAGCGAAGGGGCGCTATCACTTCTGGCCGATCCGGCCTACGCGGCGCGGCTGTCCCGGGCTGCCGCCGAGCACGCACGTCGGGCGTATGCGTGGCCCAGCGTCATGCCGGCACTCTTGTCCGCCTACGCAGCCGCTCGCCAGATTTCCGCGGTTTTTGAGCACCATCGATAGCGCCGGAGTTTCGCGCCGGCGCGCGGCTGCTCGTGGCGACAATGCGCGATGTATGCGTCGAAAACCAGACATCGTGCATTTCCTGCACATTGCCCGGACTGAAAGCGGAGCGAATCGCGGTGGCATATGGTGGGAATAAGACTTGCACTTCCATCCAGGAGACCTTTGGCCGCGACTGCTTTGCCCTCGCCCGCAAAGGAGGCCCCGGAATGCAAAAGATGCATGAATCGAGCTTCACCCCCATCGACTCCTTCGACCTGCGGCGCTGGCGCGCCTTTGTCGGCGACGCCACTAGGTATCCGATCGATGCCCATCCCGACGTGATTGGCTGGGCGCTCCCCGAGGGTGCCGGGGCCATGGTCTACACCGACTCCGACCAAGGCCGCCTGCAGACCATGGCGCTCTTGGCGCCCGCACGCCTGCCCGCCGTCCGCGAGATGCCGTGGCTCACCCATTTCGACGGCTGGCGCCTGGTGGGCAATCGACTCGCCGGCCGCGACGACGACGAAGCCTACCGCCATTTCATCACCGCCAGCATGGATCTACTGGCTCACAGCGATGCCGATTGTATGTTCTTCGAAGATATCGAAGTCGATGCACCGCTGTGGCGAGCCGCAGTGGCCGCCGACACCGGCAGCGTATCCATCGACTATCCCAAGCCCGCTCAGCCCCACTGGCTGCTCCGCTTTCCCGACACGCCCGCCGACTACTGGCAGCGCTTACCGCGCAAGAGCCGCTACAACCTCCGCCGCGAAGCCAAGCGCTTTCCCCACCGGGTAGACGCCATCACCACAGCCGCGCAAGTACCGGCCTTTCTCGAAGCAGCCCACACCGTGTCCGAGCACAGCTGGCAGGGCAAGCGCACGGTCACCAACATCGCCAACAGCGAGCGCCAACGGGCCATGTTCACCGCCATGGCCAACCTCGGGGCTCTGCGCTCCTACCTCCTATACCACGACGACCAGCCCGTCGCCTTTGTCTACGGCTGGCAGTGGCAGGGCTTGTACAACTACGAACAGATCGGCTACGACGGCCGTGTTGCCGCCCACGGACCGGGCAAGGTGCTGCTCTTTCGCCTTATCGAGGATCTCATCGCCCGCGATACCCCGGAGGTGCTCGACTTCGGCAATGGTGATGCCGACTATAAACGCCGCTTCGCCACCGAACACACTGCCACCGGCCCGATTACGCTCAACGCCCGCAAGCTCAAGACCCACGTGGCTCTGACCCTGCGTCATTGGCGCAACTCAGCCGACCGCGGCATGCGCCTCGCACTGCGCCGCACCGGCCTGTACGACCGCGTCCGCCGCGCCTACCATCACGTCTGAACACTGCCTGCCCTTGCCCGAGGCGATCAGGACCTGGCCATGGCCAACGTTTCGCTGGGCAAAGGCGTGGGCAATTGGCGAAAACTGGCCGGTTCATCGGTGCTGAGGCGCCCGGCTGGCTGGCCCGATTGATTCCGCAGGGGGCGTACAGACCGCATGCGCAACGGTTGCGCATCGGCCGGAGTGTCGCGCGTTCTTTGCCTGTTTTGCGCCCTGGCATGACGGAATAAGGCGCCTTACCTTACATAGTAAACGAGTCGGAGCGATCGCATGTCCCCCAACGATGCAACCCGGTATCGGAGCGAATTTTTGAGCAGCGGCGACCAGATCCGGGCGCTCGCCGAACGCTGGGAAGCGTGCCGCCAGCGCGACGACTGGCCCCACGTAGAGCAGCACCCGGAGTGGTTGATGATCGAGGCCCGCGCAGCCGCGCTTGAGCCGACAGAGCAGGCCCGCGGCATCCTGGCCGCCACGCTATACCAGGACAACACGCTGGTGGGCATTGCGCCGTTCTTGCGCTACCGCATGCCATGGGAATGCCGACTCGGCTATCGTACCATGGTCCGCTTCCCCATGCGGATCGCCGAGCTCCTCGGTGACAGCCTGATTTGTCCCGGTGACCCTGCGGCCCACGAAGCGCTGTTACGCGGCCTGGACGGTGACGACGCGCCGTTCGACATGCTCCACTTTGTGGGGCTGCCGACCGCGTCGATGACCTGGAAGGTGATGCAGCGCTCGCGCGCCCTGCACCGTCACTACTGGTGCTACACGCCGGACGCACCGTCGCAACGGCGCATGATCCACCTGCGAGGAACGCTATCGGACTACCTCGCCGAACTCGGCAAGGAGGCGCGCCGCGATCTCAAGCGCTCGGTGCGCAAGCTCGAAAAGGCCAGGCAGGGCGCGGTGACTCTTGAGCGCGTGAGCCGCGCCGAGGACGTGCAGCGCTTCCTTGCGCACGTAGAACAGATCTCGGCCCACGGCTGGCGCTGCAAGAGCCTGGGACACAGCTTCCGGCCCAGCCCGAGCTACGATCTGCGATATCGAGAGCGCGCCGAAAGCGGTTGGATGCGCAGCTATCTGTTGCGCTGCGGGGATGTCCCCATCGCCTATCAAATAGGCTGGCAGGCCGGCGGCGTCTATTTCGCCAGCGGGACCGCGTACGACAGCGACTGGCGCGCCCACTCACCGGGCAAAGCGCTGCTATATCTGCTCCTGGAAGACCTCCACGCCGACGACAAGCCCGAATGGTTCGACTTTCTCACCGGCGACATGCCGTACAAGGCCGAGTTTTCGAATCACTCGTTCGAGGACATTGATGTCTATCTGATCCGCAAGTCGGCCTACGCCGGTCTGGCTGTGGCGATGCATGCCTCCTCTCGGGCCGCGACCCGGGCGACGCTGCGCGGCCTGGAGCGCCTGGGCCTGCGCCAGAAGCTACACCAGTCCCTGCGGCGCTGAGGACTCCCCAACGGGATGTCTGCCATCGACTGGCAAGTTATTTTTGCGTGAGCCCTAACTTGCTGGGTATTGCTGGACGCTCAGAGATCTCGTGAGATCGGCTCTCAAGCCATGGTCTGGCGGCCGATCCACGATGGCTCGACGTTGCGGTGCGGGCTGCCGCCGCCGCAAATGTAGGCTCGATAGAGCTCGCGCAGATCGGCGGGCCCCGATTGCTTGACGCTGTCACGCGCCCGCAACGCCGCGGACCAGGTTTGGGCTTTGTCGAGTCCGTCCAAGATCCCGAGCCCCGGGCTGAAGGATTCGAGCCACTCCATGCGCTGAAACAGGGGCGCGGCGGCGGCGTCGGTGAGCGAGAACCAGTCGCCGTTGAAATAGGGGCCGGGGCCAAGGACCTGCTCCAGACGCTCCATGCGCGCGCGCAAATCGGCGGCCAGCGCGCGCATTTTCTCCTCCTCAACCTCGAGTTGGAGCCAGTACTGCACCGACAAGGCCTGACTGAGAAATTCGATCCAGACCCGGTTTTGCGCCCGTTCTAGGGTGTCTGCCGGATGGAGATTGGGCGCTGGCGTCACCTCGTTGAGGTACTCGTTGATCACCGATGATTCGAAGAGAACCGCGTCGTCCACAATGAGAAGCGGTACTTTGCCCAGCGGTGAGGTCTCCACGAACCAAGATGGCTTATTCCAAATGTCTACGTACTCGACCTCGTAGGGGAGGCCCTTTTCGACCAACACAATAATGGCGCGCTGTACGTAGGGACAAACGGTGAGACTCACGAGTTTTAACTGGGCCATGTCTGGGTTCCTGGGAGCTGATTTGACGGTGCGCGTAGTGTACCAGACGAACCTACGAGCAGCAGGACTAGTGCCACAGCTCCGAAGTCCGTCGGGGGTTTCACCGCCAGAACGCCGACAGCTGCGTTGCTCCTCGGTCGCTGGGGCCCACCCAGCTCCGTCGTCGCGCCTTCCTGCCGACGCCCTGGACGGCGAAACCTATCCCCTGACGGACTTCGGAGCTGCGGCA
>JAAUYH010045836.1_pt1 | contig 13875 bp, 11 predicted proteins | sample 7278061 | NCBI WGS metagenome assembly JAAUYH01 (sample SAMN14350203, study PRJNA611818) | marine sediment metagenome | isolation source: surface marine sediment (0.6m) | place: French Polynesia: Moorea | collected 2018-08
ATAGTCCGGCCCCGGTAGTGACGTCACGCCATCGTCCGGCAATATTTTCGTATAGCCGATCACTCAGACCCTGGTAGCTTTGCGGTCCGCAGTAGTCGGGGCGGCTGTTTCCAGCCGTGCAGCGCACGGCGCGGTCCGGATGAAAATCGATGTATCTGGTGACAAAAAGGTCGAGATCGTTATCCCGGTCAAAGTCCAAAAAAGTAGCGGCGGTAGACCACAACGGTTCATGCCAGGGACCATCGCTGACCTCAAAGACGCCGCGGTTATTGCGCAGCAAGATGTCCGGCCCGTAGTTGGTCAGAAAAAGGTCGGTCCAGCCGTCACCGTCAAAATCTCCGGTGGCAACGCCCATGCCATAACCGAATTGGCCAACGCCCGACTGGGCGGATCCGTCGCGGAATCGCATTGCCCCGGTTTCCACCCATTGGTTGACGTACAGCCGGTCACCGACCGCAGACCTGATCTCGCCGAGGGTGCCGCCCTGCCGCAAATAGATATCCAGATCGCCGTCATTGTCAAAGTCAATCAATGCAGCACCCGAGCCCATGATCTCGAGCGGCCACAGGCTGCCTTCCGCGCCGTTTTGGTGAATGAAACTGATGCCGGAATCCTCCGGCGCCCTGACCGAAAGCACAACCTCACCGGTCTGCGTTTGACAACCGACCAAACCCCAGCTCAGGGCCGCCATTATGGCTGGATTACACCAGCTCAGCGCCGTTGTGTCCTCATGGCGGGGGGAGTTCGAAGCCGTTACGAAACACCAACTCCGGCGGCGGTCCCACGATAAACAGTGTGGCCGCGCTGACGAACCCGGTTTCGCCGCCACCGCTGTCGGTGAGCTCCAAGGTCCAGGTTCCGTTTGCGCTCGCTATACCGGCAAACGCTGTCGCCATGTTGGTGGGCGAGCCACCGGACGGTGAGCCGCCGGGCGATGAGGTTCGATACCGCCCCGTCGGCAAATCCGCGCCACCGGTGATTGCCGCCGCTTCCGACCACCAGTCACCAAAGCTGGCGTCAGAAAAAGTGTAGACACCGTTCAGATCCGAAGAGTCGCCACATCCGGTTGGCGTGGTGGCCCCGGTTCGGCTAAAAAGCGTGTGGCTGGTCAAGCCGTCGGGGGCCGTCAACTCGGCGGACAGGTCGGCGAGCCAGTTGTGAGTAACATCGATGTCGACTTCGATACTTTCAAGGTCGGCGCCAGTACCCTCGATGCCCGCGACATCGAAGCTGACCACCAGCGGCGGGCCGGCTGGTGGGCCACACCCCGCAGTACCACGGTCAGGAACAGCGCCCGTCCCCGTCCCCGGAAACGCGCCAAGCCGATAGGCCAGGAAAAGCGAGCTTGACAATACTGTGCCTTGTTCGCCGCCGCCCGAATCCGTGAGCGTCAGGGTCCATGTGCCGTCTACATTGCTTATCCCTGAAAACGCGCTGGTCATATTGGTGAGCGCGCCGCCGCCTGCTGTGCCCCCCGGCGATGATGTCCGGTAGGATCCCATGGCCAAGTCGGCGCCGCCGGTCTGCAGGCTGGCTTCGGCCCACCAGTCGCCGGTGGCGGTGTCTGAGAAAGAGTAAACGCCGTTGGCATCCGACGAGTCGCCGCAACCCGTGGGTGTAGTTGCGCCAGTGCGGGCAAAGAGCACGTGTTCCGTGCCGTCAGGAGCCGCCAGTGTTGCGGTCACATCTCCAATCCAGTTGTGGGTGAAGTCAAGGTCGACCTCAACTGATTGCAGATCGGCGCCAGAGGCGCGTACCCCTGAGGCATCGTAGGACAACACCAACGGTGCCCCGGCGGGAGGACCGCAGCCGGCGGTCCCGCGATCAGGAATCGTACCGACTCCAGTCGCGGGGATGGTTACCGTTTCGACCTGGGCAAATCCGGCAGCGGTGATCAAGCCGACGGCGATAGTCAGCAGGACTTTGCGGAGCAAGGACAAGGTCGGGCGGCGCCTCGCCGCGTGACATCGGTTGGCAAATGGCGGCGGTCGGTGGCGCGCGGCGTCGCGGGCCGCGGTGATTCTGCTTGGCGTCATTACCCCTCCGCTGTGACTGCCTTTCATTAAGCTTATACGGAAAACTGGCCAGTACCAGATCAGGTCAACGCCAGAGGCCGTGGCTGGTTACGGGTTTTTCCTGGTCCAACGTCAACCGCAGAGGTCCGCTGTGCTGGTTGCCGGAGCCGTACGCTCCCAGTTCTTCCAAAACAAAAGGACCAACGGAGGTGTGATCATGAGACAACTGGTTGGAGGCCGCATCTCGAGAGCCCGCTATACTCAATGCAACTTCAATTCAATCGCCAAAACATGGTTTCCACTTTGCGCTGTCTGGTCTGCACCGTTTTGCTGTTGTTCTGGCAGTCCGCCCAGGCGGGCGTGAGCAGCGGCTGCGACGCGCTGGCGGATGCCCGTGAAGCCGGCCTGCCCGGCCCCGCGCCCGGCACGCCCCAGGTGACCTGCGCAGGGTTCTTTCCCTTTGCGGTGGCGGTGGACGGCAGCGAGTCGACGCGGCTGGAAGTGGTCATTTCCGGTGCGGGAATCACGGCGGCATCCCTGGGCAACAGTTTTGCGGTAGTGGGCGTCAGCGTGGACGGTGCGGCGCTGCCACAGACCGGCGGATTCATCGAGCTGTTCGACGATGGCAGCAACGGCGACCGGGCGGCGGGAGACGGCATCTGGTCGCGGAGCGGAATCCGGATTGACGCCCCGCCCGTTCCTCCGATCTTCTTTTACCAGTTTGACCAACTGCGCGTGACAGACGGATCGGGTACAAGGGATATTTTTGTCGGGTCGCCAGCCTCCACCGGACAGTATGGCCCTGCCCTGCTCGGTCGCCTGGCACCAGAGCTCCGTGCCACCGCCCGGGACCGGGGCGCGGGCTTCTCAGTGACGGACCACGTGGCGTTCCTGCGCAGCCCCGATGTTCATGCCGAGCTGCGCTGGCTGCTTCGCGCGCAAAACCCGCCGGCCAACATCCGCTCTGTACCGCAGCGTTTCTACACCGAGTTTGAAGACGATTTCGACTTTATATTCCTGTGGCCAACGGCTCATGTACCGGGCGGGCTGCGCGGCGCTTACCTGTCCGCATCCAACGACGTTTCCGGCATCGGCCGGTCCATCAGCGACGACACCGCTGACTGGGGCAGTGACGGGCGACTTCAGGGTGTGCTCACCATGAACCTGAGCGACGGCGGCCCGGTGATCCACGAGCTGACCCACCGTTGGGGCATTTTTGTGGGCACCGACATTGGCCTGCAGCAGTGCTCCGGAGCCCACGTGGGAGTGGCGGGTGTCGGCTGCGGGCCTCTGGGCGGCTTCGAACCGAATTCCCTTGTGGACAATGGCGACGGCACCTACACGGTCAACAACACCTGCTTTTCCGCTGGCGGCGCCGCGGCAGATACCACCGCCTTGAATCCCCTGAACCTTTACCTGGCAGGCCTGATCCCGGCCACTGACGTGCCGCCGTTTCCGGTGCCGGTCAACGTAGACTGCAACTCCATCAGCCAGAACTTTTCGGCCGGCACGGTCACCTTTGCCGCGGACGACATGGTGACACGCACCATCGACGATATCATCGACCTCGAAGGGCCCCGCGTGCCGGACTCCACCGCATCCCAGCGGGATTTTACCGCCGCATGGTTTGTGTTGAGCCATCGAGACCTGACGCCAACCGAGATGGGGTGGTTTCAGTACCGCGCTGAGTACCTGGGGCGGCAAGCTGCCGGCGACCAGCCACTGAGACTGACGTTCTTTGAAGCAACCGGCGATCGCGCAACGCTGGATACCCGAATCACGGACCCGCTGGTTTTGCCTCCGCTGGTGTTTGCCGATGGATTCGAATCACCCTGAAGATCACGTCGGTCCGGAGTGTCCGGGCTGCTCTCCCAGAATCTGATACGGCGCTTCATCGACGCTGATGAGGTCATCCACGCACTTGATAAAGCCTTTGGGAGAGTTGGGCTTCCCGATTTCCTGCCAGAACGCCCTGCCGCCCGGAGTCGATAAGGCGGCCTGGATGTCGGTTTCAACGATATGCCACTGGGTAGACGGGAGCTGGTTTTCCTGATGCAGGTAGTACATCACGTTCCAGGTGTTCAGAAACTGGCCCAGCAGGACAAAAAACTGCATGAATTCGTCCGGATCAAGGTCCTCCCTGGCCAGGCCCCGGCGAAAAATTGCGGCCGACTCCCGGCTTTCACCAATGGCGGCGTTAGCCTGGCCGTAGGCGTCCAGAAACGAATACCGGGCTGCCGCCTGTGACTGCTGGTTGGCGATCCGGATTTGCCTTGCCAGGTACAGCAGCGAGGCTACCACCGTGATGGCGGCTGCCCATTCCCCGGTTGCCCCAATGATTTCCCAATTCATCACTCTATTTTGATGCCTGGGGTGGCAGTTGCAAACACGGGGTCTGATGTTGTTATCAACTGGCGCTGGTATGGAGCCTGAGCGACGGGGGTGATGCTGGGATGTGGCGACGGCCCAAGGCCGCAAGTGGATCAAAACCACCAATTACAGAAGGGCGTTCATAGAACGTACGCCTTCCTGGATGAAGGCCTCTTTCTGCTCCTTCGATTTGCTTTTCAGCCAGCCACGGCAAGCCGCTTCTACAATACTGAACTGAAACTCGGCCATGATTGCCGCATCAGTTGGGAGCTTGCTTTCGTTGGGAAAAAAAGCGCGGATGCTCTTTTCAATCTCCGGAACAATCAGGTCTGCGATGGTGGGAATGCCGTTCTCTTGAAGCAAGGCAGGATGGTCAAGGATCATGGAAAATGCTTCCCGGTCTTTGTCGATGTAGGCAACGAGTCGTCGAATGATCATTTCGGAATTTAACTCCGCGATGTCACCTCTTGTAAATTCAGAGACCGCGCCCTGGGCAAAGACGTAGATCAACTCCTTCAGAATGCCCACCTTGGATCCGAATTGATGAAACAGAATGCCTTCTGACACACCGGACCTTTTTGCGATCTGTTTCGTTGTTGTCCTGTCGAACCCTTGAGACATGAAGAGTTCCCGTGCCGCAGCCAGAAGGCGTTCGCGCTTTTCTTCCGGGTTTCGGCGGCGCTGCGATGAAGATGAACAAAGGGAAACGGTCATTCAAAGCCTTCGTGACTGGAGTATTGTCGTCCTGCATCCCGCCATAGCGGGCTGCAGGACGGCGTTTAGGGTTAGACCTGGATCAATCAGCAATCCAACTCCCATGAAAACCGAACGGAATGCGCACACCGAGTTTCACCCGCGCGAGAGGCGCGGCTTCAACATCGCGAGCATCAATGACCACAAAATCACTGGTGTCGCTGGCTTCGTCATAGGTATAAAACATGAGATAGCCATCGTCCTCTGAAGACGCATGTTCTCGCGGGGCAAACACGGGCTCACCACAGTATTGACCGCTCGGCAGAGCAAACTCGGTCACCTGATCGGATTGGAAATCGTACTTCAACACACCGACACCAGCAGGGAATTCCTCGCTCATGTGAGCCATGTAGCCAAATCGATGCTTCTGCCCAACCAGACTGTCAGGCACCCGCGGAAACTCCACTGGAATTTCCATCAGCTTTTTTTCTTCAACCGTTCCAGCCTTCGTATCAATGGTCCAGCGTGTCAGTTGTTCCGGTGGAATAGGCACGCCCGGTTTCAGGTAATGATCAAAACGGCAGACATCGATGACGATCTTGTCGCCTTCCTCATAGGCGTTCAACGAGTGGAACGCATAACAAGGATCAATGTCGTACCAGACCACGTCCGTGTTTGACCCTTTGCGTGGCATCACGCCGAGGCGAGCACCATAGTCATCGCTCCACATCAAAGGGATACCACCCTCCGTTATTCTCTTCATGTCAAACATCAACGGCAGGTCCATGAAGATCACATAGTTCTCCGTGATATTGAAATCGTGGGCCATCGTGGCTGCACCGACTTCGATGACTTCGGACTGGAGCAGTTCACCATCTGCGCTGACGCGGTGGTAGGTGAGATAGGGCGGCATGAGACCGTATGCAAAGAAGAGCATTTCACCCGTCTTTGAGCATACTTTCGGGTGGGCCGTCATACCGGTGTTGAGCGCACCGTTGTAGTCGTAGGCGCCAACGGTTTCCAGGTCTGGAGTCAGTTCCTGGGGGAAGTGTAATTCCTCCAATGCGAGGATTTTGCCCGCATGGCTAACGACATGGGTATTGCCCAATCCGTTCTTCAGGCTGGCCATGGATTCTGTGAGATAGTCCGCGTCACCCCTCATGTTCAACATTGGCGTCTGGACAAGCTTGCTCTTGAACCAGTTTGCAGAACCACCGGACAGTTCAATCCCATGGACCATACCGTCACCAAGAAACCAATGGTCCGTTGGGCCAGACATTGGGTTGGGGCCTGTTCGCAGATAACGGCCGTTGAGATCGGACGGGATAGTGCCTTCGATTGTGGGGTTGGATAGCTCGTTCTCCGTCGCAAGGGGGGCGAAGTTGCCCGTTAACCAGAAGGGAGCCTTTGCCGCATCATTCATCACTCTTTCCTCGAATCATTGAGCAGGGACCTTATTGAGTGATACTTTATAAAGTGACGCTCAATAATTCAAGGGCAGTTCTGGGAAGTCCGGGTAGAGCTCGTACATGTCCAGAGAGGTGGCAACTTTGCTGCTCTCTTCAAGAACTTGTTTCCACGACCTGTTGACCCGCGACGATTTCAGATCCGGATGGAACACCAGGTTGAGAATTTTCATATCTCGTCAGTCGCTGTTCCTGGTCAGCCCAAAAGCAGCAACTGCCTCTTCCGCGATTCCAACGCCGTGTTCTTGAACGAAGTGGCCTGCCCCGGGTATTTCCAGAGGCGGTGGGCAGCCGTTGATCATCTGTTGCATGTGCGACATTACAGCCGGCCCCAGCATCTCGTCTCTCATTCCCACAGCCATGAACGTCTCGCCCCTCCAATCGGAGGACCAGAATTCGGCCGCCTTTCTCGACGTTTGAATACCGTATTCATCTGTACCAACGAGCTTTGGGAACTTGTAGACGGCGGCCTTGTGCTTGCGAGAAGGAAACGGGGCTGCGTACGCCTCTGCCTCTTGCTCATCGATAACGGGCTCGTATTTGCGCATGAACCTGGCCAGGTCCAGGTCTGCTGCCTGCGTGACATCCGCCTTCCAGGCATCGAAAGCCGGGCTGTCAACAGGACCCATCATCAACGCAGTATTCATGATGAGAAGGCGCTTGAATCGCTCCGGATGCGCCATCGGCAGGGTCAGGCCAAGCAGGCCACCCCAGTCCTGGCAGACAAGCGTGATGTTCTTCAGATCGAGCGCTTCAACCAGTCTCAGCAGGTAGTCACGATGAAACTTGAAAGTGTATACCTCTTCATCGACCGGTTTATCCGACCGACCGAATCCAATCAGGTCCGGTGCGATGACGCGTGCTCCGTGTTCGACGAAAACCGGAATCATCTTTCGATACAGGTAGCTCCAGGTCGGCTCGCCATGAAGACACAGGAAGACTTCTTCCGAGTTTTTTTCTCCCTCATCGAGATAGTGTCCCCGCAATCCGTCGAAACCCTGCAGGTTTTCAATGTAATTCGGCTCAAAGGGATATCCAGGCAGATCGTCAAATCGACTGTCCGGAGTACGAAGATTCTCAATCACGGTGATTGCCTCAGCTTGATTAGGTCAACTGACCTACTACTTTAGGTCAAATGACCTAAAACTTCAAGTTTCTGCTATCCTTGCCTCATTGGTGATTGAAATGGGCCGCCAGGCTTGCGCCTGAATTTTTTGGTGAGACTGCATGTCGACTGGAAACGACAACCGATCGTTGAAGCAGAAGAAGATCCTCGATTGCGCATTGAAGATCATTCGCGATCATGGCGACGCCGGACTGACAATGCGAAAGATTGCAGACTGTGCCGGTATGCGACTGAGTAATGTGCAGTACTACTTCCAGTCCAAAGACGACGTACTCGCTGCCATGGTCTCGACTTACTTCGGAGAATGCGAAGCGGAACTGACCCAGGTGGCACATTCCTGCGAATCATTAGGGAGACCCGAACGCACGCACCGACTGATTTCCGAAGTTCTCAAACACGGAACCGAATTGTCGGACATGTGTCGCGTCTTTCGCGAACTCTGGGCCATTTCCAGCCGGAATGATGTCGTGAGTGGAGAAATGACGACGTATTACGAATCGCTGTGCCGGGTAGTTTCGAATTCGATAGTGGGGACCGAAGGGTCCAGCAGGCAAAAAGCCAGGGTCGGTAGCTTGCTGCTACCGTTTGTTGAAGGGTACTCGATCACCGCCTCATCTCTCCCGATGACTGTGGAAGAGGTTGCTGACATGCTTACCGAACTAACGCTTGGACTGATGGACAACTAGCCAGATTTCGAATCTACGGTCCTGACTAACGCGCGGTTGTCACGGCGCGGAGGTGTTCTCAAAGCTATCCGCAAAAATCCGCGAATCGGGGTTGATATCATATCTGGCGTTGCTGCAGCCCATGTCCTGGGTCAGCGTCGGCAGCACCAGGTTATTCCCCGGTACCGGCAGCGTCACGGTCAACGCCATTGCGTCCCCCATATTGTCAACACACGGCAGCAGCGGGGGATAGAACTTGCTCCCGTCCGCGAGCTCTGCATAGGCTGTGAGAATCGGCTTGGCTTGAAATTCCGTGGTGCCTGGCGGCATCTCGAAACCCAGGTCGAAGGTGAAGAAGCCACTCAGCGGCGTGCCTATCGGAAATCCCACCACCACCAGCTGAGTTCCCGGTTCCGCCGTCAGCGACCGGTCAAGGTCGATGGGGACCGAGGTCAGTCCGGCCGTGATGGCCAATGGCTCCGGGCTGCCGAAATTCCTGGTGAAGGTACCGGTGAAGTTGGTGAAATCGTTCGGCAGCTGGATCACGAGGGGATCGAGGAGAATCAGGGTTGCAAGCAGTTCCGCAGAAGTGAGGATTTGGGTCTCCGAAAGAATGCCACCAAAATCGCACGAGTAGTCACCTTGGGTGTTAACTTCCACGCACTCCCCCAGGAGCACGCCTTTTTCACCCAGCCCCGCGACCCTTATCGAGAGAACGCCACCCTCAGTCGTCACGAAGACCGAGCCGCCAAAAAAGCAGCTGACCAGCAGCGGGACACTTGCGATGATCAAAACCCAACGGCGGATTGAAATTGTCATTGGCCCGGCCCTCCACGTCTGCTGGACTGCTGCTAAAGACGCGACCGGGCCGCAAAATGTCTCACCCGGAGCGCTTGGTGCGGGTCACTCAGTGCGGACGCATCTGCATCGGCCGGCGGAAAATCAACCTCAGCACTGTATTTGCAGGCCAGTTCGTGGGGTCCGCGAAGTCGCTGGCTGGTCAGCTTCATGGACTATGACTTAGGATTCGTTGATCGCGAGGACAATCGGGTGGAGCCCGTGGGTCACAACCCATTCGCTCCGAAACAGTTACCTATGTCCTCGGAATAAAGTGTTACCCATGTGCCCGGAATGGACCAACGTAGGGATGGTGGGCCATGCAGGACTTAAACCTACGACCAAGGGATTATAAGCCCATGTGATTCCGGCCAATAGGGTGCAATCCAGCTATGCGCCTTGACGGCCGCTACGGCTTAAGTGGGTAGAAGGAATCAAGGCCCAGCATTATTGGAAAACTGTTCTCACCCCGATATTCTCAGTCAGCATGAAAATACGAACTGCATGCGTTGTTGTAATGTCGATGCTGTCACCGTGGGCGGTAACGTCTTGCGCGCAGTCGATTGAAGAACCCCACCCGGTAGCCTACCCGGGTTACACCGGTGATTATCCCGGCTTTACACTGAGATTGGACGAGCGTTTCGATCGCTTCGACCCGAATATCTGGGCAAAAGGAGACGGAGCCGTGGGCCGCGAAGCTATGTGCCGGTTTACGGCTCGAGGTGTGCAGGTCCTGGGCGGTGTGCTGGAACTGGTGATCCGCGAAGAGCATGTCCCAGCGGGCTGGTCTGAAGATCACCAGATGCAAAAAGACGCTTATGACTACTCGTGTGGTGAACTGCGAACACGTGCCGACAAACGTATTCGTTATGGTCGCCTGGAAGCTCGAATCAAAGCGCCGCAGAGACAGGAAGCATCAGGGTACATCACCTCGCTGTTCACCTATCGGGCTGAAGGTTCGCCGCGGGAGTGGGAGGAAATCGACGTCGAACTCGAAGGTGGACGGCCTGACAAGTTCCAGGCAAACCTGATCTACGGAATCGATGCATCGGGATGGTTGAGCACTCGGCAATGGGGGGCCTGGGAAGACAAAATTGTCGTCGGGCCTGTAGATGAGTGGCGTGTGTTTGCCATTGAATGGGTTCCGACCAGTATCAAGTGGTTTGTTGATGGGCAATTGGTCAAGACCCTGCATCAATCTGACATCGATTGTCAGCCCGGATGCGTGCCACCGCAGAAGCAGCCGACGCCGATCCCCGACGACATGACGGACATCATGATGAACTTCTGGATCCCCAATGACGTGATACAGGATGACTTCGGAGGAAACAAGCGATTGAATGTCTACCCCATGAAAACTCAATACGATTGGTTTCGCTACTACGAGCTCGATTCTCATCCAGTCGAGGACTGGTAAGTACCCGGTCAGCTGGGCAGTTAAATCAATGGGTTAGGCCCTGCAGGACTTGATCGCGGCAGCTTGAGTTTATTGAAGCAGGATATCTGGCACGAGAACTTCCCACGCCAATCGGCGCGCAGTCATTCGCTGGCCCAGATCAGGCCAAACTTCGGGAGCCTGCTACGGGCAGGCTCAAGCGCCAATTCACGCCTGTTCCCGATCTAGCCATACCCGCCAAATGTGGCGCGACTCCGCCGGCGCGGGTCGTGTACCATGACCATAAGGTCTCTGACGGAGTCGCGCGGCAGTGGACAGTGACGAATCAGACAACGTCACGGGCAGGCTTGGTTCGGGCGGCGACGGCGGGTTGTCGGAAGAAGCCTGTCTGGAGCTGGGTGACCGACCACGTGCATCAGGACCCATGACCCCGGACCAGTGGCAGCAGGCCCGCAAGCTGTTTGAGGCGTTGTGCGACTTGCCCCAGGCGCAACAGGTCCGGCAACTCGACGCTGCCGGCCTGGACCCGGCAATCGAGCGCCGGGTCCGTGCCATGCTGGCGGCCGAGCACGACGGCCGACTGGGCGACCGGTTGGCCGACCAGGCTCCCGCGCTCGCCACACAGATCGCTCATGCGGATCGTACTTCCCAGCGCGTAGGTCCCTACACAATCGGCGGCCTGCTGGGCCGGGGCGGAATGGGGGAGATCTATCGCGCCAGGCGCAGCGACGGCAGCTATGAGCAGGATGTAGCCATCAAGTTCGTTACGCTGCCAACCCCGGATCTCGCCAGCCGCTTCGATCGGGAGCGGCAGCTCCTGGCCAGTTTTGACCATCCTGGCATTGCACGCCTGCTGGATGGTGGTGTGGAGGAAAACGGAACGCCCTATCTGGTCATGGAATTCATCCAGGGTGAAGACATTGCTGCATACTGCGACCGTCATCGGCACACTATCCAGCAGCGCATCGCCCTCTTCTTGTCGGTCATCGACGCCGTCTCCGCCGCCCACCGCCAACTGATCGTCCACCGCGATATCAAACCCGGTAACGTGCTGGTGACGGCCGAGGGTCAGGTCAAGCTGATCGATTTCGGCATCGGCAAATTCCTGGCTGCCGGGGATCTGCAGCAGGCAGCTACCCTGACCCACCAGCAGCTGCTCACACCCAGCTACGCAGCGCCGGAACAGCTGACCGGCGGCCGCATCGGCACCCATACCGATAGTTTTCAGCTCGGATTGCTGCTCGACGAACTCATCTGCGGCCTGCCGGCGCGCAGCCTGGGTGACGCCTCTATAGAGCAGGTGGTCAGCCGCTGCCTGGCCGCGGTGGAGCCCGCCCACCGGCGTCTCGGGAACTGTGGCCCGGCCAGCGCCGCGATCGCCCGCAGCCGCCGCACAACGCCCGACCGGCTGCACCGGCAGCTGACGGGCGACCTGGATCTGATCCTGAAAAAAGCCAGCGCCATTGACCCGGAACTGCGCTATCGCAACGTCGACGATTTGGCGGAGGACTTACGCAGCTACCTCGCCCATCGACCCGTACGGGCCCGCAAACCCTCCGGCCGTTACTTGCTCAGCAAGTTCGTCCGGCGCCACCGGCTGGCCGTCTGGACTTCGGCAGCCGCCGTGACGGCCCTGATTGGCGCCCTCGGCGTGAGCGTGCTTCAAACCCGGGAAGCCGAGCGCCAGCGCGGCATTGCCGCACTGGAAGGGTCCCGGCATCAGCAGGTTAAAGAGTTCCTGATCGATATTTTCCACCACGCTGACCCGTCGGTATCACGGCAGAGAGATATCAGCGCCCAGGAACTGATCGCGCGGGCCAGCGCGCAGCTTGACGAACGCAACATGGACCCGCTGACCGCCGCCAGCATCCATCAGGCCGTCGGCCGGGCCTACCTTGGACTGGGCATACCGGAAACTGCACTCACCCACCTGAAACACGCCCTGGAGTTATTCGAGGCGCAGGAGCAGACCCATCACGGTGACTATGCTGACACGCTGTTTCTGACCGGTCAGGCGCTGCAGACCGGCACCTATGCCGACGCCACTCGGTACCACCAGCAGGCGCTGGACCTGCGGCGGGCACTGCACGGCGATGATCATCCGGACGTTGCGGCAAGCTTGCTGGCGGTTGCCCGGGCGCTGCGTTCCACCCAGGACCACGACCTGATTAGTGCCACTTATGAAAAGGCCCTGGCGGCCATCAGCCGCTATGCCGGCCAGGACAGCCGCGATTACGCCCAGGCTCTGACGCGCATGGGCAGCTACTACGGATCCCGGGGCGAACTGGAAACCGCTTTCCCCATCGCACAGCAAGCCTACACGATCGCCACCCGGGTCATGCCGGAGAATGACCCCGAGCTTGGCAGCGCAGCGCTGCTGCTCGGCACCCTGGGTTCCGACACCGGGCGTTTTGATATCGGCCACCGGCATCTGGGCGAAGCGCTGGCCATATTCGAAGAAACCCTGGGCCCGAACCATCCCCGCAGCCTGTCGGCTCTGGGCAACCTTTCGGTGCTATCAGGCCACCAGGGTAATTTTGAGGCGCTCCTGGCGCGCTCCAGAGAATACCGCGACCGGCTGATCGATGTCTTCGGTCCGGAGTCGCCCAAGGCGGCCTACGGCTGGGCGCATCTGGGTCTGGCCTATTTTTCGGCGGGCCGCTACGAGCAGGCTCTGCAGGCCCAGAATCGCGCCGTTGCCATCATCGACGCCGTTGAAGGAGAGCCCGGCAGCAACAGCGGCAACCTGGTTTCCCGCGGACGCTCGCTGCTGCGCCTGGGCCGTTACGGGGAGGCTCTTAACAGTGCCGACCGGGCGCTGGCCGCCACCATGGGCCCGCGAAACCGGTCGCAGGCCTTGACCTGCCGTGCTGAAGCGCTGCTCAGTCTAGGCCGACCAGACGCCGGCCTCAAAGCGGCCCAGCAGGCTCTCGAACTCGCTGCGCCGCTTTCCGACCCGCTGCTGGTGAGCGAAATTCACTCGGTGCTGGCGCAGATTCACCGTGCGGCGGGCAACTCCGCCCGAGCCCGGATTCATCTTCATACGGTAGAGGACCTGCTCGACGGCAGCCCCTTTTTCGCTGCTGACGTGCTGCGCCGTAATACCCAGCAGGCTCTGCAGGAACTGGCCGCCCGCTAGTTTCGCCCTTTTTCAGCGCCGTGCACGCGTACGGTTTGGCCATGACTCAAATCCGCCGAAAAAGATGATCGTCGGCCATTTCAAAGCGAAAGTGTTACCTATCTGGACTCGATTCAGGATCCATCTGACCTGACGCAAGCCAGCAAGCGATGATCAGCAGATCAAGGC
>JAAUYH010157728.1_pt1 | contig 13874 bp, 14 predicted proteins | sample 7278061 | NCBI WGS metagenome assembly JAAUYH01 (sample SAMN14350203, study PRJNA611818) | marine sediment metagenome | isolation source: surface marine sediment (0.6m) | place: French Polynesia: Moorea | collected 2018-08
ACCTCAATGCGATACGCGACGCCAGCAAATCGCCTCCCCTTCGGGGCGGGTCGGCGATGGCGCGGCGGCCTTCGGCCTTGATTCCGCGCCAGAAGACGGGTCGCGAACGACAACTTCAGGCCAAAACGCACCGCGATACGACGCTGTGCAGCGACCTAGTCCTGAATACTCTCCAGATAGTCGGCAATGGCCAGCACCGTCGCGTCCGTCCTGATCCGTTCGCCATCCGGCGCGGTATAGACCGTCGGCGAGGCATCCAACAGCGCGCCGAAATCCGGCATCGCGACGATACCCTCGTGCAGATCGCTGACCCGCGTGATCACCCGAACGACATGGGCCTCGGGGAAATCGCCGCCGTTCCGGGCGGCAAGCCCGCGCAGGTTCGGCACGCCGCCCGAGACGAAGACCGCCATTGTCCCGTCGCCGGTCCCCCGCGCCCCGTGACAGGCGGAACAGTTGTCCTGATAGGCCGCGCGGCCCACCTGCACCGGCGTCGCCACGCACCCTGCGGCCGCCAACAGCCCGAGCCCCGCCGCCAATCGGCCGATTGCGTTCATTCGGCCTGCAGCTCCTCGATATGGCGCGCGATGGCAACGACGTCGCCCTTGGTCTGGATCACCGAGCCGTCCGGCCCGTCGATCACCGCGCTGCCCCCGCCCAAGAGCCTGCCGAAGACGGGCATCGGCCCGCCATGCCCGACCAGCGACAGCCGCCCGTCGATGGCGCGCACGACATCGGCACGCGGAAACATGCCCCCGTTGCGCACCGCCAGCTGGGTCAGATCGGGCACCGGAATCGTCAGCAGGGCCGCCATCGGACCGTCGCCCCGTGCAGCCACGCCGTGGCAGGCGCCGCAGCGCGACAGGTACAGCTCCTCACCCGGAGCAGGATCTTCGGCCAGAGCCGGTCCGGCAAGGGTCAGGGTCAGGGCAATCAAGGCGTGGCGCATGCGTCCCTCCGCGGCTGCTCGGTGTTTTGATTTGCATGTTGGCGGCACAGTGGACCCGCACCTTGGCGTCGGTCAAGCCAAGACCGGAACCTGCGGCGGAAAGGCACCCCGAGGAGGCCGCTTCCCGTCACCGGCGTTGGCGGCAGACCGGACCCCCGGCATTTTCGCGGTATCCTGAAAGGTTTCATCGGTTCGCCAAACACCCTCATGGGGACGCCAAGACACGACAGCCTCAGACGATCCGCCCATCCTCGAGCCGCACGATCCGGTCCATTCGCCCGGCCAGCTCCATGTTATGGGTTGCGATCAGGGCCGCCAAACCGGTCCCGCGCACAAGTTCGATCAAGGCATCGAACACCCGGTCGGCTGTCGCAGGATCCAGGTTTCCCGTCGGCTCGTCCGCCAGCAGCAGGGCCGGCGCATTCGCCAGCGCCCGGCAGAACGCCACCCGCTGCTGCTCGCCCCCCGACAGCGCTGCAGGCCGGTGCCGGGCCCGGTCCGATACCCCTACCCTGCGCAGCAGATCCTCGGCCCGCGCATGTGCCTTTGCCTCGACAACACCGTTTGCGAGCTGCGGCAGAACGATATTTTCCAAGGCGCTGAATTCCGGCAGCAGGTGGTGAAACTGATAGATGAACCCGACATTCTGCCGACGCAAGGCCGTCCGCCGGCGGTCCGACAGCCCCTCCGTCGCCTCGCCGCCGATCGACACCCGGCCGGCATCGGCGGTGTCGAGCAGCCCGGCGATATGCAGCAAGGTCGATTTCCCGGCCCCCGACGGCGCGACCAGCGCGACGACTTCGCCGGTTGCCACCGTCAGATCGGCCCCACGCAATACCGCGACTTCGCCCGGAGTTCCCTTCAGATAGGTCTTTTCGATCGCCTGCAGCCGCAGCGCCGCCTCACTCATACCTAAGCGCCTCGACCGGGTTCATCCGCGCCGCCCGCCGGGCAGGGAAGATCGTCACGACGAAACTCAGCCCCAGCGACAGCGCCACCGCCGACAAGACGTCGGCGACCTGCAGCTTGGCGGGCAGGTTGTAGATGCCGCGGATCGACGGATCCCAGACCCCCCCGCCCGAGACGTAGTTCACGGCCGAAAACACCGGGTCGATATAGATCGCGAACAGGCATCCCAGGATCACGCCAAGGACGGTGCCGACCAGCCCCACAGATGCACCGCAGATAAAGAACACCCGCAGAATCGAGCCTTCCGACAATCCGATGGTGCGCAGGATTCCGATGTCGCGGCCCTTGTTCTTAACCAGCATGATCAGACCGCTGACGATGTTCATCGCGGCGATCAGCACCAGCACGCTGAGGATCACGAACATCACGTTATCCTCGACATCCAGCGCGCGCAGGAATGACCCCGCACTGTCACGCCAGGTCCAGAGCAGCGCCCGCTCGCCCGCGGCCTGCAACAGCGGCGCGGCATAGCCATCGACGCCCTCGGGGTCGGTGACCATCACTTCGATCTCGTCGGCGCGGCCCTCGCGGTTGAAATAGCTCTGCGCCTCGGCGAACGGCATGTAGACCCGGGTGCGGTCGATGTCGTAGCGGCCGGCCGTGAAGATATAGACCACCTCGTAGGCGTTGATGCGGGGCGAGGTGCCGAACGCGGTCTTGACGCCGTTGGGCGAGATCAGCTTGATCCGGTCGCCGACGGTTGCGCCAAGTTCGCGGGCGACGCCAGAGCCGATGGCGATACCCTCGTTGAACCGTTCGATGTCTCCCCACCGATCCTCGGCACCGGCCACACGGGGGATGGTCTTGAGGTCTTCAAGCGTCAACCCGAACACCTCCACGCCGCCGTTCTGGCTGCGCAGGTTGGCCATTACCTGCCCCTTGATCAGCGGCGCGGCGCGGGTCACCCCCTCGATTTCGAGGATTTTCCCGGCGAGCGCATCATACTCCTCGATCGCCCGCGAGGTCCGGCCGCTGTCGGTGACATAGACGCTGGAATAAACCGTGACATGGGCGTTCGCGCCCAGGATGGTATCGACGAATTCCGCCCGGAACCCGGCCCGCACCGCCAGGGTGGCGATCAGCGCAAAGACGGCCAGCGTGATGCCGATGACGCTGATCCAGGTCATGGTCGACACGCCGCCCTCGGCCCGGCGGGCACGCAGGTAGCGCCAGGCGATCATCCATTCGAAGGGGGCAAAAGGGGCCGTCATGGCCCTCCTTTAGCCGGGATTTCGACCGGGGGAAAGAGCGAGTCCAGACCGCGGACGGGTCTGGCGCGCCCATCGGGATTCTAGGGTATCCCCTTCGTTTTGCTTAGTTTATCGCCGACAAGTCGGTGAGAACAGGGGGCGCGAAATGCGCCCCCGGCCTCAGACGTTGTCCTCGAACTTGAACGAGACCTTCAGCTTGGTGCGGTAGGCCGCGATCTTGCCGTTCTCGATCACCACGTCCTGCGCGGTCACCTCGGCGATCCTGAGATCCCGCAGCGTCTGCCCGGCCTTCTCGACCGCAACGGCGGCGGCGGCGTCCCACGAATCCGGGCTGGTGCCGACGACTTCGATCATCTTGTAGACGGACATGGCGTTCTCCTCCTTCAGGGTAAGGGGAGTGTGAGGTGAGTCGCCTGTGCTGTCTGTGATGCAGGTCAAATGTCCCCGGCGGCGGAAGGGTGCGCAAGGCGCCCACCCTTCGCAGGACGCGTTACTTTGTGCGGCGGATCTGGATGGCGGCGGTCTGGCCGCTGTCGCCGGAGGTCATGGACCCAGGACCCGTGCGCACCGACGGAAGCCCGTTCAGACAGTTGTCGAGGTCCTTGCCGGGCTTGGAGTTCATCAGGCAGAACTTCTCCCAAGGCGTCAGGTCGGCGGCGGCCGGCATGGCGCCGAGCAGGGAAGCGGTGACGGCGATGGCAGTGAGAGTGGCGATGGTGCGTTTCATGACATTTTCCTTTGCTGATCCGGTCCCGATTGCGGAACTGATCATGTGTCGTGACAGCACCGGAGAGGGTTCAAAGTCTTTTCGTCGGTTCGGACGGGGGTAGTGGAGAGGCATTGCCGGACCGGTGGGTTGCCGAGCGCACTAGTTCCTTTGCCGCGGACTTCGCTCCGCGAGCGCAGGTTGAGTTTCAACCCATCTTTGGCGGGCAAACGGTGAGGTGAAATCTCACCCTAAGACAGGCGCGAGACCAGAGCGTCCGGTGCCAACTCCTCCGCCTCTCCACTCCGGCGGTTCGTCAACTCCACCACGCCCGACTTCAGCCCCCGCGGGCCGACGGTCACCCGCCAGGGCAGGCCGATCAGGTCCATGGTCGCGAATTTCGCCCCCGCGCGCTCTTCGCGGTCGTCGTAGAGGGTCTCGATGCCCGCCGCCGTCAGCGCGGCGTAGATGTCCTCGCAGGCGGTGTCGGTCGTCGGATCGCCCTGCTTGACGTTGACGATGCCGACGCGGAAGGGGGCGACCTCCTCCGGCCAGATGATGCCATTGTCGTCGTGGCTGGCCTCGATGATGGCCCCCGCCAACCGGCTGACGCCAATGCCGTGGGACCCCATGTGCACCGGCACGGGCTTGCCGTCCGCCCCTTGCACGGTGGCGCCCATCGGCTCGGAATACTTGGTGCCGAAATAGAAGATCTGCCCGACCTCGATCCCGCGGGAGGTCTTGCGGCGCGCCTCGGGGATCCGGTTGAAGACGGCCGCATCATGGGTCTCGTCGGTGCGGGCATAGGGCGTTGTGAATTCCTGCGCGATCGCCGCGCATTCGTCCCAGTCGTCGTAATTGACCGTGCGGCTCCCGAGCTTCAGGTCGGTGATGGCACTGTCGTAGAATACCTCCGACTCTCCGGTGTCGGCGAGGACCAGGAATTCATGGGTGTCGTCGCCGCCGATCGGGCCGCTGTCGGCACGCATCGGGATCGCCTGCAGCCCCATGCGTTCGTAGGTCTTCAGATAGCTGACCATGTGGCGGTTGTAGGCGTGGATCGCGGCGTTCTTGTCGAGGTCGAAATTGTAACCGTCCTTCATAAAGAACTCGCGGCCGCGCATGACGCCGAAACGGGGGCGGATCTCGTCCCGGAATTTCCACTGGATGTGGTAGAGCGTCAGCGGCAGATCGCGATAGGACGTGACGTGGCCGCGGAAGATGTCGGTGATCATCTCTTCATTGGTGGGACCGTAGAGCATGTCGCGGTCGTGGCGGTCGCGGACGCGGAGCATCTCCGGCCCATAGGCGTCGTAGCGACCGCTTTCCTGCCATAGATCGGCGGGCTGGAGCGTGGGCATCAGCATCGGGTGATGGCCCGCGCGGATCTGCTCCTCATGGACGATTTTCTCGATGTTCTTCAAGACCTTGAAACCGAGCGGCAGCCAGGAATAGATGCCCGCGGCCTGCTGTTTGATCATGCCGGCGCGCAGCATCAGACGATGGCTGACGATCTGGGCGTCGTGCGGCGTTTCCTTCAGCACGGGGAGAAAGTAGCGGGAAAGGCGCATGGCTTGATCTCTGTCTTTGGTCGCAAGGCCGGTCTAGGCGATGGCGGCAAGGGGGGCAAGCGGTTGAGGCAGGTCAAGGCAAGGGGCCGGGCGTGCGGGCAAGATGCGGGCCTCTCGACGGAGGCAACGGATGGCGGAACGGCTGGTCTATGTGGAGTGGCTGCGGGTCTTTCTGATCTGCTCGGTCGTGGCGCATCACGCCGCACAGCCCTATGGGCCGACGGGCGGCGCCTGGCCGGTGGACGATCCGGTGTCGAGCGATCTGCTGCGGCCGTTCTTCATCGTGAACGCGGCCTATTTCATGGGCTTTTTCTTCCTGATCTCAGGATACTTCCTGGCCGCCAGCTATGACCGCAAGGGCGGCGCGGCTTTCGTGACCTCGCGGCTGATCCGGCTGGGCGTGCCGCTGGTCGTATTCGGTGTGATCGTCAACGGCGTCGTCGGCTGGGCGATCTACGGCGCGGGCAAGGAGTTCGTGGCGTTCTTCGTCTGGGAGTATGTGCTTGGACGGACCGTCGAGTGGGGGCCGCTGTGGTTCATCCTGCATCTTCTGATCTACGCCTTGCTCTATGCCGCGTGGCGCGGGTTGGGCGGACCGGATGTGCCGCGTCTGCCGCCGCCGGGGCATCGCACCGTGCTGGGGTACATTCTGATGCTGGGGGCCGTGACCTTTCTGGTGCGGCAGGCCTATCCGATTGACGTGTGGATACGGATTTTCGGGGTGGTGCCGGTCGAGTTGGCGCATCTGCCGCAATACTTGAGCCTCTTCGTGATCGGGATCGCGGCGGGCCGCGGCGGCTGGTTCACAGAGATCGGGCCCTCACTGGGGCTTGTCTGGTTCCCGATCGGTCTTGTCGTCTTTACCTGCGCGGTGCTTCTAAACGCCCAGGCCGCGCAGTTGTCCGCGTGGGTGGACCTGCGGGCTCTCTGGGGCGTTCTGGAGGGGTTCGTCTGTGTCGGAATGATCCTGGGGCTCTTGACGCTGTTCCGCCGCATGCTGGCGGCGCCCGGTCCATGGATTTCGGCCCTGCAGGGGCAGGTCTACGGGGTCTACCTGATCCATGTCTACGTCGTGGTGGGCTTGCATTTTGCGTTTCTGGCAGTCGGCTGGCAAGCGCTGACGAAGTTCGGCGTGGTCACGGTGCTTTCGATCGTGCTGAGCTTCACACTGGTCGCGGCTCTGCAGCGTATTCCGGTCGTCCGGGCGGTGATGTGAACAACGTCCAACGGCGAAGCGGGGGCAAGGAAGACATGGCGAACGACGTACGACGCGGCACAGCGGAGGAGCGGTTGCACTATGTCGGCTGGCTGAGGGTGATGCTGATCGCGCTGGTGGTCGGGCATCACGCGGCCGAGCCCTACAATGCGGCCGGGGGCGAGTGGCGGGCGATGCTGGATGATCCGGTGCGAAGCGATCTGCTGCTCTATTTCTTCCTTCTGAACCGGACGTTTTTCATGGGATTTTTCTTTTTCATCGCCGGGTATTTCGTGGCCGCGAGCTATGACCGGCGCGGGCCTTGGGCGTTCGCGCGGTCACGCCTGCTGCGGTTGGGGGTGCCGCTGATCGTGGTCGTCACCTTCGGCTTCGGCACCATCGGCTATGGCATCTATGGCGAGGGCAGCGGCTATCTGCGCTGGCTGTGGTTTGAATATCTCACGGACGGGGACGCGGAATACGGGCCGCTCTGGTTCACGGCGCACCTTCTGGTCTACACGCTGACCTATATCGGGTTGCGCGCGGCGTCGGGCGGCCGGCCTTTGGCCCCGGAACTCGCGCCGCCGGGACATCTGGGCGTCTTGGGCTTCGCCCTGGCGCTGGGGGCGGCGACCGCGGCGCTCCGGCCCGTCTTTCCGATCGACGAATGGGTGCGGCTCCCCGGCAATGTGCCGGCGGAACCGGGGCGGGTGCCGCAATATCTGGGGCTGTTCATTGTTGGCATCGTGGCTGGGCGCGGCGATTGGCTGCGGTGGTTCGACGGGCGCGTGGCGGCGGTCTGGTTCGGCATCGGCATGCTGGCACTGGCAGCGGGACTGGTGGCGCTGCCGCAGGAAGCGCTGTGGGGACGGCATCCGCTGAACGTCGTCTGGGGATTTCTGGAGGGCTTCATCGGAGTCGGGATCATCCTGGGTCTACTGGCCCTGTTCCGGCGGGCGGCGAACGTGCCGGGGCGCTGGCTGCGGCGGCTCGAGGCGCAGGTCTATGGCGTCTATCTGATCCATATCTTCATAGTGATCGGGCTGCAGATGGCGCTGGTGCAGGCGGCCTGGCCGGCACTGGCGAAATTCGGGGCGGTTACGGCCGGTGCGCTGCTGCTGAGTTTTGCGCTGGTGGCTGTCCTGAGGCTGATCCCGCCGGTGCGGGCGGTGATCTGAGGCGTCCGCAATCCGGTTTTTTCCGGTCAGGCGCGGCAGGGATTCAAGACCCGGATGATCACGGACGATCACGGACGCGTGATCGATTGGTCCGATTTGTGACACCCTCCGTAACACGAGGCACATGCACTTCTGCATCACCACAAACAGGGGACACCTGATGAAGATTTCCACCACTCTCAAGGCCGCCGCGCTGGCCGCTTGCACCGCCACCGCCGCCTCGGCGAACACCATCGTCGACATCGCCGCGGGCGACGAGCGGTTCTCGACCCTCGTTGCCGCCGTGACCGCCGCGGGGCTGGTCGAGACGCTGCAGGGCGAAGGCCCGTTCACCGTCTACGCACCGCTGAACGACGCGTTCGCGGCGCTGCCCGAGGGCACGGTCGAGACCCTGCTGCAGCCCGAAAACAAGGACCAGCTGACCAACGTGCTGCTGTACCATGTCGACGACCGCAACCTGCCGGCGGCGGGGATTCCGGCTGGTTCGAACTACTTCAAGCCGGTGCTGACCAGCGAGCGTCTGTGTATCACCAAGGACAGCGGCGGCGTGTCGATCGCCGACGGCACCGGCGAGACCGCCAATGTCGTGATCGCCGACATCCAGGCCGACAACGGCGTGATCCACGTGATCGACAAGGTTCTGCTGCCGGGCACCCGTCCGGCCTGCCACTAACAGATTGAAATTGGGCCAGGCGATATCCCTCGCCTGGCCACAGCCACGTGCAGTGCGGCGTGACTATGGGGTGCCGCCGATCGCCACGCCGATTTCGCGAGCATACTCCTCAAGATACTTGATGTTCATGTGCCTCCACACGGCCGCGCCGGGCACGCCGGCATAGTCCGAGACAATTGTCGACGCCACGGTTGCGCAAGGCTCGTAGAACGGCGTCGCACCGGTGGTCGTACATGTTGCAAGGCTTGGCGGGAGCGTGCCGTCGCCGGTCGCCAGAACGGGGACCAGTTTCTCTGCCGCGACGCGCAGTTGGTGCGAACTTCCATCCGGCATCGCGCAGGCGAACGGCGCCAGATCGTCGCCCGCAGTCCGCGGGATATCGGCGGTGAAGGCGTCACCGTAATATTTCCGGTTAAACCAGATCGGTTCCGCGCCGATGCCTTCCATCGCGCAGCGTTGCCACTTGATCGACGCCGGGTCCCCAGCGCCTACAAGCGCGTTTGAGTACGGTGAAGACGAAAAGTCCAGCTCGGGGAAATGCCTCAGGAGGCTCGAAAGCAATCTGACGTAGCCGTCGGTCAGCCCCGTCACCGGCTTCCAGATATCAAGATCGATACCTGCAAAACCGTAATTGTCCATGAACGTCAGAAGACGGAGGGCGACCTTTTCTACGGTCTCGTCGTCGGCGCGCGCAAGATAATCCCAGGTTCTTGGGTGCTCGGCCCCGCCGAACGAGAAATAGACGTCCTTGCTGCGTCCGAGCAGCCTGACCGCATTTTGCAGCGATCCGACGGTGGCTCCGCCCGGCCCGTAGACCGGCTGGCCGTTCAGTTTCAACTCCAGCCGGTCGACCGGAGGACAGAAGCCGGACGCGCCCGGTTCGCAGATGTTGACATAGGCGAAGACGACATGTGTGAAGTCAGAGGACCCGAGCGTATTCAACTGATCGACCGACATTTGCCCGCCCGGCGGCGGCCAGTCGTTGACGTAGACCAGATTCACCCTGTCGGCCGCTTCTGCGCAAGCAGCGCTCCAAACCAGAACGGCCGCGATCGACGCAGCGACGCGAAGATAGGAAAGCATACCACATCCTCCCTTGGATGGCTTTCAGACAACTCGCGCGCCTCAGATTGAATTATACATCCCCTGCGGGATGTCCGCCGCCCGCGAATTGCCGCAGGGTGTGCTCCACCAGCCTGCGACATCGGGCGGCGGTCCGCGGTTCTTCTTGCAACCGGGCCCGGCTTCGGCGACGGTCTGAGCCGAAGCAAAAGGAGCCGCCATGGCCCTGCCGGTTGGATTGCAGATAAGATACTGGAGCATCGCCGCGGCGGTGCTTTTCGTGCTGCTGTGGTTTCTGGGCGATGTGATCCTGCCCTTCGTGCTGGGCGGCGCGATTGCCTATTGCCTGGACCCGGTCGCCGACTGGATGGAACGGCGCGGTCTTGGCCGGGCCGCCGCGACGGTCCTGATCACGCTGGTGGCGATCCTGGTCTTCGTCGTCATGGCGATCGCGGTGATTCCGGCCCTGGTCGAGCAGGCGATCGCGCTGGTCAATGTTGCCCCGGCGGTGGCGCGGGACCTGCAGGCGTTTCTGACCGAACGGTTTCCGGCCCTGCAGCAGGAGGATTCGGTCATCCGGCAGTCCCTGGCCGAGCTGGGGCAGACCATCCAGTCAAGGGGCGGCGCCCTGGTCGAAGGGATCGTCAGTTCCGCTGTCGGCGTGCTGAACGTCCTGCTTTTGGTCTTTATCGTCCCGGTGGTGGCGTTCTACCTGCTTCTGGACTGGGACCGGATGGTGGCACGGCTGGACGATCTGCTGCCGCGCGACCACGCCCCGGTGGTCCGGCAACTGGCGCGAGAGATCGACGCGACGCTGGCCTCGTTCATCCGCGGTCAGGGCACGGTGATGCTGATCCTGGGGATTTACTACGCAATGGCGCTGATGTTCGCGGGCCTGCCGTTCGGGATGATCGTCGGCGCGATTGCGGGGCTGTTGTCGTTCATCCCGTATGTCGGCGCGATCGTGGGCGGTGGCCTGGCGCTGGGGCTGGCGGCGTTCGAGTTCTGGGGCGATTGGATGCGGATCGCGATCATCGCGGCGATCTTTTTCAGCGGCCAGTTCCTTGAGGGCAACTTTCTGACGCCGAAACTGGTGGGCGGCAGCGTCGGGCTGCACCCGGTGTGGCTGATCTTTGCGCTGAGCGTTTTCGGCGCGCTTTTCGGCTTCGTCGGTCTTCTGGTGGCGGTGCCCGTGTCTGCGGCCCTCGGGGTGCTGGTGCGGTTCGCGCTGGGGCGTTATCAGTCGGGGCTCTTGTACCGCGGGCTCGAGGGGCGAAGCCCGGAGGGCGAGGAATAGCCCCATGCCGGAACAGCTGACCTTCGATCTGCCCCGTGAACCGGCGCTGGGGCGCGGCGACTTTTTCGTCTCTCCCGCCAACGCGGCCGCGGTGGAGGCGATCCAGAGCTGGCACGATTGGCCACAGGGCAAGCTGGTTCTGGTCGGACCGACGGGATCGGGCAAGACACACCTGGCGCATGTCTGGGCCGCGATGACCGGGGCGCGGATCGTGGCGGCGGCGGGACTGGCGGCGGAGGATGTTCCCGCGCTGGCCGAAGGACCGGTGGTCGCCGAGGATGCGGACCGAATCGCCGGCGACACAGCCGCCGAAAAGGCGCTGTTTCACCTGCACAACCTGATGCGCGAGCGCGAGGCGGCGCTGATGTTGACCGCGTCGTTGCCGCCCGGGCGCTGGGGCCTTGGCCTGCCCGACCTGCAAAGCCGCGTGCAGGGCACTGCGATGGTCACATTGGCGGCGCCGGACGACGTGCTGATTTCGGCGGTTCTGGTAAAGCTTTTTGCCGACAGGCAGCTGGACGTCGCACCGGACGTGCTGGGGTATTTGGCGAAGAATGTCGAACGGTCCTTCGAAGCTGCGGGGCGGCTGGTGGCGGCGCTGGACCAGGCGGCACTGACCGAGCGGCGGGCGGTCACCCGGCCCTTTGCGGCGCGGGTGCTGGACAAGCTGCGGGACGACGGGCCATAACGTCATGTCTCTTTCATAGAAAGCGCCGATGCCGCAACGATGACACACGCCAACTTTCTGGAGGCGCCGTTCCCCGCGCCCGTCGAAATGCAACCCGAAGACCTCGCGGGGCCGAATCGGTTCTTCAACCGCGAGCTTAGCTGGCTCGGGTTCAACTGGCGGGTACTGGAAGAGGCAGAGAACCCGCGCGTGCCGCTTTTGGAACGGGTGCGGTTTCTGTCGATCAGCGCCACCAACCTTGACGAGTTCTACACGGTGCGCGTCGCGGGCCTGCGGGAATTGGCCAACGAGGGGCACAATACGCCGGCCGTCGACGGGCTGACGCCGGCCGAGCAACTGGCGCTGATCAACACCGACGCCCGCAGGCTGATGGAACGCCAGCAGGTCGCCTGGGACAGCTTGCGCGCCGAGATGGAGGCGACGGGGATCGTTTTGATGTCGCGCGACGGGCTGGGCAAGGAGGACCTTGGCTTTCTGGACGACGTGTTTCTGGCGGACGTGTTTCCGGTGCTGTCGCCCTTGGCCATCGATCCGGCGCACCCGTTCCCGTTCATCCCGAACACGGGTTTCGCCCTTGGCCTGCAGATGGAACGGCGGTCCGACAGGCGGGCTTTGCAGGCGCTGCTGCCGATCCCCCAGCAGATCGACCGTTTCGTACCGCTGCCGAGCGTCGGTGGCACCAAACGCTTTCTGCCGCTGGAAGAACTGCTGCTTTTGCACATCGGCAATCTGTTTCCGGGCTATAAGCTGACGGGGCATTGCGCCTTCCGGGTCTTGCGCGACAGCGATCTGGAGGTCGAGGACGAGGCCGAGGATCTTGTGCGCGAGTTCGAGACGGCGCTGAAACGGCGGCGGCGGGGCGAGGTGATCCGGCTGAAGCTGTCGACCGGCGCACCCGTGGCGCTGCAGCGGGTGATCATGGCCGAGCTTGGCGTGAAGGATCCCGAAGTCGTCGAGATTTCCGGCCTGATCGGCATGGCGGATGTGAAAGAGCTGGTGACGGACGACCGCCCCGATCTGTTGTGGCCGTCGTTCACGCCGCGGGTGCCCGAGCGGGTGCAGGATTACGACGGCGACATGTTCGCGGCGATCCGCCAGAAGGACATGCTGCTGCACCATCCTTACGAGACTTTCGACATGGTCGTGCGGTTCCTGCAGCAGGCGGCGAGCGATCCGAACGTGCTGGCGATCAAGCAGACGCTTTACCGGACATCGACCGAATCGCCCATCGTCGAGGCGCTGAGCGAGGCGGCCGAGGACGGCAAATCCGTGACCGCGCTGGTCGAGCTGAAGGCGCGGTTCGACGAGGCGGCGAATATCCGGCAGTCGCGGCGGCTGGAACGCGCGGGCGCACATGTGGTCTATGGGTTCATCAACTACAAGACCCATGCCAAGATCTCGACCGTGGTGCGGCGCGAGGGCAAGAAGCTGGTCACTTATACCCATTACGGCACCGGCAACTACCACCCGATCACCGCCCGGATCTACACCGATCTGTCGCTTTTCACCTGCGACGCGGCGCTGGGGCGCGACGCCACCAAGGTCTTCAACTATGTCGGCGGCTATGCGCCGCCGGATACGCTGGAAAACTTGTCGATTTCGCCGCTGACGCTGAAACGGACGCTGATCGGGCGGATCGAGGCGGAAGGCGCCTTTGCCGAGGCCGGCAAACCGGCCGAGATCTGGGCCAAGATGAACTCGCTGATCGAACCCGACGTGATCGACGCTCTTTATTCGGCCAGCCGGAAGGGCGTGAAGATCAACCTGGTGATCCGCGGGATCTGCGGGCTCAGGCCGGGGATCAAAGGATTGTCAGAGAATATCCGGGTGAAATCCATCGTCGGCCGGTTCCTGGAGCATTCGCGCATCGTCTGTTTCGGCAACGGCCACGGGCTGCCGTCCAAGAAGGCGCGGGTCTACATGTCGTCGGCGGACTGGATGGACCGGAATTTGAACCGCCGGGTCGAGACGCTGGTCGAGATCAAGAACGCCACGGTCAAGGCGCAGATCGTCAGCCAGATCATGGCGGCGAACCTTGCCGACGAGGCGCAGACCTGGGTGATGGCGCCGGATGGCAGCTTTGCGCGGCATTTGCCCGCGGACGGTGAACAGATCTTCAATTGTCACCGGTTCTTCATGGAGAACCCATCGCTGTCGGGCCGCGGCTCGGCCGGGGCGTCGGACGTGCCGGAACTGACGCATACGCGGGATTGACGAAACAACGGTGAGAAACGGTAGGACGCGGCTGGCTGCATTGGCTTGGAGCGGGCGTCGCTGATTAAGCGTATAGCCGCGTCATCGCCGACCCGCGGGGAGGCGAACCAAACCTCTGAATGGCTCGTTTTATCCCAGCAAAGTCCGAACGACCTCAAACC
>JAAUYH010246160.1_pt1 | contig 13873 bp, 13 predicted proteins | sample 7278061 | NCBI WGS metagenome assembly JAAUYH01 (sample SAMN14350203, study PRJNA611818) | marine sediment metagenome | isolation source: surface marine sediment (0.6m) | place: French Polynesia: Moorea | collected 2018-08
CGAAGTTTCCGATCCCCGAAAAAACATTTATCGAAGCTACTGTACAAATAGACCATTCTCTAGCGGACGAACATTTATTTCGGACCCGAAAATTTTCATTCAGGTCGAAATAGCTTGTTTTCTCGAGCGGATCCAGGTGAATATCTCGATCGAGAACCCTGAATATCATCAATGTCAAAAAATGACACCGCGACCACTTTTGCGATGTTTTAATATTTTGTCAAGAAAATAATCATTTCCTTGTACAATTGAAATAGGGTCTGGGCTTTTTACAATGGGTGCAGCCATTTCAGTGAGCTCTTCAGAGTATGGGACAGTATGCATCAAATCAACTGCATCATGAGTTTTGAGACAAGATGGTAGTTCGAGTCTCCAGTAGTGTGATTGGACCTAATCGTTTTGCAGAGAATTTATCAGACTCTTGAGATTTCGAGTAAGAATCCTTAAATGAAGACTTGTTGATCCGTACTTTATCACCAGCTTTGTAGTAATGAGGTTTATATTTAAAACTACATCTTGCGCTTTGATCAGCATTTGCCAACTTGTAGGCAATTTAGCGTCGTCTAATGTATCTTTTAGTCTTTCTTTAAAATCAGACACAGTCCCGTTTGGCACATGCAGAACATACACCAAATATAATGAAGTTTTAGGATACCAGCCCAATTCAACTTCAAATAGATTCATTCCTAAGTCCTCAATCACAGCTGAGTTGTATGGGAATTCTGCTTCTGGCAGTAACCCACCCCAATAATCTTGATGATAATTGCAATAACATCTCAGATGATTCTCAACTATACGGTTCATGATCTCAGACGCACCATCAGTTTGAAGGCATCGACCTGAGGATATTGTCAGTTCTACACCGCAAAGTTCCATTAAACGTTTCGAGAACTTTGAATTGAATTTTGGATCTCTATTAAAAACAATACTGCAGGCATTCTGTGATACTAGAAAATATTACAAAAGAATGCGTTGGCGAAGTCGACATCAGTTTCAGAGTCCTTTGATGGAAAATGGACTATTCGAGACAAGCGATCTACATATGTAGTGATACTATCGCATCCGCTCTTTGATCTTTGACGCTTCACAATAGAATCACTTGCAATAGAACCCCATCGTCTCTCAAAAACTTCTAAAGAAGTTAGCTCTGTAAAGTTCTCCCGAATTTGATCTTTCTTTTGTTGACGCACTAAACGGCCTTGAACATAATTTTTGACGTCCTTCGACTTGTGTTTAAATGGTAGTTTCGTAATCTCGAGAGAATCTTGAGGTATCCAAATCGATCTGCAGTTTTTGCATCATGTGTTAACTGCATTACTGTAAAAATTGCATTTCTTGGCACACATAATTTCTTTGATACATAAAGTTACTATCTTCGAAATGAAATAATGGCAAGAATTTGTCAATCTTCTTCCTTACCATCTCATCAGGCACATTTTCTCTTTTTATACGCTTTAGTACAGCTTCACAGAATTTATAGTCTTCATAGCCATTCAAGACCTCGTCTAGATACATTTTTAGGACTTCAAGAACATTCACAGACTATGTGATGCTCTCGATAAGGTGTCACTTAGCACATTTATACTTCCTGGCTTCAATTTAATAGGAAAAATCCCAAATATACCTGCAGTTTCAATTCATATCGCCTCTCTTTTACTCAGCTTAGGTTTGGTAACGAATTTCTTTAATACTTGATTATCTGTAAATATATCAAAACTCGATCGTGCAAGGTAACATCTGAATCTTTTCGAGAAGTATATAAGATCCAGTAGCTCCCTGACGTTCGTAGTATAGTTCTGTTCTGCGGGACTCAAATTTTTCGAGAAGAAAGAAATCACTCTACCCTTGCTACTATTGTCTAGTTGTGTCAGAATTCCACCAATGGCTGTACTCAAGGCATCAACATTTCCTAGGAAAGGTTTCTCCAAATCAGGTGATACAAGTATCAGCGCACTTGTTATGGCTTTCTTTAATGACTTGAATGGTTCATCACATTTGACATCCCATTTTTGGATTCCCTCGCCTTTATTTGTTAGGTTTGTAATGTGTGCTGCCGATTTGCTGAATTCTTTGATGAATCGCCGAAAGGATTGAAGCAGACCAGTAGAATCTCTTACATCAGTCAATGCCACTGGCTTAGACTAATTTTGTAAGACATCGACCTTTTTCGGGTCAACCTTCATCCCTCTTCTTCTAACGATTATTCCGAGGAATGAAATTTCTTATTTCATAAATTCACATTTCATAGGTGATGCATACAACTGATGATATTTGAGACAAGAAAAACAATGCTCGGATGTTTTAGATTTGATTCTCCATCTTTGCTGAATAGCAAGAGATCATCTATGTAAGCAACCTTGAAGACATCAAGACAATAACAAAGGAAACGGTTTATGAGCGATTGGAAAGTTTCAGTAGCAATGCATAATCCAATTGGTATAACCAAATACTCAAGCTGGCAGTGTTTCGTATTAAAACCAGTCTTTTCTACGTCTTCAGGCTTGAGTATGATTTTGTGAAATCCAGTTTGGAAATCCATTTTTGAAAACACTTTTGCATCTACAAACATGTATGGCATCTCATTTGAACGAAGCTAATTTGCATGGTTTCTCTTTGTAATTCAATTCAGACCTCGATAATCAACTATAACTCGTGACGGTTATTGTTTTCTTCGACGAAAACCAGCGGTGCCTTATATGAAGGCTTGCTGGGCCTTATCTTTCCATTATTCAACAGTTATTGAACATAACTTATTATAGCTTTTAGTTCTATTCGAGATATTTTATACACGGGCTTATGCGGTGATTTAGCATCCTTGTCCGTTTCATTCTCATAATCTATTACTATTTCGGGCGGTAATCCGGGTGTTAATTTTTCTCTAAATACAGTGCTAAACTTCTTCAGCATTTTTCTGAGACCTGGATTCGAGTATTCCGAAACGTTCTCTGCCATTCCACATTTGGTTTCAATTTTAGTTTCCGGTTCAAGACGTAAAATATCCACTTCAGAACGTTTTTATTTTATCCTATTTCTGAACTTCTCAACATTTAGATTCAGATATTTTGCCTTAATTTATTTAATTGAATCAGTTGCCAATTCATTTCCGCCAACCCACACAATCGTTCTCTTATAATTGATAGATGCATTATGTGCAATACGCCATAGCATTCCAAGGAGTACGTCGTACCGACAATTTTTCAGAAGCCAGTTAGCCATGTATGTGTGCTTTCCAATCGTTAATGTAGATCTTAGGATGGCTTTTGATGATTTTTAAACTGACACTTTTCTTTGAATGACTCACTTCAACCTTACACTGCTCCCAGTAGAAGTACTTGCAATTTTTCACGAAAAACTTTAGTGATACATCATTGATATTACATCCATCATTCTTGGGTACTCACACTTTTTTCACATCTAGAGATCTGTTTAGTACAAGCAAATCATCCATTGGGATAGGTCCTCAGATGGACATTCTTTTACTTTTCTCATGGCAAACCGAATCTAAATCATCGTATCGGGCTATAATTTCTTCCACTTCGCATATCAAAGTATCCAGGACGGTTAGGATGCGTTCTAGCTTTTTTTTCTGAAGCTTTAAATCCACTCAATTCTGCTCGAAACAGAGTGTCGCTTACATTTTCGGTGGACAACTGATTTTTCAGCCGGACTACTGATCCTCTGATCAAAGTTGGCGATTTCCATAAGCTTTGAGCCATGTGTCTCTTTACTATAGGCGTGGTATATTTCTGCGCCAAATAGTGTAACATCAACGTTCAGAGCTATTCTTGAAGCTTCATTAATCGATTGGACACGAGCTTTCAAAACTTCTAATCGTGCATTAGGCCTCAGCTCTTGGGAGAATCGATCTACTTGTTTCCCTTCACTCGTACCTAAGAGGGCCAAAGCAAGGTGCGAAATTCCGACAGATAGATCGAGACTGACGTTCTTTTGGACATGTTTGCGTAATTTGTCTCCGGACCCTTAAAATTATCAAAAGGAACAAATTCGTGAATCAAAGCAGCTTCGAAGTCATTCGAACTGTTCAGAACAGTATTCCATCCGAATAGAGTATATTACCAGGCCGCAGCGCTGCCAGACAGAAATGTGGCAGCGAAAAAAATTTTCATAGGACCATCCAATTGAAGCTCATTTCCAACTTTTACTGAAGCGAAGTATTGTTTCACTTGATATATCTAGATTTAACTTGCAAATCCATCACGCTTCCCGTGGAAATTCTCAGGCGTGTTTGGTTTGAAACTGGCCATCGCAATTCAGAACCTAAATTCTACTAGAGAAATGTCTAAAAAATTATGATTGTCAATCTATCGCTTCGAGCGATTTCAGATGAATACCCGTTTACCCCAAAAGTACAAGCGCCTTACCGTGTGCATTAACAAATTCCATGACCCTGTCGGGGTACCGACCGAACAAGCAGTAGTCCAATAGGATTACTGAAGGATACTCCGGCTGAAACAATCTTGACCCCGTAGGTGAATGTCAGTATCGACCCGGCAGAACTCAATCCTGAGCAGGAGGTGCTAGGATGACTACCCTTTCGCTCAGACAAATTCAACTAAAAAATTGTGACCCGGCCTCTTTCCTCACGAATAATATCGATGACCTGCTTCTCCTTCACCAGCTTTATCAACCAGGCTGGTGGTACCAGTGAAAAATATGAAATAAACGTTGAACTGTACTGGTAAATATTGATATCGTAGGTTGATGGTTGGATACTAAAAGTCGTTAGCCGACTTCGGTGTTTTCACTAATTTTTACTATAGGCAGGTTACACAAAGAATTCTTTGGAACCTTATAGAATAATTTAGAGTCTTGTAGAAGTCTCTGGAAACAACTAGATCAATCTAGAACTACTTCCTTACATTCAGGTCAACCTTTACTTGATCGGACGCCTATCGGGGAAACCGCAAGAGAGCAGGGTTTCGTTCTTTTCCGGGGATTCTGTTTTGTAACTCTTGACTCAGGGGTTGTTCGCTCTCGGTAATCGGTGGGATCTTCAACCCTTCACTGATAACACATTCTACATTACATACGCTTCCATGTTTCAATTGTTCCGTCATGACAAATTAAACATTGATCCAACCGCTAATCTAATTAGAGACGTAAAGCAAGTTACATGTTTTATCTTCGCAGTAATTCTTCAAACTATGAACAGTCTCTTATATGTACTCTGGCAAGGAAATACTAGTAAAGTTACATCATCTATAATATTCAGCCGCAGATGAAGTTATGGTGCCGTAGTTGTATGTAGCACTATAAAATTTGACGTCGAGTATCATAGAAGCACTTCTGGAAGCGAGCTACCCTAATACACAAAGAAGGAAGATACCCCCTTCGATTCGCTCGCACTCGCCCCGTACACACCGAAACAAGAGGTTCATCACTATGGGTAAGGTATTTGTCTATTTAACTCTTTCCGAAACAAAACCTGATTTTTCAACATTGCCAACTTCTCCAGCTCCAGGAAACCTGTCGAATCCTGTAGATTGCGAACAAATCTGTCAAGTTTTTCTATCTTCCATCGTCTAAAGACGCAAAATTAATTGATTAGTAAATAACTGAGCGTCCATCTATAATTTATTACTCTGTTCTCACGGAGAAAGAATGATCTGTAATGGTGAAAAAGCTGATATTAGCGGTCGAGTATATTTGAAATTTTTTGTGGGGAATCAAAATTACTCGTTATCAGTTTAATATTTAGCAAATAAAATAGTACATGCTAGAGCAATCTTAGATACAGAAGATCACCCGAATTATTCTCATATCGTCAAATAGATGGTGTTTCTGCCCACGAATAATTCAGGTATACGCTACGCCAATACGAAGAAATGCGAGAATGTAGGAGGTGAAAAGCGGAATCGAAGCAGCACGTCGAAAATTCACGCGAAGCGAATGCAGCACACGGCTAGTGATTGTGCTCTAGAAAGGTGAAGCTTTAAGCGGAAAGGAATTTCGTTAACGAGAGATGGCAAGCAAGAAGTTTGAGAGGGACAAGTGTGACATGTGGTGATTGGTGGGTGAGAGTCGCAGCAGTTCAATGGCCATACTGTAAGATTTGATTGGGCAGGAATACCCGAGTATGGTCAATTAGAATATCCCATCCTTGATAATCGGTTCCTCATTCACCAACTCCGTACCATATTCACTTGCATTCCTTCTACATGCGCACATCGCCTGCATCTATATGACATTAGTGTGTTCGTGTGTGTGATGAAGTGCAATTAACGACGAAATGCTAATGGAAACATGCAGAAGATGTTTTGGCCATAAAAAACCGAATAGAATTGAAATTAGTTTTCGTTTTTTCGCAATACTTCTCCACAGATGATTAAAAGAGGCCTAGGGTTTCTAGCAGTTCGACTCAAGTGTCCAGAAGCACAGCGGTTAATTCGGGAAACCGCGTCGACGAATGAGAAGATATGTATCTCAGGGAGAATTCAATATTCCTTTCCAATCGCAGTGCTGCCTTACATTGCCAACTTTCCTATTCCGTTCATCAATCAACTACAACACGAATTTAGTCGAACCTGTATCGTTGACTGAGATTTGCTTGAAATTTAGAGCCGCACGTTCTGCAGCTTTCTTCGCCTTCAATGGTAGAAAACCGAACTTCCCCACAAATGACATCGTGTTACCACCACAGCTTACATCATCTCGCGATGTACTCCCAGTACGAAACCATCAAGTTGATGACTGTCAAAAGGAAAATCACACCAAAAGCGAACCCTCCATGGAAGTTCGCGCTCGCTTGTTCGTCTTTCATCGTTTCCGGGAAGCATCTCTTGAAAAGGATACCGAATGGTCCAAACAACATCCCGGCTGCGAATTCATTGAAACCATATCTCCACCTGACTCTATGAGTTGGTGAACTTCGTATTGCGTGTAGTAAAATAATTAAACTGCCATAAAGCCAAGTGAACATCAAATGAAACGGAAAAAAGCCGCCTAAGGAAAGTGCAAGATATGTTCCCGATAATGCCATACCAATATTCGCACTATCGGAGACACGGCCCCAATTCTTTGACTCGCGTACGTTCTTCTTCACGTGCAATATCAAATACAGTGGTCCTCCGACAACGCCAAAAATAAATCCACGACACCAACATCGACGAAGTTTTGAAAAGCGATTCATGCCGATCAAATGAAAAAAGACAAGCACAACGATAGTGAAAATTTTCACTAACCCTGAAGCAAGGTACACCGTGGAACCGTTGTACAAATCCCAACCAGTAGACCTTGACGCTCTGGAAATCAAGCGAGTGGCACTTGAAACAATAAACAACGCAAATAGACATAGAAAGGTGCCTACCAAAATGTGATTTCGATACCGTGCATACCACGAATTATTCATTTCTTCGGATTCTGATGACTTGCTCTCATCAACCTCCTCGCTGTCTTCGTTGATAGCATCCGAAGGAATCTCCTGAATGGTGTTCAATCGTCCATGGCGAAATCGAATCGCTCTCCAGAATGCAAACTCCGCATACGAACTTGCCATCATGAACCATAGCGCAAGTGAAACAAGAATAATTCCTGCCGTGTGTGTAATTCCAACTGGTGGGTTACATTCCGTGAACCATCGCTCGTATACACCATATTTCCGGCCAGCCATGCTAAGCGTCGAGTACATTTTCACTTTGGTCTTGGGATACACAATAACCAGTTCGATACCCTTGATTAGCAATGGTACTGCTACCAAAATATCACTCACAAACACGTACCATGCAGTAGCTGCAGTAGAAACCTCTTGGAACAATGAAATGGGTAGCATCGCCATCAAAAGTGGCAAGCTCAAGATAGCAATATTAGAGGGCGATAATTCGTTACCAACATTCTCCAAATGCGACACACTTTCACGCAATTTCATCAATAGGCTATCCATGCCAGGTATTTGTTGAAAATTCCATTTCGCAAAGATCGAGTAATGTTCCGTGGTATGCTTTCGGTGTGGAACCGACGTACCAAATGTGGACGCAGGTAACCACATTACTTCATACGCGGCGCAATCATTTCCTCGACATCCCTTAGAGTGATTTTGTTGCAAGTGCACTGGAACATTTTCCATTTGAAAGGATGAAGACGCGCTTTCATAGATTGAAGCCGTCAGTTTTGAGAATCCCAAATCGGGCTTAAGCCATAGAGAGACTATTGAACCAATTGTCACTGACGGGTTCCTCCCGTATTGAATATTTGCATCCATCAAGTACACGTGTCGGTTACGCTCCACTACCCCACGGTCAACAGTTATGCCACAGTGACCAGGAATTCGGGCAGGTTCTACGACCCATGTCTTAAAGCTCGGATTGTAACGAGAACGCTTTCCCTTGTGAGAAAAGGAATAGACGCGCTCCGTCCAGAACTTGAGAAGTTCGGTTTCTTTTGGCTTCCGAAAAACCATGTTCCATTTCGGGCAATCGAACGAGCCATCATTCATATTAATCAGTTGTAAGAAGCGTCGAGCGGATTTCTTCCAGTCTCCAATAGACAACTCAGATTCGCGGACACATAGCCCATTCAAGTTCACTGCAACATTTTTCTTGTCCGAATAGCTGTACCTTAATTCGAGAGTGGTTTTCTGGAAAGGTAAACCACACAGAGACGAGCAGTTCAACTCGGAAAAGTTGTAAATCGAAGCCAACGGTTGGGCCAACGTAAGGCCGGCATAAAACAGGACCAGAAGGTAGCACCCACAATACATTTCATGAAAAACCTGTGCGGATAAAGGCCAATGCAAGCAGAGGTGCAAAACAAGGAGGAAAGAAGTAAGCCAGCGCGGCAGAATACGTCGCCTACTGCACTGCAACAAGGATACATCGTTGGAGTGGGAGGTTATGAGAAACGTATCATCCATTATCATTCTCAGCTGTGTTCTGGTACATTACCAGTACCAGTCGCGTAGTAGCAGTACCCGTAGATCTGCGGAGGTACTGTATCCACTGAAACTTGTCCGAGATGCATACAGCTGCATGATCTCATTTTGTTTTTGTGAATTCCAACTGTTGAAAGGAAGCTCTGCTATTTCCACATACTGTATTGAAATATTGTAATGCTGAATTCCGTATGCTTGCGGCCTGTTACGTTACTAAAGAATAGTAGAGGGTGGGTGACATTAAAATAGAAGGATTGAACAATAAACTAAACACTACAAGTTACATGTCGAGATTGAATGAGCGCTACTGAGCCTAAGTGATAGATGTGTACGGACGTCGCCGTTTCCAGAAGTACAGTACACGAATAATTGGCGAAATCGAGATTAAAATCTATCGGCGTGTATACTCCGTACACGATGATGGAGTGAGCATGGCCAGAGGAATGAATATGAAGCCTGCGAACTGCAGCGGAAGCGTTGGAGGGTTACGCGACGCGTGAACGAATAGAAACGCGCAAATGTAAACGGGGTGCGAAAGGAAGTCGAAACAGCAGAACCAAGATTTCATGCGATACGAATACCGGACGCGCCCAGTGAATGCACCCTATAACGGTGAATATGAAACCAGAAAGGAATTGAGACAACGAGAGAAGGGAAGCAAGACGTGCAAGGGGACGTGCCTGAGGTGTCAGGGTTCGTACGGGTAGAAAAGGCACTGAACATGTAAATTATCCGGTTGAAATAAGGACATTTCAGGCATTTGAGATTTACAGCCCATTCTAACCGAACGTACCCAGTGAATGTTGGGAGATAGTTGCAGCAATGCAATAGCCATACATGAAGACATAATTGGCGAGGAATAATCGGCTATTGCCCATCAACATGACCGTACTCTAATAATCTGGCTATGCGCAGATTGTACCGCTCCCTCACTTTGTCCGTGCGGGGTATGAGTGGCGCCGATGTGGGGATCTATCCTACCCTTTACTACAACCGTTGTCGGTTCTTATAGAATACTTAATATCATACCTTGTTCTACACTGGGAGGACACGGTGATCCGGAGAAATTAACGTCATCAATCGTCCTTATTTTTGATAACTTTCTGTAGAATTTTTAATGTTGTAATTGAGAAACACAAGTGCATCCTATTTATGTTGCTAGGATGCATTGGTGTTTCTTAATCATAAAATTAAAACTTCCACACAAATCAATCGGAAATTAGGAAAATTAATAACGTTAGCAACAATGCAAACTCGAGTCCCCTCAGTGTATATTAGGTTCAAGTACATCTAGTTCATGATCTATTAATTGACGTACAGAAAGGTACCGAATATGTTGCAACTCTAAGATAACCCAGATCTTCTCACGATTCGCTCGAACTCCTCAGTATTTATTACTTCATGCCTTTGACATGCACACATCGCCTATGCCTATATCGTATTGTATCCCATCGGCAAAACACATACACACACATCTGTGTGTGTGTGTGTGTGTGTGTGTATGTGTGCATGTCAAGAAGCGCAAAAAAGAGTAAAATACTGACGGAGCTACGCAGGAGATGTATCGGCCTTAAGAAGCCACTAAATTCGTAATTGGAATCCGTTCTTCCTTGCAGTACTGCTCTACTGCTTTAGATCGGGCTAGGTGTTCAAGCAGTTCGACTCAAGCGCCCAGAATGATGGACAACCACGACGAGAACCAGCATTCAGTTGAACCGGCCGTCGTCGGTCGGTTCGGCGAGTTCGTCGTTGTCGGCGCACGATGTCTTCGGTGTATACTCTATTCTCTCGTTTCGTGAGTTGTCGTTGTGTGTCGTTACTTCTTAAAATTTCCCCTATTACTTTTCTACTATACTCGTCCAACAAAAAATACTTGGTGACGGTACTGTGCTGTCTCGTCATACTATATAATCTACAGTCCTTCGACTTACAGTAGTCGGACATGGGTTTTCCAAGACGAATTTACTCCAAATAATACGATGAAGGCATGGTGATACAGGTGTACTGTCAATGTCGGTTTGAATAAGCTTGTTTAAAGCCTTGCAAGTCCCGTACTTATTCAATACGTTAGATGGGTTTAGCTCTCTAGATACTAAAACTACATTCGATATTTCATGTCTGCTATAGGCTTCCCCTATGCATCCATAATTTTGATCGTTAGCCGCTTTTTAGTTGTGTGGGAAGAGCTTGTAATTACGGCGGACAATTGTTTTCAATATGTGAATATCTTGGGATTAATATGTGTCTTTAATACAGACATAATGTCGCGTTGGATGACAAAAGTGTGATCAAACGCAGCTTAAAATATGAATACTCCACCCACCGTGATCGATCTGGCAACCCGGTTTCCTTTCTTGCAAGAATAAAGAACAAAATTTCTGTTGTATTTGTTCTCTAGTAGCAATATATTGTAAGCTAGCTGGCAAATATGGTCGTTATTGGTAGCAAATAACGCATCTAAATAGAGTAAGAGCTGCAAGGTGTTACAATCTAATGGACGATACATCAAACAAAATTCTTACGTCTCTTTGACTCTCATAATGGAATTTTTCATGAGATTTATATGTCGTGAGCTGTATTGTGCTTCAGTGTCTTTGCAATGTTAAACTAATGGGTTGTGTTTCTCCAATTCTATTATGCTCTAATCAGCAAGTCCATGAGTCAGAGCGCTCATGTTGCAGCTGATGGGGCGCATTGCGTGTCGCTAAAAAAAGGTGCAGTGTAACAGCTGGAGTATGAGTCTAATTGTGTACTCGTTTCTCGGGCCAGTGTGTGCATGTACTGGTAGGATCAATGTTTCAACCTCCGTTAGCAGCTATAATGATAATCAAAATGCTGCCTACCGTTTGTTGCTGCAAAATGATTGTGCGTCGCGTTATCTTGGCGCGATAAGCCAAGCGCAGTAACGAAGAGCAGTTTGATAAAGTTTTTGGCAAGATGAATACGATAGAAAAGTGTGAAAAGTCGCAATATAGATAATATTATCGCAGCCGCCACGGCCGGTAGCACGTATATTCAGAATACAGTGTTCGCTGAGGTGTGTTTTAGGTTCGATAACGGAATTTCGTGCTGTGGGTTCAAGATCTTCTGCAAGTACTCGAACATGGCGGTTGTGGCGTGAGGTACGATTAGCGTTGCCCACAGTCGATACACGGCGGTAAATCAAAAAGAGATCGCTGAAAGAGTCCAAGCTGCTGGAGCTTCGAGGGCGAGGCCATTTCTGGGGAAAACGGTTGGAGACATGGGTGCAGTTGTAGAACTCCCGCCACATTCAGAACAAGTGTGTTGATTCCTACCTGCGATGGTACTCTCAAGTCGGAGTTTGAGATAATCGCAGCATTCGAGCTCATTCAGAATCGATTTCGTGTTCACGAAACAGGTATCTTACAAGTGTTCTACTTTACAGTAACAGGCACCTCAACGCTCTAGAACGTTACTTTCAATCATAATCTACGGTAGAATGACAATAAATGGGGCGTCTCACCTTCTTCTGGAAAGCAGAGATGGATTTGACCACCTTCTAGTAGCGGCACCACCCCGCGTTCGCGCACTCGCCCTGCCATTCCCGTCGGGACGTTGACGATGGCAGCGGCCTCTGGAACGCAAGCTATGCCTCGTAATACAAAGGGATATGAGACATATGTTTCCAATTCCGGGGACGGAATTGCTTTTATCCTGTACTTCGAGCCTGGTGATGCAAGCGACGCCTGAAAGGCGTAAGTGAGGTTTGCATCTACGAGAATGGAGGTACAATCTCTTCAATATATGAGGCTCGTGAAGTGCCTCTGTGATATAGCGTTTCTGCCCATTGCTATTCCATACATGCGTGGTAAGGTTCATCTCTTTTTGTAGATGCTCAATATTCTGTGTGCTTGTCCGGTGATCCAGAGTTCAGGCAACGCCATATCCCGTGCACAGTTTATCATGTTAACCACCAAGTCGATTGTTTTGGTAACTGATGCAATGTATGCCGCTGGTGCCGCCAAGACTGCAGATGCAAGGCCTATCCCAAACCTGAAGTTGTTGTCACCGATCGGGCTCAACGGAAGCTGCAGCTCGCAGAAGGCGTCCCATCAACAAAATTGTATATCGTGTCGTGCGCATATTCGTCGTAAAGTTGTGCAACACGTTTTGTTGACCTTGATGGCACTGTTCGGAGGCGATAGTTAGCTGGACATATCTCCATTGTCATTCGAAATAGCTGAAGTGAGGTTTGCGTGTCATTCAAATCCACCATGTCCCGAAATTTGCCCCGCAATGAATGCGACATATAGACTCTTCAGTAAGGTAGCGATGTGATCCGATAAGCGATTTGAAGACATTGTGGCAGGGGCTGTGCGTGCGAGTAAGGCATGTACGGATATGCGCGTACAAACTTGCGTCTGGTTTAGAGGGCCACCAAAGGCTGTCTTACTTTACACAGAAGTGCAGAAAGGGCGCAAGTACTTCTTCCGAGCTGAAGAACGGAAGTTTACTTCTGGACGACATCGTGTCGGGCGGCAAGAATGCTGTCGTTGAAGTTAAACAGCACGAATATTAGTTCTTTTCCAGGCTAGTTTGCCTGTTGTTTCAACCGATATCTATTGACTTATTTTTTGTAAAGCAATCAATGCGCACTGTGATTTTAGGCTTGTTGGCAGTACTCATTTTATTTCAGCTAGTCTAATTTCATGATTTTGACAGTTTATCATTTCTACGATACTGTAAGTGACAAAACTAATAAGCAGCTTCAGTCTATGTAAACTAGCCTTCAGTCTCCAAATTAGGAACAGATTTGAACCCAACTCCATCCTGTACGTTTGCTGTCTGTTGCAGACCTAGCAGCTACTACAATAGATAGTTGGTATGAATTGTGACCTGGACATGAATTGTAATCATGACGACATTACCTTTCTCTCTTACGCTTTTGGCGAGTTGTAGGTAATTCCTTCGCGCTCTTACGCGCTCTTTCTTCACCACTTTTACGTCACACTGCGTCAGCACACC
>JAAUYH010000700.1_pt1 | contig 13872 bp, 9 predicted proteins | sample 7278061 | NCBI WGS metagenome assembly JAAUYH01 (sample SAMN14350203, study PRJNA611818) | marine sediment metagenome | isolation source: surface marine sediment (0.6m) | place: French Polynesia: Moorea | collected 2018-08
ATGACATGCGACCATCTCCTGTTGCATGACCAAAACAAGTGCTGACAGGTCGAACGGAGGCAAATTTACATGAGGGTTTTCTAATAGTCACATTGTGCAACAACAAACCGTTCACGTACAGTGTTACATTTTCACACATGTATTCGTTGTGTCTCACTTCTAATGACTTGTAAAGGAGAATCGCATAGAAACCAAGCTTCATCTGCCTAGCGCATAGCCACGTTCCAAGTGGACAACTCACTGAAAACTTAGGGCTCGCCGCCTTTTCAATCCTATTTATTCTATAGGGCGACTGCTGACTTCAAACGATAAGTGCTCTTCCTTCACATGCTGACGGATTGCCATATTGTAAGACTTTTGCAACCTATGCTCTAGCTGGTGAAATATTCAAGTTGATCTTTTCCAACTGCGTTACCTACGATGACCTTCCTTTCGAACAAGGCCTATCACTTTAGGTTTGCTACCCCTGCCCTCTGGATATTTTGGATAAAGGTAAGTCATCGTCTGCCTGTTTTACAGGCTCTGACTTCGCACGCTTCTTTTTTACCGTTCGCTTTGCTTTCGGAACTTCAGGCGACTTCGTCGTATAGGTAGTTGGCACGTCGGATACAGTTGTCGGGCCGACCGACTGGATTATTTTAGCGTTCAGTCCGGAATAAAACGGCTCAACTTCTGTCATCGCGTCTGCAGGATCATGGTCCATAGTCAGTAATGTCGCCAAAGTGGGGTAATGGCCGACTGCAGAGAGTTGATGGTAGACTTGCGCTACATTGATTTCTTGTGTTGCATACCGACACTTATCCGCCATGCATTTCTCAGGAACCCGCGGTCCGGATTTCGGATTTGCAAGCATGATGCTCTTCAAATTGTTAGCAAACCTCGCATCAATTGATGATTTGCAATTGCCCCTTCTCGTAAGGAAAAACGTACATGATTCGCGAATTGTCTTGTGTGAAGATTTGGAAGACTCTTTGGGCTCGCACTAGGATAGCCCGCTCGGAAAGTGATGCCCAGTTCACCGTATCAACCCGATCAGAGTAGTCACAAACAGTGTGTCTGGATAGCCACAAATCCAAGCGCATCTAAGACTTCGTGCTACCTACTTCAAAGCTATTATTTTCTCGAATGTAATAAATGTGGGTGACACCTTCGTAAATGAGGGTAGTAACAAATTTATCCACAATCCTACGTAGCAAAAGCCGATCGCAACCTGAGAAATTTGATACAAAATAAGATGTCCAGTCACGAGCATGTATACAGTAGCTATAACCTCCATAATTACATGGATACAAAAAATTTAATTGGCGAAGTAACCAATCTCGATCCCGCGCTTGCGTTTCTTGATTGGCTGATTTTAGAAACTACCGCGAGATCCTGATTGCTTCTTCAATTCGAAGGCTTGGAATGTGGGCAATTCAGCAATTTCCTAGAGCTGTGTCTTCTCCTCTAGGCGCCAGCGAATGTTAGTTGAACTACATTTTTTTGATAAACTGCTCTTGGTTTTTATGTATTTTTTCTAAGACTTTGCAATCAATTATTTTTTGCTCGATTAACTGCAATTTTGATTTCCAAACATATCTGCTACAATCATCGCAAAGTCGGAAATGCCAGATCAGTGACCTTGGTAGCTTGTTTTGGTTTTTCTCTCACAGTATCATTTCATCGAGCTCACCAAAACTTAATTGTTTTGGAAAAGTCCTTCAAAAATCCTGAATTTAGCCGGGCACTCAATATTTGTAGGATCCAGTAATTATTGAAATCACTTTAAGCAGAAAGAGAACCAAATGATACAAGAAATGATTTCTTGCACTTTCGGTTAAACGAAAGAAGTAATCTTACGACTAGTTCAATGAGCAATCTCATTTTTAAATCAAAAGATGTGCAAGACCGACTTCCGCATAATCCGCTAAGAACGAATACAAGTGTGATCAAAATAAATTCATTTCAAATGATTAAATAGTAAGTTATTCAGTAAATAAAGTTTCAACACAAAATCAGGCTTATGTTGCTATAGTACTTGAAAAGACCCCAAAGCCACAGTTTTACCAGCAAAAATGTGATGTCAGGTAAAATTTGTTTCAGAATCGTTGAAAATAGAGGCTTGTATGACCGTGAAATTGAATCGCTTCCCTAAACCAATATTCGAAATCAAATATATATTATAGTAACGCTTGAGTAGAATCAAAAATTTAGAGTCCGGGGCTGTTCCTAACAACCGAAATAAAAAATATTTAATTCTAACCTTCATACTAGTTTGAAATCTAAGGATTTCATCAAAATTTCAGAAGAAAAACTTGAAGTGTTTTCTGATGATTTCCCTCAAGCATTTGTTCAAAGCACCTGACTATTCCTTATTTCTGCACCAGAACAAAAGAGATCCATCCAATAATAGACTTCACCTGATTTGTTCATTCATTTTTTAATATAGCGTAATCAAGTACGAAGAAATAGATTTATAATCATTTGGATAGAGTAGTAGCTCAAATATACCATTACCATCTTCTTGAGTTATAAAATCAAATATGAAAAATTTTTCGAGACTGAAAAATGAGTTTGGCCCTGAAAATGAACTATGCCTACATCAACTGACTAGTGATGATACCTATTTGAATCGTCGTTCGTTGTTCAATTGTTCACCGCAGGAATAGTTCGTAACTCGAATTTGTAGTTATTCCGTTTTCGTATAGATCTAGGAATTCCAAAACTAAGGATTATGCATGGAACATGATCAGCATTCTACAACGAATATCATAGTTGTTTTTGTTGCTGTTTGCATTCCTATTCCGAGAAAATATAGCCCTAATGAGCTTTAAGACGCTCATTTTTGTTCCGTAACAGGTTTACCTCATATCTCGTTATTTTTTCTTCTTACTGGCTACAATGAATGTCAGTCGCTTTCAGAATTACATTCAAGGACTTTGATATACACGACCTAGAATCATTGTCCTAGTGATAATTATCCGGATTCTTCACTTATATGGACCTAGCTGAAAGAATTATACAGGATCTCTCCATCGATATTTTTCTGTTCATCAGAGTAGGTGGAAAAAAGAACATTACTTGAGAGACCTTTAAATTAGATGCACAAACTTTAATTTTTTCTCCATGCGACACTTTATCAGGCCATATGTTCAGCTTAATCCTAAAGTCATTAAATGAAAGCAAGATCGCCCTCAATACTGTCCGGATAACTTGAATAGGTTTGAAAACAAATATTTTTTGAAACCCATTCATTCTAGTTTAGCTCATAGCTCTTGAATTATTCGATAATTTATAATTAATCATAGTTTCTGTTACTTTTGCATTTTGTAGTTCGAATGTTCACATAGTCCGCTTGAGCTGCTGTCTACCCATTTTTCTCCTTCCACTGGTCTGTTATCCAACTTCTTCACTACTACAAATAAATTTGGAAAACCTTTAATTGAGAAATAGCAAATCCAGGATTTTGTACGTAGTTTTCGAATATTGCGATCCTCGGAAAGAAAAATCTTGATTTGCGTGAATTTTAACTGAAAAATATTTTAGAATTCTCCTGAACAATGGAAAACTCATGGATACACGGCAACCACAATGGGTTTCCTCTCGTTGATTTTAATCACTATAATCCATCTTCAATTCTATCAACATTGCTATGGACATTCTATGATGACTGAACCTCGTCCGATGGCACCATCGGAAAGGCTTGTCGTTTCATTACTTATTCTTTTCATATCTGACTATTCGAAAGACTTGTTCCATGCACCCAGCATATAATTGTACCGGATCATGTGATACTAGAGCTTTGGGTTGGTTGACTAATCGCAGTGTTACAGCCACTTACGAGCGTGGTCAAACTGTTCGGATAAAGTACAGTAGAAATTATCATCATCCAGGTCGCTTTCTTCGCCTTTCATTCGTTAAACCAAAACATATAATGAATCACAGAGCTCATACAAAAAATTCCTTCCATCACAGCTGCTGGGGAGCAAACATCACAGTTGCAAATGAACAGGAGAAGAAAGAAGATGAAAATGGTTTTAGCATCATCTAAGTTGTTTCAAATTTTACTACCTCTTACTGGCTTAGTATGTGACTGACTAATTGAGATGAAGCCATGTTGATGGTGGAGAGCACGTTCTACCACCCGCCTATTAATTTGTGGATGTCGAGATTCCGAAGGTTCTCCCCGATGGAGTAAGTAGAATATTCCCATGCGCTATTTGAGCTAACATTTTAAAAGAAATATGATCTTGGCTATATCTGGTATGGTGGAGTCCTAGGTGATGTTACTGTGAACGAACCTACGAAGCCGACACGGTACTCATACTTTACAGATTATTTCAGCTGCGCTTTTGTTAGAATAAAAGGAGGGAAGCCGCTAGAAGAGAAAGTTCGCCCTGTTTTCATGAACGACATGCCGCAGTTTTCAAATATTGGATGTAGGTCTGCAAACGACAGACCCCTGATGTGCAAGACAGAACCTTGCGAACAAGACTGGGTTAAATATCAAAAGCCGGCAGCATTCAAAAATGGGAAGCTACCTCCGTTTATTAATCAGTCAAGTTATTATTAACAGTCAATTTCGTTTCAAATGACTTAAATTTGTTTTTGCCTTCCCCTGTTCAAATACTTCACACTAAAAACAGAGCTGAAATCTAATCAAGGCAGTGCCATGACAGGTCTTTTGACTGGGTTTCGCATTTCATGTTCTAAAGTTTTCTTTTCTGTTAAATGATATTCGAATGTCAACTGGAACTGGAAGTTTGCAGCAGTTGAAAGTCTGTGACGAGTTACGACAGAAGTTTTTTATTAGTCTACATTACGTTACAATTAACTAGAATGCTTCCTTCTACTGTACCGGTACTGTAGTGTTGCTACAGTGTTACCAATCTGGAACGAGTTGCGGATATTCCGGACGCCACATCTTACATGCCAGGAATGCCTTCAACTTATCGTTATCGTTCACAATTTCCTTGGGCATTGGTTCTCTAACCACACCCTCAACATGTGCCACCTTAACTATCGCTGCCGCCACCTCAAGCGATACTGCGCGCAGGTTATCAATACTGGGTAATAATCGACCTTTCAACACATCATCATTCGGTACTAGCTGCGCAATAGTTCGCGCAGCCGTGAGGAACATCGCATCAGTGACATGAGTGATAGCTACTGTCGACGTGGCAAGTCCAATACCAGGGAATGAGTATGCGTTGTTGCATTGATTCGAAATACCCAGCGCACCCGACGGAAGTTGTACATTATCGAATGGTGAGCCAGACGCGAATATTGCGCGCCCATCGCTCCATCGGAACGCGTCATCAGCGCTGCACTCCGCATGCGACGAAGGATTCGACAACGGCATCACCACTGGACGGTCGACATGTGCCGACATCTCGCGTACAACAGACTCAGTGAACAGCCCACCGACACCAGACAGTCCTAATAGCACTGTTGGCCGGACCTCGCGAACTACCTCTTCCAGTGAAACCCCACCATCCATATCTTCGCGTTTAAATGCAGATTGGCCCTCGGTCAATCCGTCTCTTCCCTTCCCCAACAATCCTAAATGGTCAACGATATAAAAGCGACTCAGAGCTTCCTCCCAAGTCGCTCCATCGTCTACCATAGCAGCCGCTATCGCGTTGCAAACACCCAAACCCGCACTTCCCGCGCCAAGACAAACAATTCGTTCCTCACCCAACATATTCTGTTCCATCCCACGTGTTCTCAACGAAGCGAGAAGCGTGGCCAGCGCGATAGTCCCCGTTGACTGAATATCATCATTGAAACATAAACTAGAATGGCGGTACTTATTCAGCATCGGTAGCGCCACGTTGCTCGCAAAATCCTCAAACTGTACCAGCGCATTAGGCCACCGTCCCCTTATCGCGGTCATCCATTCGTCAATGTACTCCCAGTACTGCGGACCATGAATACGCGGCTGTGTGAGCCCATTGTACAGGTCATTCTCACGTAAGGCAACATTATCAGTACCTATGTCGATGACGACTGGCAGCGTGCGTTTGGGGTCGACGCCACCACCGGCAACGTACAATGCCAATTTGCCGATGGGAATGTTCATTCCGTTCGACCCAAGGTCACCAAGAGCCAAAATCCTGGACCCGTCGGTGGCGACAATCACATCGACCTCTTCATAGGGCCAATTGTAAACCATTGATGCAAACTTGTTTTTGCCGTTCACACAAAAGTACATTCCCCGCGTGCGGCGGTAGTTGTGATGTTGGTACAAGCACGCGGGGCCGACGGTGGGCGTGTAAATGATGGGTGCCATCTCGGCGAAGTGGCGCTCTAGCAGCCGATAAAACAAGATGGTGTTCCGATCCATTAACGACGAGACAATGGAGTACTTATGAAGCGATGTGGGCGCACTACGCACGGCATTGAGCATACGTTTCAGCTGGCTCTCCATGGTCTGCACGCGCGGCGGCAGCAAGCCGCGCAATCCGAACTGATCGCGTTCCGATTGCGTGAATGCCGTGCCACGGTTCAGAAACGGATCTTGCAGTAGTTGTAGCCCGCGCTGTTTCGTTCGTATCGTGCATGGTGGCGGCGGCGTTCGCTCTGGGGCATACTCGTACACGCGTTCGCTATGCGCTGCGCGTTGATGCCGCGTGCTACTGATAGCACGGTACGCGTTCGGAGCCAAACGACGCATTGCCGGTTCGACATGAAAGCGACGCATGCCCCCGAGAGAAGAAGACGCAAGGAACGATTGATGTGTGTTTGTTCTCAGTTGACGGAATTCACGTTTAAATTCAACCGCAAGAAACCCCAATAGCTGGTGAGATTGGGACGACACCCAAGATGACCAATCAGCTTGCGGCTAACACAACAACGTGGCCGATGTTAAGTGGAAACATAGTAGAGCAGTATGATATTGATATCTTCGCAGATACTGTTTAATATCATGATATCGTACAAGGGTATCACCAGCTCAACATCATCACTCCGTCTTCGTGCTGAGCTCATTCCAAGGTAGGCTCATAATGGCCTTCGTGACACCACTGACCACACTACCAAGCTCTGTATCGAGGCGAAACACATGCAATCGACATGCGCGTACCCACTCGGCCATCAGGCGTGCGGCGCGAATGACGGCCACGCCGGCAACGGCGCCGAAGTTGGTGCTGAACATGATGGACGACACACGAATTTCTTTCACACTGGGGAAGGACGCGCTGAAAGAGTTGATGGAGGAACTGGACCATCTCATTGTAGTTTTTAAGGAAGCGCAAGCAGCAAAAGCGAAAGGCGAGAGAGCAGTGCGGGTCGATGCAATGGAATTCATGCACGAAGAAGAAGGCTTGCGTTTTTCGGTCGATTGCAACCCGAACTTATTCGAGAATGCCTTTTCCGCTACCGCTTATGTGATGGTAGATGACGGTCGTGTGCGTGTGTCGTCCACCGCGCAACTCACTCGCATGATTGACAATGTGAAAACGTACGACGACGCCCTCGACTCGGAGTAGGCCGTGATAAACTATCCTAATATTCATTCACAGTTCTGCTCTATTCTATGATGATATCAAGGTAAATCAGCTCATGTAGTACATTCATATTCATGCGAGTTCTCTCCCTCCGGTGCGCGCTGGCCGAGAATTCCGGTACTTCCAGCCACAGCTACACTCCGAATTGAACATTCAAAAAAGTGGCTTCAATGCTTTTAGGTCCCATGGTCTCAGTTACTGCATGCCTCCTACACGGGGCGGTGCATTCAAGAACTATCACCTTCAATTCCCCTACATTCTTTTCACTGTTAACGTTAAGAAAGGTTCATTTTCACGAGGTACCATTAGATAGCAACCTCATACCACAATGATGTCATCATGTACAATATGTTTGAATCGTTCCCTGATTCTGTTGAGTTGTTCCATGTCGATGCCACAGACCTCGCGCTTCAATTTTCTTCGCTTCTTCCATCCGTTCAACAAGCTCTCATCGCGTTCCATCTCAATCACAACCGCGCCGTCGAGCTCACTGTACACGTAACTCGTATCACACATAGTGTTCCCCAGACTCGCCGCTTGCAACGCAAGCCATTTTCCGATCCAATTACCATTACAAACAACGAGACCCGCACGTTTCGCAACAGCATTCCTGCCACCATGGTGCAAGGTTCCGTAGATCAAATCGTGTCTGCCTTTCCCCACAAAGTCGTCTGTAGACGGCATAATGCCTGCCCCCCCATGGTGTCTCACCCACTTCATCAACTCACGCTCGAATGTCGCCCACACCAGCAGCCCCTCGACACACGCCACATCGACAGGATCATTCGCAACAACCATGCCATGCCTTCTCGCATACACCTCCTCGCCGCCATGGTACCTCTCTATCGCGAACGCGATATCGAGGCGGCCATCTCTCTTCAACATGTTCAATGTTGGAATGTACTTCTTATCGGATTTTCGTAATGGATAATGCCAGCCGCCATACCTCGAAATCATGTACAAATGAAGCTCGTTGTACAAGTTCGACTTGCACCACCAAAACTTGCACGATTTTCTCTTCATCCCGAAACGCAGTCCCAATTGGCGCGCATAATACACCCATCCACCGCAATCGCGCACCTTGTTCGCCAAGTCTTCCCTCCCCGCCTCGACCATTACCACGGAAGTGGGCATGATGCTGCGCATGTCACACGGAAACTTGTGAAGAAATTGTCGCAATTCACGTGCCACCCTACCAGCCACCGATGAATCATCGCGCGCCACCCTCATCTCATGATCACCACGCATTCCAAGGCCCGCTATTTTCGCCGCATTTCGATATCCCCCGACGGCGAGTATCGCGTCGACGATATCGTTACGCCCCAGATTCGCGAGGTCGCGTCCCGACGGCATGTGCGACATACCGCAAGTGACGGCGAACGAGCGCAGTTCAGGCGCCAGCCCATACTTCCAGTAGCCTTTCGGATGCTGTGCGGTAGTCATGCCGAGCCGTTTCGCACACTCCAAGTATCCACCATTGCGCCGTATCGCGTAGGACAGGTCGAAGCGACCCGACTTGTCCAACTCTTTTTTCGTCGGTAGCACGGTCGGTGACCTTCCCTGCCGTTCCAGGAACGTGCCAATCTCTCGCTTCAGATTGTCTTGATTCTCCCAATACCCACGCGGTTTTCGCTTCCCTCCCGAGCAGATCACTAACGCAAAGCAAGCCACACGCATCCCGCTCGAACCGGATTGCGGAGGAAGGTAATCAAAGTTAGATCCGCCAAGAATTAGGGCAATTAGGCAAGGGCAGAATAGGCGTACACCCATTTTTGGTGTTGATGCCTCTACATTGCATCTTTGCACTGTTGCCTATGTTTATTGTAAATTATTGGAAGAGAACTACAGTACAGGTAGGCACTTGTACTGCCGCAACCATGGAGAGAAGGACGTACCGTATGTCGTTACTGTTCGGCAGATGTTTGTCTGTGATTAGTCAGTGCATACTGTACGACAATGCGTTTGGGTGGGTTGCTGTTCTACAAAGCCAGTAGGGTAGTGGCATCGCACTCTGCAACCCATGAATGTCACGCTAGTGCACCGACAGGATGGGAATCAGAGGCGGAAGTCAGAGATTTACAAAAAGAGCACTAGACGAGAATGATATCATCCGCAGCGACATGTTTGTATCGCTCACGAATCTTGTTCAACTCCTCCAGACTAATGCTTCCAAGCTTGTTGCCGTCCACGACTTTGTTCACTTCCTTCTTGATCTTCCGTCGTGTTTTCCTCCTTATCGCACGGCTCTTCCCACTCAACATTCGCTCCCCGCGTTTGTGCTTGCCCTTTTGCTTCGCCGTCGCGGGCGTCCAAACCCTGACCGCGTCGAACTCCACAATCTTCACGGCAGGCCGGTCCAATTCCGGCGCGCTCTTCGTCGACTTGGTCATCATCACCGTCCCCAACTTCCCCGCATACAACGCCAACCAACGCCCGATCCACCTGTAGCTCCCATCACAGATTATCAGTCCCGCACGTTTCGCGACCGCTTCAAGCCCGCTGTGATAATACACCGCATATCTGAGGTCGTGCCGGCCTGTGCGAATGAAGTCCATTCGCCCCGGCATGATCCCCGACGCTCCAAACTGCCTCACCCACGACTTCAGCTCTTCTTCGAACCGCGGCCACTTTCGTAATGTTTCCACTGGTTGCATTTGCACCGTGTCCTCCGCAATAATCAGTCCATGCCGTTCTGCAAACTCCGCTTCTCCGCCATGGTATCGCTGAATCGCGAACGCGATGTCACTTCTTCCATCACGTTTCAGCATTTCCAACGACGGAATGTAGACGCCAGCTGGTATCGCATTTTCCGGCGGGATGCCCGGGAAATCCCAAGTTCCATACCGATCCTGCACGTACAGTTCAAGCTCGTGGTGAACACTCTTCTCGTTTCGCCAAAACCCGGAAACTCTGCGCTCGAACGCGAAGCGCAGCCCCAATCGTTGCGCGAAATACACCCATCCACCGTGATCACGCACGCCGTTCGCAAGGTCTGCCCTGCCCGCCTGCACCAACGCCACCGACGAGGGCATGTGGGTTCGGCGCTCCAACGGCTCGCATTCCATGAACATAGTCAGTTCACGCGAGACGTTTTCGGGACTCGCCCAGTAGCTGCTGGTTCGCTTCGTGTACCGAACGCGCAAATTCAGTCTGTCCGCCACCACCATCACGCCGCCGTGCAACGCGATGCCGTAGATGAGGTCACGCCGACCCATCTGATGCAGTCGCAGCGTGGTGGGCATCACCGAACGTGGCCCGTGTCTGCGAACGAAAGCGAGCACCCGCTTGCGGAGATTGCGGAACACTCGCCAATAGTTGCTCGGCCCCACCCACACCAGGTGAAGGCGCGCACTGACCGACGAGAACCCACCGTGTTTCGCGATTGCGTAGCACAGATCACGCCGCCCGGCACGCAGCAGCTGGTCGCGCGTGGGCATGAGCCAGGGAAACCCGCTATGCGCGGTGAACTCCCTCAACTCGGCCCGCACCACGGAGAAATCCTGCCAATAGCCACGAGGCCGACGTGCATCATCCTCCTTCGGCCCCAACCCCGCCGCATTGCTCACCTCTATCAGCCCGCCGTGGATCCGCATCGCGTGCAGAAGGTCGTGCCGCTTCGCCTGCGCCAGCTCGCGCACGCGTGGCTGACGCCCGTCGCAGTGCTCGTTCGAAAACTCGCGTAGCTTCACCTTGACGGAGTCCAGCGATAGCGGCCCCTGCCTCGGAAATCGCGGAGGCAACACCATCGACGGGCGTTCCTCCTTCTCGCGCACTCGCAAACCCGCGAGACGCGCGGCCGCGCGGATACCGCCCACAGCTTGCACGGCGTTGAGAATGTCCGAACGCCCGAAAGTTCGCAATTCGCTGGTAGACGGCATTCGTTTGGTGTCGCCGGTGTTCGCCGCGAACTCGCGCAACTCATGCGCCAGCCCATAGTCCCAATAGCCTTGCGGCCGCCGCACGGTGGCCATTCCGAGCCGACATGCGCACTCGTAGAATCCGCCCTGTCGCTGGATGGCGCGGTACAAGTCGAAGCGCCGCGAGTCGAGCAGTTCCGTCGATGTGGGCAGTCGTGCGGGGGGCAGGCCCTGTGATTGCTGGAAGCGTTGCAACTCGCGCTTCAGGTTGTCGCGGTTTTGCCAATACCCCGGGGGCTTCCGCTTCGATGCCGAGCATACCGGCACCGTGAAGCACACGGCGGTCATTGCGCACCAAGCCGCCTACCCCCACGATGGGCGCGATGCTCCATAAATTATGATGCGTGATGTGTTGCAATTTGAGCTCCGCGATTGTTTAGATGCCATTCGTCATTAGATTTGTGCCAAGTACATAAAATTGTTCGTTCCATCTCGATTTCAGATACACTTCAAATTTCGCTCGTACCACCACAGTCCACACGTGCGCACAGCATTGTGTGCCGTTCTTACAGTTGTCGCTGCTCTTCATTTTCTCCCTACTGTACCACGGCTTTACGGTACTTTTGCGTGATATTGATGTGTTGGTTCGTTGTTGTGTATCGTCGCTGGAGGATAAGGAATCAGGCCCAATCTATACTACGCGCAGATGAGTATGCATGCAAGCTGACCGTACGGAGACGTAGGATGTTTAGTAGGAAATTGCGAATAATCAATACAGAAAATGCATGCAGATGCATTGCTCCCTGTGTTGGCATATTACTAGCGCACTGCACAGGAAAAGTAGAACTGGGTGATGTAGGCTAGAGAATAGTAACTGGTGACCACAGTACTTTGTTTCGAACGCATCCCGTAACTAACTGGAAGTCAATCTGAGTAGTGTTGATAAAAAGAAAGAGCTCGGAAGAGAAAATTTCGGCTAATCAGTTTCATCTATGTTGACTCGTCCAATCTAAGTGAAATAAACAAGCGCTACGCACAGAACAGAATCAACATTCTAGTGATTACTGGCTCCTTCAAACACATTTCGGTCATATTTTAAAGTAGCCGAAGATAATGCTCGTTTCTATCCTGACGCGATCTTCAAACCTCTTTACAGAAACATTGCGCAAGTCTTTGTTCTGTGGTTCTGCTTTATCAGAAATAACTTTCGAGTATTATTCGATGAGTAATTCAATTATGCTTCTCATACTCTCTTTCTCTTTCACCTAATGTAATCTAGCCGTACTAGAATCGGATAACATATGTCTTCTATTCTTCTTCACTTGGTCGCTTTCTCAAGTTTCAGCAACTGAATTTAACGTGTCGATTAATGAATTTGAAATAGGACTCTTCGCGATGTGTGCTTCAAGAAAAACAAGTATGAAGAAGTGACGGTTAGAAATACAACAGTAAGAACGACTGTTTATTTAACCGTGCTGTGTTCAACTTATCTATGTGAATTAGTTCTTAGAACCATCATTTGCTTCAAGCAATACATATTTTCCCAATTTTGCCCTCACTTTATTAAGTTCAATTTGTTTGAACAATAATAAATTGTATACATAAAGAATTAAGATCAAACTTCTCGAAAACAAACTTGTAAAATTACTTTCGTTTTAGATCTGAAACAAAATTTAAATTCGACACTAGTATGAAATGATCATGCCTGCGCAGAGCGCAAAAAGTGTATTTCGTAAAAGAGAAACTGGAATTTAACCCATCAGGACCTAAAATTTTCCACTGTTTGTGTCCTTTTCATACGTTTTTGGGTGCTAGGAGATCATTTTGTTTGTAGAACAGTTTGTTATAGGTCAAAATAACAATAAACCATCTTTTTCACCGGTAAGAATTCTTCTCACTCTTTTGCTTGCCTGGCTTCGTCAGAAAGATTGCTATCTTTCCATATTACGTGACGAAATAGGGTTATTCTATGTATTGAGAATTTTGTTGAGCACAAAGAAGGGACCTTCACCTGCAAAATAAGGAACAGGCTGGGCAATACCAGTGAAATCGAACGATGCTGCTAGAATTCTAATCGGATGGTTGTCTGTTATGGCACATTGAACTCGTCGAACACTGTCATAGGTGCAGGAAACGGTAGTACAAAATTGCTACTGTTAATGTAATACAATGATACATTGAATTGATGCGAATTGGAGGGAACGTTCCAAAACAGGTAGCACCATATCAAATGTTGTCTCTACGTATAAAACCAACGCAAATCCGCTAGTTTTTGAATTGGACCAACGACTTCAGGTCGCATCTTCAACAATGCGCTTGATATGTTTCATACCACTGTGCACGCTACAGATATATGGATGATCCTGCGATTTTTTGAACGCATGTTTAGTTGGGTTGCTTAGAACAACTAACAAGCACTGAATTAACTTGTAGTCAAACGACAAAAGAGGTTTTCCTATTCATTCCCTGCTCCATGCTTACGGCTGTAGAAAATTTAACTAAACAGAGAGCAATCCTTCAGTACGAAT
>JAAUYH010052667.1_pt1 | contig 13871 bp, 9 predicted proteins | sample 7278061 | NCBI WGS metagenome assembly JAAUYH01 (sample SAMN14350203, study PRJNA611818) | marine sediment metagenome | isolation source: surface marine sediment (0.6m) | place: French Polynesia: Moorea | collected 2018-08
CTCGAACAGCTATATAGAAGGCGACTCGTGAAATAACCTTAGTGAAAATTTCAAAGCTCTCCCTAGGCACAATAGCCTGACCTGGGTAGGCGGTAGTGATATCTAGAGCTATAGATATTCCCATAGCTTTTACGAATAAGCTTTTCAGACTATCCGGCATTATTATCCGGCCTAAAACCTTCTCAGACTAAATCCAAAGACTTTTTCCGTTATACGAAGCATTTTGGAACCCGAAACTTAGACATACAGAATAAATCTCAGAACCCGTGGTGTAATTTACGTCAGGATGCAAGAAGTTGGAGTCACAATTAACAAACACAATGAGAGATGTTGTGTTGATAAATATTTCGAGCGTATACACTTTGAAATGAAAACAAAATGTTCAATACTGAAGTTTCAGTGTGAAGCTCGTCGGAATTTTTTGAAATAGTTATATTTTTTATCGACAAACACTTGCCAGTGTAGTCTCTTTGTAATAATGGTAAATCAGGACAAGACTGCAAAAGTCACAGCTTACACTTCGCAACCATTTTTCTTCACTAGCGTTGTGTGGAAAAAGATCAATAGACCACGGTCCTTTCTACACGCTCAGCTCCTTTGCGAGTAGTGATGTCTGAGGTTCTGAGAAAGGCAACTGTGCTTACCCTCCGGTCGAGGAGTTTGTGCGGTATCTAGTCGATTGTAGTAATTATCAAACCCAAGCTATTCAAGTTAAAGTCGGACTTATATAGTGTTGGTCGGGGTTCTAGAAACACATATTCTAGAATAATCCAGATTACTCGAATAAAGCTCTAGAAACAACTGGAGTGCTGGAATATGACTCGAGAAACGTCTAGAATGGGTTGTACCTAGTAAAAACAAATACAAACACATATATGGTTTAGTCTAGAAGAGTCTAGAATGATACAAGAGCTAATCGACAAATATTTCACAAATAAAAGAGCACGAGATAGCTAGACTTGAAATCAATATGACACCAAATGTTGAAGTAGAATAGAACAGTTCTAACCTTATCTAAAATAGATAAAAACAGTCTATCTGTACTGCCACAAATTGTGTTGCGTTTCGTCTACTTCTAATGAAGCTAATTTTGGATCGAAAGCTGCATTGATCCCTACGATCGTCAAAACCATGCCATTAGTATGCAATAGAACCACACCTTAAGCCTACCGGGGTATCGCCGTCAGCTTGCTGTGTTGGCCGGGGTGTGGTAAATAAATCCATGCAGTGTGTGTTAAACAAAATCAACAGCACTGAAATCGGTTGAATTTATTGATGCGCTAAGCATGAGCTTCCGATCGAATTTTTACCTTTGCAGAAAGCAAATGAATCATGTTTTTTTCGTTGTCCAATCTACCACATTTCTCTTGAACAAAGCTTTCAATTCCTCTGGTGAAAGTTGGAATCCAATTAGAGTTGAGCTCTTTAGATAGCGACCACTTCCAATAATCTCGAATGATATCAGAGCCGTGCTCTTTGGCTGCTAACCACTTCGAGAAATCTCGAGTAAGGTACGAGAAGAAATCTTCACTTAGCAGGCCCTTTGAATGATCTACAATAATGTGAGAGACGAAATCTCAGAGCAGCAAACATCGAGGGGTCCCAAATACTTGAAAGGCGAATTTCGGATGGGCCTACTGGGCAGTAATGAGCTACGAAACAATTTGAATGGCACTTGTAGGAGAGAAGTGACTTGGAAGGGTTGGATGTCAATCGAAATTTCTATGATTGCAGAGTCATAGCGAGTTTTGTGGAAGTATGATGGAGTCGACAGGTAGTTCTCAACACGAGATTTTATTGCACTTGCCAAGCTGGAACCAATAAAATGGCGCAGAGATTTGGTGAAGTGGATGTATGCTTGACAAAGTCGCCGAATTGCGATACATAATCAAATTTGCAGCGATGTATTTTATCGAGTAACATATTACGAGACAGTTTTGGTTCGAAGAATTGTTGTTTGGAACAGCAACATGTTAACGAATGGCTTTAATATGAAAACGGTTGCTACGGATGTAGGTCCAAATGATACATTTGAATTCCTGGTTCAGAGACCTTTTTCGTGAAAGTTGCAGATTTCGCATATATTTTCTTAGAGGTCTATAGAATTCGGTTCTAATGAGAACAATCTCGGTCGATTCTCCGATTGTAGGTCTAAACGAGTTCAGGAACATCAAACTTTGTATACATATTACGGTTTCATGTAAATTATTTAAGTAAGTGTAATATCGATAGCCCTTTGTTCTGAATTTTATATACAAGGCTTCATAGGAACAGTTGCTGAAAAATCTACCTTGAAAATTTCCCGTCAACTTCTGTCTTCTTCCATTGAACATATGCCTGAACACCGTTGTGTATGTTCAGAATTCGACATTGGAGCGTTCAACTCTAGTTCCCACATCGTATGCCTAAACAACGAATCTCTCAACGATGTGTTGAAATTGCCCATTCCATTAATGCGAAGTATCCCCTTAAATATTGGCTGGTAGATAGAGAGAATCAACTGCTATTTCAGAGAACGATGGTGATCAAGTCAAGAATTCATGAATGGTTTTGATTGTATCCTAGACTTGGATTGTTTGTGCGATAGGCTAAAACAACTAAATGACGGAACCTATACCACGCCGATGCTGAAGAGGTTGCAGCTGAAGAAATATCAATACCTGACAGCTTTGTACAGAAAAAAGGGAGAAATATTAGAAATGAATTTCGTTGAGTATTGGTACATAATAGGAGTGAAGTTATACGTGTTCACAAAATATCAAGAAATCTGCCACTGTGCTATATCAACGAGTATTCCGCTCCTGTGATGCAAAACTGCGCAATATATAGAGCTGCTATTTCTTCTGGAGGATGATCCTTCATAGCAAACTAGAATATTGTTGAACATAATGCAGAGGAAGAAAATTCGGGACCTGGAAAGTTGAAAAAAATAATATTGCGAAACTCGAGCTTTCATATTCTTTCTACCTCCTTCCACTCCTTTTGCGGCTATAACTGAGTCTGATTCAAAGTATTCATACTTTAGTGACGCTCTTTGGTGCAGTTGACCGTAACGCGGATTTTTTGCTATACAGAACATATAATCCATGTATTTATTAAAAGTTCTATGGTGCAGAACTACACTTGAATGTTTCATTCTTCTAATGTAAAGCGAAACTTCATCAATTTGATACATTTGATGCATCATTACGGTATAATCTGATATTTGAGTGTTCAAGGTCTTCTTGTATTGGACTAGAATTACCCTCTACATACTACTGGAGTGATTTGCTCGAATCGGTGAGCTACACTCCTCAGGAATATAACACTGGTGATGCTCCGATGACCACTCGCGAAGTGTTCGATTTGCCCGATTCTTTCATCAACGCTTTCAAAAAGTATCAAATCTTATTGCTTCCAAAATTTTAAAGCAGTTGAATACTAGACAATTTCTGTAGTAATAGGCGGTACATGATCATTTATCACAAGGCAGCACAGAATTCTCATTTGACTAGATTCTTTGCGTAGAACTTCATGTGATAATTTACAAATGTAGGTTTTGAAAACGATAAATCGCTGCGGACGGTAGAAATTGAAAGTAGCAATCCAAAAAAATATTTGTTTGAAACGGTCTACATTCAAATAAATGAAAATTTAGTGTAAATCTAGTGAATCGAAAAAAGACAAATAATGTACAACCTTAGGCTATCTGTTCAGATGACGTTTACGGATAAGAAAAAATCTCTGTTCGTTGCTAAAATGGGTGGTACTATGTCTATAAATTGAATCGAGATTAAATGGTTTAAAATACTACAATCGAATTAGTAAACAAACAATTAAAACGCTTGTATGATATCAGAATCAACCTGATATTTGTAATTTTAAATAGTGCAGCTTGTAAGGCTTCGCCAAGTTAGACATCAGGTATGGACTCAAGAAATAGCTACAGCAATTTAAGATTTTTACAGACAGTCAAGACAGGAATTCATTCCGATATCTGCCGTCGTACTTCAACAATCTTCAGTAGTTTTACTGTAATATGTTATGTAAATTAATTTTTTGAAACATATGTCTGATCATTTTCCAGAGACTTTATTTCATTAGAGTTGGATACCGAACTTTAGCATTAAAATCTAACAACTCTAAATTATATCCTTGTACTTGAATATTTAGCAATATACGAAAAGTACGCATGTTTCCTAAAGTTTCGAGTGCGTATTCGTTACGTAATGGTTTGTTATGCTGAATAAATTCTTATTCAGCAAAAAAAGATACCGAAACTTCACTTGCACTAGCAACTTGAGTATTCAACAAGACTTTTGTTTCAATACAACATTATGACATGGCTCTTCGGATTGGTTTCGCCCAAATTGATTGATATTTTGATTGTGTTCCTAGGTATCAAAGGTAACTATCAGATAGTTCCTAACTTCCACAATTCGAAGACTATGAAGAAGATGTTTACCTCTACTTTATCGTGATTAATTGCCCACGAGATAATGAGAAAGATCAGAAACATGCTATGCAACAATGATAATTTTCAAGTACATTAACTTAGAGAGCTTTTTCGGGCGAAAAGCAGATATCCATAGCAAAATAGTGTATCAAAACTATCAAGTCCTTCCATGGCAGTCGTTGACATGAGTTCGTGCATGATGCTTTCAAGAACAGATTATGAATCAATTTTAATCAAAACACAAGCGATATGTATACTCAGCAATTGCGCCGACGCAAACACATTCAAACATAGACTGCTGTCACCAGGGGAACAATTTACCAGCAATGATTCCAAACCAGACCTTTTAGACTCCTACTTCTGTCGCGGCGACTGCTTCAACAAATACACCTCTTGCCGAAACATACAAATATATTCTGGTTGTGTCTCGTATAAGTATCCCTCTGATTGTGCTATGTAGATTTCCTGGTGCGGTTCGCGTTATTCAAGAATCCCTTTTTCAAATCCATAGCGGGTACCTAAGGTCGAAAATTGATACCGATGGATGGTTGTACGCGCGAGGCAGATAAACGAACAACTTATGCCTAGATATTTTTGTAATCAACAACAAATACCTCGCAGAATCTTTTATCTACTAAAAAAGACTTTAATACCTTGTCTTAAGCACGGTTATTGGGCCATCTAGCGCGAAATGGGAACATGAAAATCGTAAATATCGAATTCAGTATCTTAATCGGCCATATTCACTAATCGAGAGCTTGCTAACATGTCGCACATTTTTTCCAGTTGAGCAACTCGAGGATGACAAAATTGATTTGGAACCGGCTTGTTATCCATTCCGCTGGAGGCGATGTTCATGTAGTAAATATATACTGATACGAAAGGCCCATTAATTGCAGTTAGAAGAGAAATAATAATTTCCGAATAGCTAAATATGCGCCTTTGATCTCGTCGTAACGTGACATAATACACGTTTCATTAAATGGCTCATAAGTTTTTGAGGCCCACGCTCAGCTAAAGAAGGAATAAAAATTGCGTGAGTGTTGCAGAAAAATCACCTTGTTTTGTAACGAATGCACCAATGCAGTAGTGCTCTTTTCGTTTCAACTCTACTACCATCGGCGAATTTGATTGGTCCCGCTTTGCCTCTCACGTTGGACCTATCAAAAATAGATATTTGTCTGTAGTAAAACTATAAGAGAGACCAGAATCGAGGTTCTACTGAACGAAATTAGAGTCGTCTAAAACCCTAGCCAAAAATGCATGATTTTTTGTCTGTTTCGAATTTTTCTGATTTTTGTCACTCTTTCGGGACCTTTCTTACTTGGCCTTTCGGGCCAGAGCTTCCGAGATTTTTCTCTGTTGTGATATCTCTCTTGCGACGATGGAAAAGCTTATCAGGTTTTGCAATAGTTTGTCGTCAGTAATGTCTACCTTACCGCTTACCTCAGTTTTCGCGTTGTATTACTCTCAACGAATTACTCGAGCGCGGATACCTTCGATGGAAAGACAGTCAATTTAACAAAGTTATTATAAAACTTTCCTAAGACTTGTGTGGTTACCGTGGTAGCGTCATCTCTGAGAGAATCACGGCTTGCGGCTCAAGGTGTGATAATCAGTGACCGAAGAATCGATGACGAGTGGGATTATGAAGACTAAGAGACGTTTGATTAGGATTGCTACGTGTCATTACATTACACAGATGGCCATAATGAATTGGATTTTGCTTGACACCGTAGTCAGTATGACAGTGGAAGGTGACACGCCGACAGTGGAATAAAGTAAGCCATATTAGAATGATAAATGTAGACGGGCATCCAGCACGGTAACAATGATAACGTCGAGCATACCGATACATTTTATAAATAATAGTAATTCAGTTAATGTACACAATGTAGTGCATTGCAGTAGAAATAAAAGAATCTATATTGTGCACAGTGTGACGATAACTCTTTGTGACACGGTCACTATCAGTACAGGCTAATAAAAAGTGACGTTCCAGAAAAAATGAAAGAAAAGTGCCGGCAACAAGGAATTTTGGGGGTCCTTGAAAAAATCACTTCTGGTTTTTCGAGAATTCTTGGGAACTCTCGAGGAAAGCAATGTTGGATTAGAATATATAAAGAACAATTAAGATGAAGAAAATGTAATTGAAATGAAATGAGTACAGAAAATAAAGTCATATTAATCTCGTATTTAGTTTGACATCAATATAACGCAGATTCTTAATGTGCATGTGAGCCTTGCCTCCGGCAGCCATTCTAACTGCCAGAAATTTTATGATGAATTTTGTCGGCGACAATCGAATTCTCGTGGAGGCTCTAGATCTTCCTCCATTCTAATCAACCAGTGATGAAATCTTAATAATGGGCGAATTTAAAATTTTTCATAGACAGAACGATGCGTGTGAGCTCTTTTCTATCTTGCAATTGACCTTTATCTGCCTTCATGAAACCTCTGATAAACTATTGTGGGCAAGTTGGGCCGTGATCTTGAACTTCCGTGCGACGTAATTGGTGCCAGAAAGTTCATTCACTATGTTAAAATTAAATGTAAAAATTTAGTAGTTTGATAATTAGTTCTGGTGTAGTGCAATTATTAGCAATTACATTTGCTAATTACTTTATACCTAACCATCGTCAATTACGAAATTGAAAGCGAACACCAGTGTTCGAAATACGGAAAAGGTGCACCAGCCTGAGGCATAATTGGGAGGGATGCGGCTAGAGTTGGTAAGATTCGTAGTACAAACAAACTATTATCCTTCTACTCTGCTTACTGTTACCGCCTCAATGAAAGTTATTGCATGCGCCACGGCCCCAAACTACTGTTAGACCACTTCCCAGAGCATCCCAACGAATATTTGAGAACTCTTCATGTTTAGAGAAAGATCGAGGATCATGACTACGATAGACTGCGTGTCAAGGATAGCATGCCACGCAAAGTGTTGTCGCGTATAACTGATAGGGTTTGCCATATTAGCATCGAGGAAATTCTGAGCCTGTTTGTTGTTGGTTTCCCGTGACCAGCAGAAATAAACTGATTTTTGTTAACAAGTTATAATCGTTGCGTCGTCTAGAAAATCCGTTAAGGATACCGCGTGCTTCGGAAGACAGCTAGAAAATCTAGGGAACACTAAATTAGTATGTCCGATTAGTATAAGATGCATTCTGTAAATGAGCATGAAGCAATCTGTCGAGCTACCCAAGAAAGTTTCCGAACTATTTCACTGCAAAATTTTAAGACTATTACGTTTCTGCTTCTACAGTCAAGAATTAGTCAACAATCTGCAGTTGAAGTTGATGATGATCTAACTTTGTAAGGTATTGCAGCGCGGAGATGCGAAGTATTCAGAGAAACTGTGATAATATGCCGATAAGGGTAACTGACTGTAGCGAAATGCATTCTTCGCCTGTAAGCTATTGATATTTTGGTTATGCTGGCCGGCGCCATGAATGGGATTTCGTCGAGTCCATTGTTTTTTCGGTAATTTTAAGGTTAATAATTTGAAAATTCTGTCTAGTTTTTCGTATACAATATAATAGGTCGACGACAAAATACTAAAAACAACACCTTGTTCAACAACTCCCTGCTTGGCTGGTATAGACCCAGCTGAGACTACAACACTACAGCGTCGACGGGAAGTGCTTTGGGCACACTTCACCTATTCTGTTAGCAGCCTGATCTACCGCTCTCCTCGTCGCAGGGTAAGTTCTTCCCGGGCTTTATCCATTCCGTCTTCGGACGATGGTCCCATCACGCTGGTAGTGAGCTTCGGCACTCTCACAAGGAGCGTCGCTGCATTTGTCCAGGAGTTCACAGTCCTCCTGACCACACGGGTGGTTCTGCTACATCGCTAGTATAACCGATTTGCAGACAGATGTTGTGAATGCAAGAAGAAATAGTAGTACTAATCTCATTATATGCTTCCGCCTCTGAGAATAAACTCCGCTCTTTCAACCGCCCCATATATCGCAGGCAAGCAAATATTGAAGATTGTCATGCGCCATAATTCGACCCCATCTTCAGTACTCGAAACGAGCTGTAGTTATTTCTGACAACTAGCATCTAACTGAAGCTTGTGCAAACAATATTATTGTGTAATGTTGTGATCATTCTTAATTTAGCAGATAGATTGGTTAGAAATCATTAACTTCTATTTCGGCACCTTCATAGAGTATTGAACAGTCTGACGCAAATTTTATCATACTCAAACATGCAATTCGTGTGAAAGAAGAGGAGTCCTTTATCGACTTACGACAAATAGCTGACGTGGAATACAATTGTTTGTAATTCGAAACGTAGCACATAATTGTTTGTTTTTGTGGCAGTTGCACATTCCGACACGTACTGTTTCAATTCTTTCCACTGTCTGAGGTCGAATAAATTGGAGTGTCAGCACCAACGAAATTCTTGACACAATCAATGAATTGTCCCCTGTTTCCCGGAGAAACCCTGATCGCTGATGTCTCTAAGTTATTGTGAATGATTTTACCGGATCTGACTTGTTCATCACTTAGAACAAACTCAGAAATATACATATGTAGTCGCGGTATTCTTAAATATAGAGACTCTGGCCAATAAATTTGAGATCCATAGTCTGTGAAAATTCTTTGAAGTTCTACCTAACGTGATCAAAATACCGTACTGATATCGGATAGTTCGTCTCCAGATAAAGTAATCAATTTTCTGAAAACGGAAGTACCAGTCAATACTAAGAATCCATGTTCTTTTCCTGAATTAATTTGATGATACGACTACAGTTACTTTTGGCGGGATCAAAACACTGGAAACAGAACGAGAAATATCATTTTAGGAATAAACTTCATGTTTTCGAGCAATCTAATGTCACCGGTGCATTGAAGTTGAATCTTCCTGTAAAATGATGGAACGAATCTAAATTCACTGCACGGGTGAAAGCTCTGGGCAGTCTCTAAGAAGTTATCCATGGTTGTTGCAGCTTCCAAAACGTAATCGCATATCGTTTCTGATCAATCATTTTGATATGAAGTCACAAGAAATCGGTTCCATGGTCTCTTCTTCCCTCAAGCTCGGCGTTTCTCAGTGTCATCCGCTCGGAAAGGCATTCCTAATCAACTGACAGTTTACCATACTTGTGGTTGAATTGCACTTTTGCCTAATTTAAATGTGTTGAATTTTCATTCAGCGATAATCTTTCGGGCCGTGGATTCTTGTAAGCCAACATTAATAGAACGCTAATTAAATAATCCAATTATCTACCTTTATTTCGATTTGACAGCTCCTCACATTTTGTCTCTCATATGCTGCCCTCTTGGTATATTGGAGAAGCCTATATGAATAGTAATGGTGCTGTTTCTATATTCCTCGTAATACACCCTCTTGGTGAGCTTCGCTTTCATAATATAATTTTTCTAAATTTTTGATTTATCTTACTTGTTCATTCAGTTTTTAGATCTAGTGGTTCTATAGATATGCACTAGCATTTAATAAATCTGAATTCTAACAAGTGGTTAATCATGAGCTGTAAATTTCAGTAGTTAAATTGTCATCGACTCTAAACTAAAGCAGTAAATATTTGGCAAACGTGAAATTGAACTACACCATCGGTACATGTAGAAACAGAAGAGATAGTCAGAGCTAGGCAAATTCCCACAAGTTTCACGGTACATGCGTGCCTTCGGTGCAGCTCTATTTGCTAGCCTGAAACAAACCACAACCTCCACCGAAGGAAAATCAGAAAAAGGCCTCGGGCTTTGCCGTTCTACGAATCAGTGTAGAAATAGAAGCTTCGACATGCCCAAAACTCGATTCCGACATTAAGCTGCAGAAAAAAGATTGTATAACATCTCACATGATGGATTGAGCATTATTACAACTGAAATTACGTGGTTATTGGAGATTACCGGGGTCATTGACAATATCATACATTTTCGACTAAAACTGCCATTCTAAATAGTGTATAAGTTCAATATATGCCTGACTTTCGTAGACTTTGAACCATTATGACTATCGGGAAAGGCAAATGTGCATTCAAGCATGGATTGTTCTAGTACTCGTTTTTAATGCGAGAGGAGGAGAACTACTACTAACAAAAGATTGAAATTTTATTCAGAATGAAACTGATTAGATCGTATCTGCCCCATCTTCTTATACTTTGACCAACAAATTTTTCTAACCAAGAGTGACAGTAATGGAGTTTTCTTGGCCAGTGGATAATTTTCTTCTGGTTTCTCTGTAACGATATTTATTAATCTTCCAATTTCAATCATCCAGTTTCCATTCCCAAATTTTTACTGGTAATTATTCTTAATAATTTTACCGAAATTATGCCGCTGATGCAAGCAGACTTGAAAAATTGGAAGTCGTTGCTAATTCAATTGATTCTGACAAAACTTAATTTCGTGTGCTGTGTTCAGTAATAACATATCTCATACGAAATTGTCTTTCGGTGGAGAATGCTCTCATACATCTTCTTTATCTGTGCCAGAAGTTGCAAATTCGATGTATACATAGACCTCAAATGTGTCCTGAATAGCAATAAACCGACCTTTACATACAGCAGTACCTGCTAATATGGCAACAGAAGCATCGTCAAAAAGTTACTAGTAGCTACGGAATATTGATCGGTTGCACTTCATATCTCTCCGGTTCTCTTAGATCCTCTCCTTCGGACTCTTTGGTCGACACGTTATTTTCAATGAAATAATTGTTGAATTCCTCGATAATACCGGAGTTCTGACGGTGTAGGAAGAGTGAAAGACGCCTTATTTGAAGTAGCGCTATCCAGTATGGTAGTATTTGTATTACCAATCTCTAGCTGGAATTCTAAAAACGGATGCTCGGAGATTTCGAGCAGTACCCGAATCAGATTCTTCAGCTACAATATTTACGGTATATTCCGTCTCCTGGAAAGACGTTCTCCCTCTATTTCCGCACAGGCCATACGTTTGTTCCAAAACCGTGTTTCACAAAGCTCTACTGTGGTCTGCCAAATTCTGTTGCAAGCTGCAAAAATACAACTATGTTCGACCCCGAATTTTCTTAGCAAAAATCAGAAGTACTACATTGCACACGGACTCAGTTGGCACATCAAATTGCCGTGTATTACAATAAGTCAATCCATGACTCAAAAATTTCGATAATTAACAATCGGTAACTTTGGACTGTAGTGCGACCAAACAGTACACCTCACTCTTTTATTAAATGGGTTATTTGCTTCGATGAATCCAAGCGTATCTACCAGGGACCGTCAAAATGGATTTTAGTCCTACTTTTCATGCAATCTATCTGCTCTGAAAACAATTTTAGAAACTACGAAATTGTAAAATCAAAATGGACTATACACGTTATCACGAAGCCGGATATCCCATGCCCGCCTTATCAAATGTCTATTACAATACTCAAAATTATAAAAAAACTCCTAGAACTATGTAAAAAACAAATTAGGAGCCTTGAAATTTGCATTTGCGATTTGTTGTTTTCTTAAAGCACTTTTTTCAAAAAATAATATGATATTCAAGCAGTATTGATTTGATTCTATATTTAGAGGTAGATACGGCAGGTATAACGACTATTCACAGGCTCGTCGACTTACCTTTATTATCTACGCTTGCGAAAAACAAACTTTGTCCCTCTTTAGTAAAATTGAAATTGAGTTGAGATGCAAGAGTAAATACAAATCAGTCCAAGTAAATGGAAGTGATTATTGCGTTCTCTGTGTTTATATTATGTTTATCAAGTTTTTCGTCATTTGAAAACAAATTTTATTTCAAAGGGCAAAATGTAAAGCTGTTTAAGACAAAAGTCCACTGTAAGTCGATGTCACATACGTTATTTCTCCTATCTATGGCCGAGAGGCCTCAGAAAAAGAAAAAAACTAAGAATCAGATAATCCATGCAACTTTCAAGGCAATAAATGTATTGGTTAATAAAAATCTTGTTTTTCGTATTGTTCGTTTCTGTTCTTGCCGCGCAATTTTGATGGGGTCCTTTATTTATACTATCTCGCTCAACGCACGGATATAAACAAATTGCTGTAATTGGTGAACGTAAAATAAAGAAGTCGATCAAGTGATCACTGTCTTCACAAACTTTCTCTGCTCTGCCGTTCCTCGTACGCCCTTTCACAAATCTGCATAAGTAAACGTCATCGGCAATAAGCTCTATGAAAGAAGTTTGTTATCGAAATTTGAAATTATGTTGCAAAACATCTACTGAACCGAGAGTTTTATATTTGTAAAGCTTTCTCTCTCAAAATTAGAGTCTGAAGATACGGTCATTTGTCCAAAACTTGGATGAGTTTATCGTACCGACTTTTACCCCTATGTAGCAATATTCAATCTTAGTCTTGGCGATAGAATTTACGTTTGAAAGAGAAGTATAACTCACCAAATATTTCATGAAAAAAGCCGAGACGAAAAAAGCCTGGCGCTATTTTCAAAATCCCACTGATTGAAAGCTTACTGGTATTCTACATAGGGAGTGTCTCCCAGTCACAACTTAACTTTAATTCGAGCTCATATCATTCCATTATGCGAGTCTCAGGACCCAAGCGAACAAGTACTTATCACAATAGTGAATATAATACTAGGAACAAGTTCTAGTAAAGAATTTGTACAATACCTCAAATTCAAGCAGAATCGATTGTAAAAGAATTTTCAAGAGCTTTCTTGAAATCTACAAATTATTCTAGTGTTCTCACAATTTCACATCCTATCATGCACTACAGATCGAACGCTTCGAAGCTAACAACAGGCAATCAGAAATTCCAATTCACGTGTAGACATACTCACACATAATGGCTCGGTTCAACTAGCACTTGCAAGCAGAATTAATCATGGCCCGGCATTTGTCAATTGCCTCAGAGCATCGTTTTTCGCATTTCCTGAAGTTGGAAATGTCAATTGGTGACATCGGCGTGTTTGTGATACCAAGAACATCACTCGAAGGCGTTGGCACGATTGGGGCAATTGAATCGGAAATCGGATCTAATGAAGGCTCCACACTAGCGTCCGGCAGATTTTCTCCTGCATTACCGAGGCTTGGTTCCGGTTCCATGCTTGGTTCAACACTAGGCGTTATGCCTACCCATTCATCTGGGGTAGCAACAGCGAAAGAAGGAAACATTGATGCCGATGCAGATGCAGATGCAGAAGCGGATGCCGAAGGAGAAATAGCTACAGAAGCCGAGGCAGAAGATGATGCTGACGGTGTAGCAGAAGCAGAGGAGGAGCTAGAGACAGAAGGTAAGGCCGATGTACTCGATGAAGGTGATAAAGTCGGAGTAGGTTTCACGATTACATGGACCGCACCACAGGCTTTTTCTGCGAGTCTTTTCGGTAAGTTCTTCAGTGTAGCGAAGGAATTCGTTGGAATAAAGAACTGAGGACGAGTAGCCAGCGATTCAAGGAAAGGTTCATTCACTCCAGGCCCGATTCCGACACTGACCAGCGAA
>JAAUYH010197018.1_pt1 | contig 13870 bp, 12 predicted proteins | sample 7278061 | NCBI WGS metagenome assembly JAAUYH01 (sample SAMN14350203, study PRJNA611818) | marine sediment metagenome | isolation source: surface marine sediment (0.6m) | place: French Polynesia: Moorea | collected 2018-08
CCCAAGGCCACTACCACCAAGGCTATTTCCATATCAGTTTCAAAACCAAGTGAAGGCATCATAGGAAGAATGATAGAGGCAGCAGTAATAAGCGCCACGGTTGATGATCCCTGGGCAGTTTTAAGCGCCGCGGCCAGCAGAAAGGGCAGAAATATTCCCAGATTATAGTCCGTTAAAGTATGACCTAAGACATCAGCAATTCCTGAATTCTGAAGAATCGCACCGAAGATCCCTCCCGCACCGGTAATCAGAACAATTGAAGCTGCGTCTTTTACCGCTTTGCCTACCCATCCTGCTGAAGAGAGCATGTCTTTATTAAGTTTTTCAGGTAGAAGCAGACACAGAAATACTCCTATTAACAAAGCAATCACAGGTTCTCCGATAAATTGTATAAGCTCAATAAGAGGGTTTCTCCAACCTGTGCGCTCCGGATTAAGAACAGATTTCATCACGATAAGCAGGATAGGAACCAGAATTGGTATCGATGATTTGAGGGCACCCGGACTCTCTTGTTGGTTGTCCGCTGTCTTTTTTTCATTGTACTTATCGTCAAGATCAGGGTTGATATAGGTTCTAGAGGCATATTTTTTAGCATAGAGGACTGCAGCCAAAAGAGCTATAAAACTAATAGGAAATCCAAGGGCGATGACCAGGCCCAGATCAGCTCCTAGTATTCCTGCCGCTGCTATCGGTCCCGGGGTAGGTGGTACTAATGTATGTGAAGCCAGTAGACCCAATCCGAGCGCAACTGCTGTTCCTGCAAGGGATATCTTCGCTTTTTTTGACAGCCCTTTATTTAGAGGATGTAACAGTAAAAAACCACTATCTGCAAACACTGGTATAGAAACAATATACCCGATTATCCCCATGGCTGTAGGAACTCTTTTGCTGCCGATGAATTTAAGTACCTTTTCAGCAATACTAAATGCCCCACCCGTATTTTCCAGAAAGGCTCCTATAATGACTCCCAGGAAAATTATAATACCAATCTTGCCTAATGTACTACCAAATCCATCATTAATGGATAGTATGATTTTTGAATAGGGCATGCCAACACTAAGTCCATATCCAATAGACACAATAAACAATGCAAGAAAAGGATGCATTTTTAAGCGCGTGGTCAACAGAATAATAACAACTACAGCAAGGAGCAAGAATAGTATTTCCATATTCTATGGATTTGGCCGGCCAAAGGCTAGTCGGTCTTCAAAAGTCTACATCTCAATAGTAAGTCCCTGCCAGTCTGTTACTTGATTATGAAAATAGGAAATGATTTGCAATCAATCTTTAGTGGAGTCAAAATAAATGACTAGTACGAGGACTATTCTGCGTCAATATGGTAGAGATCGGCCAGTTTATAGACCAAATAGTTTATAATCTTGTCTATTCTATAACCATTGTTGTACATGGATCGAACAACATCCAGGTTTTCCGCTTTGAAAAACTTCAGGTCATCAGATCCGTATTCTTCCAAAGCATGCCAGGATTTCAAACCTTCTAACATACTTTGATGTGATTGATACTTCTTCCTGTAAAGCCTAAGTATCTTTTTTATGTTCTCATCAGAAGATGACATAGCCTCTGGGTTCTCAGCAAGAAATCGATCGTATTCAGACTTGATCTCTGCATCTGCAACTTCAGCATCGGCAATTAGCTTTATATAGGCTCTGGTTACCCATAAATTGTATTTTCTGTAGAAGTGGTTTTCCTCAACCGCAACAAAATCAGAAACCACTAACCATTGATCACTACCAGCGCTGCTCTCCATGACCAGGTCCTGCCTGTTTTCTACAACCAGTACATCACGCCATTCCTTGGACTGAAGAATTTCGTTCCAAGCCTCTTCGTATTTAGCGTTGTAAGACTTTGATGTTCCACAACTGATTATTGACAAAAAGATCAACCCAGCAGAAGTGATGCTGGACAGTGCCCCTGATTTTTTCATTTACTAAATAGTATTCCCTCTTATCTAAAATGACAAGGGAATACAAGTAACAATTCTCTATTGAAACGGAAAAGAATTTTCCTTTAGAAAGTCAATTTTATCGATTATCTATCTCAGTGATCCGCAAAGGAAGCCAGTGAATTTCCCACAAGGCTGCCGATTGCAATTCCCATTCCACCAAGCCTGATCCCACAGAACACATCTTTGGAGATGGCTTTAAGGATAGGCTTCTTCTGTGGTCCCATTCCCATAATGCCGCTCCATCGTTGCTCAACCTCAACTTGCTCATCTGGTAATATAACTTCTGCCAGGAGTTCCTCCAACCTATTCTGAATTTCTGAAGTAAGCCCAAATTTATCGGTAGTTTCACCAATAGTGTCCAGATTGCGTCCGCCTCCTAAAAGGATTCGATTATCGATATTTCGAAAGTAATAATAGCCTTCATCTATATGGAATGTCCCTTTAATCTTCAGATTTGAAATAGGTTTGGTAATTAGCACTTGAGCGCGAGCCGGTGATACATCCAGATCGAGTATCTGAGGTGCAAAGCCATTTGTGGCGATAAAAAGCCTGGAAGTCCTGAATTGAAATTGATCGGTGTGAACTTCAACTCCCTGTTCCTGCTGATGGAATCCATTTACCGAAACCGAATTTAAGATTGCAATTTGTTCCTTTTGTACCCTGTCGAGTAGTGCCCACATCATTTTTCCTGTATCTATTTGACCTTCTAAGATATTGCTAAGGTAGTTGTCTTGTATTTTATTAAATCCAAAGGTATTGGAGATCGTCTGGAAAGCGGGTTTTTTAAAGACTGGTTCAAGAAATTGATTTATCCAGGGTAATTTATCAAGGCATTGCTCATAACGCTCCGAATCTGAGGAATAAAACAATTCATGGCCTCCGTGCTGTTGATAATCTATAGATTGATCGCCCAAATTCTGCCTAAGCAAATTAATTCCTTGCCACCTCATTTTTACCAGGTCGAACACTTCCTGCTCACTATGTGTCTTAAGATCTGCCAGGATTTCGGAAATACTACCAAAACAAGCAAAACCTGCATTCTTTGTGCTGGCTCCCTGCGGGAGTATCCCTTTTTCCAAAACAAGAATTTTGGATTTCGGGTATTTCTGTCGAAGTGCCAGAGCACAGCTAAGACCAACTATTCCACTTCCGACAACGGTAAAGTCTACATCGGTGAGCCACGATTTGTATTCCCAGTAACTGAGTTTCATAAGGCATAAAAAACTCCGATCAGATCGGAGTTTCTAAAATTATTCTTCATCCGGTGGGTTCATCTCAAAACCCTCCATGAATTTGGTAGTATAGTTTCCAGCCAGAAAATCCGGATGGTCCATTAACTGTCTGTGGAATGGTATGGTTGTCTGGATACCCTCAATTACAAATTCATCCAGTGCGCGTTTCATTTTATTGATCGCCTCCTCCCTGGTTTGAGCAGTAGTGATCAATTTAGCAATCATAGAATCATAATTGGGCGGTATGATATAACCGCTATAGACGTGTGTATCGAGTCGTATTCCATGACCGCCAGGTGTATGCAGGGTAGTGATCTTACCAGGTGAAGGTCTGAAATCGTTGTATGGGTCTTCCGCATTAATTCGACATTCAATTGCATGTAGTTTAGGAATGTAATTCTTTCCAGAAATAGGTACACCCTGAGCTACAAGTATTTGCTCTCTGATAAGGTCGTAATCGATCACTTGCTCTGTAATCGGATGTTCTACCTGAATCCGGGTATTCATTTCCATGAAATAGAAATCCCTGTGTTTGTCAACAAGGAATTCAACAGTACCCGCACCTTCGTATTTGATGAATTCAGCGGCTTTAATTGCTGCCTGACCCATAGCCTCACGCAGACTATCGGTCATAAATGGTGATGGAGTTTCTTCGGTAAGTTTTTGATGTCTTCTTTGAATTGAACAATCTCTCTCAGACAGGTGACAAGCGTCACCGTATTGGTCACCGATAACCTGTATTTCTATATGTCGTGGTTCTTCTAGGAGCTTTTCCATATACATGCCCCCATTGCCAAAGGCAGCCACCGCTTCAACTACTGCGCTTTCATAAGCTTTTTCAATTTCCTCTTCTTTCCAAACGGCTCTCATACCTTTACCACCACCACCGGCCGTTGCTTTAAGCATAACCGGATAACCTAGTTTTTTGGCCACTTTCTTTGCCTCAGCCACATCTTTCAATATCCCTTCAGAACCAGGAATGGTAGGAACTCCTGCTTTCTTCATGGTTGCTTTGGCCGTTGCTTTATCACCCATCTGATCAATATTCTCACCAGAGGCACCTATGAACTTTATATCGTGTTCGGCACAGATCCTTGAGAATTTTGAATTCTCTGAAAGAAATCCATACCCTGGATGGATCGCATCTGCATTGGTTATTTCAGCTGCCGCAATTATGTTGGGTATTTTTAAATAGGAATCCGTGCTTGGGGCAGGACCTATACATACAGCCTCATCGGCAAATCTCACATGAAGGCTTTCTTCATCGGCCTTAGAGTACACTGCCACGGTCTTTATACCCATCTCTTTACAGGTCCTGATAATCCGTAAAGCAATTTCACCTCGGTTGGCTATTAGTATTTTTTTAAACATATCGATCTACATTTAATAGGTGTCGTGCCAATAAATCTTTTAGCGCCTAATGACAATTTAAAAGGAAAGTCGAGTCTTTAAGATGGGTCTATTAAAAACAGAGGTTGATCGAACTCAACAGGTGACGAATCCTCTACCAAGACTTTGACAATTTTCCCGGATACTTCAGATTCAATATCGTTAAAGAGTTTCATTGCTTCAATTACACACAGCACATCACCTTGAGCAATAACATCTCCAACCTCAACAAAAGGTGGTTTATCCGGAGATGGACGTCTATAGAAAGTGCCAATAATAGGAGACTTAATGGTAATGTACTTTGAATCTTTTTCACTGGTCTCCTCTGTTGGTGTTTCTGCTACAACAGGTTCAGGTGTAGTTGGTACAGCTGCCGGAACTGATACCGGAGTAGTCGCTACCGGTATTGGTTGTACTACAGTTGTTTCAGTCGGACCACCTGGGGTTCCCGTTCTGATCGTGATCTTCAAATCAGGTGTTTCGAGTTTAACCTCGCTGGCCCCGGACTTGGCCACGAATTTGATTAAGCTTTGAATCTCTTTAATATCCATAATCCAAATTTTGTTTGGTTGAATCCATTATGGGTTGTAGGCCCATTTTAAATATATTGCTCCCCAGGTAAACCCTCCGCCAAACGCGGCAAATATCAGGTTATCACCTTTTTTAAGCTGTTTTTCATAATCGTGTAAAAGCAAGGGCAATGTTGCAGATGTCGTATTTCCGTATCTCTCAATGTTGGTCATGACCTTGTCTGAGTCCAACCCCATTCTGTTTGCAGTAGCACTTACGATTCGTTTATTAGCCTGGTGGGGTACCAGCCAGGCAACATCGTCATGAGTAAGGTCATTATTTTCCATTATTCTAACGGCACCGTCCGCCATATTTGATACGGCGAACTTAAAGACAGACTTACCATCCTGAAACACATAGTGTTGCTTATTTTTTACCGTATCCTCTGTTGCAGGCAATAGAGATCCACCGGCTTCAATTTTTAGAAACTCCCGCCCCCTTCCATCGGAACGCAGATATTCATCTAACAGACCATAGCCTTCCGTGTTGGGTTCGAAAAGCACGGCGCCACCACCATCACCGAAAATAATACAGGTAGTTCTATCCTCATAATCAATAATGGATGACATTTTATCTGCGCCAATAAGCAGTACTTTCTTATATCGTCCAGTCTCAATATAACGTGCAGCTGTAGACATGCCGTAAAGAAAGTTGGAACAGGCAGCCTGCAAATCATAAGCGAAAGCATTGGTCGCACCTATTTTTGAAGCGACATAAACCGCTGTAGCTGCCACAGGCATGTCAGGTGTGGCCGTCCCAAGTAATACCAGATCTATTTCCTTCGGATCAAGATTTCTCTTTTTAATTAGATCCTCAGCAGCCTTTATTGCCAGATAGGAAGTTCCCTTCTCCTTATCTTTTAGTATTCTTCGCTCTTTGATACCTGTTCTGGTGGTGATCCACTCATCTGTAGTATCCACCATCGTCTCCAATATTTCATTGGTTAACCTGTACTCTGGAACGTATGCCCCTACAGCTGTAATTGCTGCTGTTAGTTTGCTCATTTTCTAGCTGGTTTTTTATCCAGAATCTCTAAAAATGGTCCAAAAATCGGTGAAAAATAGTGATTTTTCATCAATAATTGTCTCAAAACACAATTTTTAGACGTGTTCCCAATTCATAAAAAAACTCCCACTTTTAGCAAGTGGGAGTCGGAAATTCATTTATTAAAACCCTAGACTGATACATCCTCAGTCTTATCAATTAAAACCTGACCTCTGTAGTAGAGTTTACCTTCGTGCCAATGTGCTCTGTGGTACAGGTGCATTTCGCCTGTAGACGGATCTTTGGCCAGTGTAGGAGATGATGCTTTGTAATGGGTTCTTCTCTTATCGCGTCTTGACTTGGATATCTTTCTTTTAGGATGTGCCATGATGCAAATTAATTATCCGTTTTTAAATCTTTTAAAGCATCCCATCTGGGATCTGTTTGTTTTGCTCGTTTGTTCGATTCTCGAGGTTGAAGTTCTTCCAGTTTTTTAAGAACATCAGATTTCAAAGTGCCATCAAGGACTCCGGGATGAATTCGTTTTGGAGGTACAGCCAAAACCAACATCTCATAAATGTATTGTGAAATATTGACTTGGTGCTCGCCATGAGGGATGACGAGTATCTCATCATCTTCATCATTGTATTCCTCACCGAATTTAACAACCAGATCTAACTCGGCATTGATGTCCTGGTCAAAAGGCTCACTTGTAAGATCACATTCCAGGTTCACAGCTCCAGCCGCTTTCAATGCCAATTCCAGCATGTTGCTCATTCTTTCTAGAACAACTTCTAATTGAATGTGCGCGTCATTGAATTCTGAATAATCATACTCCTCGAAGAACGTATTGTCGATATTGAACTCAAACTTGTGCTTCCCTAGTTTTAAACCTGCAAAAGGAATGATGTATTCCTTGTTCTTCATCATCTATTACACGAGTTTAAGGCGTGCAAAGATACCTTTTTTTTCCAAATACTCAATCAAATCGCGATTTTATTAAAGTGGTATCTGCGATTGAAAAAGATGTATACTTGAGTATTACTTAATCTTTTGAACTTTCAATGGACTTTGTGTAAGCTTGTGAAATTGTCTTCTATTTCTAAAAATTTCAATTGCGCTAAATACCGCCTCTTTGAAAGAGCTGTGATCTGCTTTTCCCTTGCCCGCAATTTCATAGGCCGTCCCGTGGTCTGGAGAAGTTCTCACATGCGACAGACCAGCCGTGAAATTAACTCCTTTGCCAAATGAGAGCGTCTTGAATGGTATCAATCCCTGGTCGTGATAAGCAGCCAGCACTGCATCAAATTGTTTGTACGTGCCAGATCCGAAGAAGCTATCGGCAGAATACGGACCGAAAACGAGATGGCCGGTATTAGATAATTTCTCAATTGCCGGTTTTAAAACCTGCTCATCTTCTTGGCCAATGACTCCGTCATCACCGCTATGCGGATTTATGCCCAGCATCGCAATCTTAGGTCGTCCAACTCCAAAATCCATTTTTAAGGACTTTTCAATGATCTGTACTTTTTTCTCAATGAGTTCTTTACTAATGGAATCCGCTACATCCTTAACGGCAACATGATCTGTTAGCAAACCGATCTTTAATTCATCAGCAACCATAAACATAAGACTCTCCCCTCCCAATTCTTGTGCAAGATAATCTGTGTGTCCTGGAAATTTAAAATCGTCTGATTGGATATTGGCTTTATTGATAGGTGCTGTTACCAAAACGTCTACTTCATTTTTCTTTAGAGAACGAACTGCGGCCTTTAATGATCTTATCGCCAATATTCCAGACTCCCGAGTGGGTTGACCATAATTGATATTTGAGCTGTCCTTCCAAACATTTACGACGTTTATTTTGTTATCAATACATTTGGAAGCCTCGTTTATGCCATGGTAATTAAGGTTAATACCTAGATCATTCTTTTGCTGTGAGATCGTCTTGTTAGAGGCAAATAGAATCGGAGTACAAAACTCAAACATGCGGGAATCTTCAAATGTCCTGAGAATTATTTCGCACCCTATACCATTGATATCGCCTATGGAAATTCCTACTCTTATTTTTCTGCCCTCCCCCATGATATAAACATCTTTATTTCTACTTTTACACGGCAAAACTACTTATTTTAAGCGACACATGTTTACAGGTATTATTGAAACTATGGGCGTTATCGAAGCCCTTGAAAAAGAAGGTGGAAACCTGCATATTCGCATTGCGTCTGACATTTCCCAAGAACTGAAAATCGATCAGAGCATTGCCCATAATGGCGTCTGTCTTACCGTAGTTGAAACCGATGGGTCTAATTACACTGTTACCGCAGTGGAAGAAACACTTCTCAAAAGCAATTTAGGTGATCTGGAGGTGGGTGCTCATGTAAATCTGGAAAGAGCCATGGTGTTAGGTTCACGTCTAGATGGTCATATTGTGCAGGGTCATGTAGACAAGACCGCGATCTGTACCAAGGTAGAGGAACACGATGGCAGCTGGGTATACCATTTCGATTACGAGGCTGACCCTTCACATATAACTGTTGAAAAAGGTTCGATCTGTGTGGATGGTGTAAGTCTCACCGTTGTAGATTCTGCTCCAGATCACTTTAGTGTAGCCATCATTCCCTATACCTATGAAAATACTCGATTTAAGGACTACAAACCAGGTACCCGGGTGAATCTTGAGTTCGATGTCATTGGCAAATACGTAGCCAGATTACTGGATATGAGATCCTGAAAACGAAAAGTCTTACTTATACCTTGATAAAGATCTTGCGCTTGTACATTACATAGGCGAGGAAGAGGTAAAAGGCTATAACGCAAAGTGCATAAAGCAAAGAGGAAAATTTTTGCGATATGGCTTCGAAGACAAAGATATTTTCAAACAGCCATTGGTGTAGAGAGATATCTGCTTCTATCCTGATCTCATAGAATATTTTGGTAATTAAACTCGAGAGAAAATACACTGTTATTGCATTAGATCCCGCGTAACTGAAAATACTGCCAAATTTAATTCCTTTGACATCGGTTAGGTAGTAGATCAATGCCAGGAATAAATTTGCCCATCCGGCTGTTACCAGAACATAGCTGCTAGTCCAAATAGGTTTGTTGATCGGAAATACAGTATCCCACAGATATCCTAGAAGAACCATGATTATTCCAAGTACTGCAAGGATCATTTCTTTTTTCGCCCTTTTAGAGACCAGGACAAGGCCCGTGAAAATGCCCAGGAGACTACTCGCTATTGAAGGTATAGTGCTGAGTATTCCTTCAGGATCGTAATCTTCCTTGTACATATGAGTTCCCAGTAATTTTAGGTCTATGTAATTGGCCCAATTGTTGGGAGCCCGGTCGAAGGTTGGGGTTTGGCCCTGAATCGGAATATAGCCCAGCCAAATCCAATACCCGACTAAGAATATTATGCACACCGCCAGCAATGCCCTCCAATTAAGATTCAGAAATAGTACGGCCGCAAAAAAGAACACGACACCTATACGTTGAAGAACACCCGGAAATCTTATGTCCTCAAAATCCACGAAAAAAGGAAACTCTATTGTAAATGCCCCTAGAAATAAACCCAAACCGAGGAGCTTTAAGGTTCTAATACTTATCTTTCTATAAGAAGCTCGATTGGGCTTCTTATTCCTGTAGGCGAATACAATTGAGGTGCCAACTATAAATAAAAAGAAAGGAAATACCAGATCTGTTGGTGTATAACCATGCCATACCGAATGTAATAAGGGAGCATATACATGTTCCCAGGTCCCTGGAGTGTTGACAAGGATCATCAGAACAATGGTCAGACCCCTAAAAATGTCAACGGATATTACGCGTTCTTTCATATGAATCTATTAGAGAATATCTCCCTTTATACTGTCCCAAACTCTTTTCAACAACCAGGCAGCTATGATAACAGTGACCGTTAATCCGGAAGCAAGTCCATAATTTCCGTAGATCCAATTGCCGGTAGCAAACATAGTACTATAAACAAAGACGCAGCCCAGCAACATGGCCAGTATTCCTGATGGTACTGTCCATTTTCCTTCATCGCGGACTAAATCGGTACCCTGTTTTGCCGCTTGCTGGACAACCTTTCGCCAGCCAGGACCGCCGGGATTGGTCTTCTCATAAAATCGAATAAGTGTTTCTGTTTTCTCGGCCGGTGTAAGAAAAGTTACTGAAAGCCAAAGTACAGAGGTGATTAGTACAACCAGAGGAAACCTGCTCCATTCAGGGAAAATAGCTTGTTCACTAAAGAACAGTACATCCTCATAGCGCCAAAAAAGTAGTGAAATAATTCCCGATGAGAACATGGCAACAATTTCACTCCAGGCATTTATACGCCACCAGAACCATCGCAGGATAAAAATTAATCCGGTACCCGCCCCAAACATAATTATGATATCGAACAGCTGCTTGGCGTTTGTGAGGTACAGGGCAAAAATGGCACTGGCCACCATCAAAATAACGGTGGTGATTCGGCCAACAAGTACCAGTTCTTTTTCATCTGCATTCTTATTTAATTGCTGTTTGTAAAAATCGTTGACAACGTATGACGATCCCCAGTTCAGGTGGGTGGAAATTGTAGACATATAAGCGGCCCCCAAGGATGCCAGCACAATTCCCAGAAGCCCACTAGGTAATTTTGTGAGCATGGCGGAATATGCAAGATCGTGTCCTAATTTGCTTTCTTCCACATTAGGAAAGGCTTCCTGAATACTTGCCACATCGGGATAGACCACCAGAGATGCCAAAGCAACCAAGATCCAAGGCCAAGGCCTTAGGGCGTAATGCATTATATTAAAGAAAAAGGTAGCACCGATGGCATGACTTTCATTTTTTGCTGCGAGCATTCTTTGAGCGATATAACCTCCTCCTCCGGGTTCGCCTCCCGGATACCAGGCACTCCACCATTGTACGGCCAGGGGTATGATCAGAATGGCTATTAAGGCTTCGGTATCACTGAAATTTGGGAGAATTGAGAGCTTTTCGCCAACATTTTCGTGTGCAATCAGGGCTTTTATCCCTCCTACCTCAGGCATATTTACCAGGTAGTAAGCAGCACCCAGGGCCCCAACAATCGCCACGAAAAAAAGCACAAAGTCTGTGTAAACTACACCTCGGAATCCTCCTACTGCACTGAAAATAACCGTGACCACGCCTCCAATCAGAACAGTTTGGATGGGAGTAAGACCCAGCATGACTTGTCCGATCTTTATGGCTGCGAGTGTCACCGCCGCCATTGCCATTACATTAAAAAGTATGCCTAGATAAACAGAACGAAAACCTCGCAAAAAATGAGCCGGCTTTCCACCATATCTCAGGTCGTAAAACTCCATGTCTGTAGCCACATTTGATCTACGCCAAAGTTTTGCATAAACAAATACGGTGAGTAGTCCCGTCAACAAAAAGGCCCACCAGACCCAATTTCCGGACACCCCGTTAGTACGGACAATATCAGTAACCAGGTTTGGTGTATCTGTAGAAAAGGTTGTTGCTACCATGGAGAACCCCAGTAACCACCATGGCATGCTGCGTCCGGAAAGAAAAAATTCTGAAGTATTCTTACCTGCTCTTTTGGAAACTACAATTCCTATTATAAGTACAATGGAGAAAAACCCGATTATTAGAGAATAGTCTAAGGTGGTGAGTTGCATAGTTTGGTATTGGTTAGGACATAAAGATATGTTTTTTTAAAATACCTTTGTCCGAGCTATCATGCTTCTGAATAGGCTCATAAAACCACATTGGATATTACTTTAACTTCCTGGATATTCGCCTTCACCGCCTCCATGGTGTTGGGAATATCCAAGGCAGGTATTAAAGGTATAGCCGTTATAACAGTTACCTTTATGGCTCTTGCCTTTGGTGCGCGGGAATCAACCGGGCTAATTGTTCCTTTACTACTTGTGGGTGATGTATTTGCTGTACTCTACTACAATCGGCACACTCGGTGGTACTATATTCTTCGTTTCGCTCCCTGGATGATAACAGGCATCCTGATAGGTGTTATACTGGGTAAAGATCTTCCTGAGGCTACTTTCAAGATCTGGATGGTTGCCATTATTCTAATAAGTGTAGTTGTTATGTACTGGTGGGATCTGAGGAAATCCAAGCTGGTTCCTACCCATTGGACCTTCGCCGGATTTATGGGAATAACAGCAGGTATTGCCACTATGCTGGGAAATCTTGCAGGGGCATTTTCCAATATCTACTTTCTTGCTATGAGGCTTCCAAAAAACGAATTCATCGGGACAGCTGCATGGCTTTTTTTCATCACCAACATGGTCAAATTACCTTTTCACATTTTTGTATGGGAGACAATTACTTTTCAGAGCCTGTTAATCAATCTCAAATTGCTTCCGGGTATTGCCCTTGGTCTTTTTGTGGGTGTGCGGATGGTAAAAATTATTCGTGAAGGATTCTATAGGAAGCTTATACTCGTACTTACGGCGGTAGGCGCTGTTTTATTGTTGCTTCGTTAGCCCAGGATTATTTTGCAGATTCCTTCTCCTAAAGGGCTGAATTTTCTTGTATGTAAGAGTTCTCCATAACCATTCCAAGGGTCCAAAGCGAAAGTATTTAAGCCATAGCGGGCTAAAGATCATTTGGAAAAGCCAAATTGAGAAAACAACATAATAGAGTTGGTAGCGTTGCAACTTACCAAATAAGGAAAACCCGATTCCTGTGAAAATAAATGCACATATAACTGATTGCATGATGTAGTTGGTAAGTGCCATCCTTCCGACAGCGGCCAGTGAATTTCTTAAAAAGCTAAGAATACCAGACTTACAAAAGATCATGACCACCCCTATATGGCCAAATGACATGGCAATTCGACCAAACGGATAGGTAAGGCCCGATTCAAAAAATGCTGGAATTGAAAAATTGTTTTCCAACAATAATGTTGTTTCGTAATAGTTTATTGGGATCCCGATTCCATAACCCACAAGTATCATCAAGGCATATGTCTTATTTTTCAATTCTCCAGTGATCACACCCAATTTGAAGAGAGCGATTCCCAAAAGCATCATGGCCAATACATCCCATGGATTATAATCATAGTTAAACGTAGTCTGTACCATGCGGTTCACGGGGGCCAGGTGCAGGACCAGATCCACATATCCTTTATGCATTGCCTCAGTATCCTTTTCAATTGACTCTTCATCGGGCTTCATTTCCGCCATCATCCCTTTCCAAGCCTCTTTGCCATTCTTTATGTCTTCGGGGATTTCATCATCTTCGGCGTATTCTTGACTAACCAAGTATTGTTCATGATATTCCAAACTCTGTTCATACTTAATGTATTGAAGACAAACACCAATGAGCACTAGAACGGCAACGGCAATGATGAGTTTTTTAGGATGGGTATTTCTAAAAGGAAAGAGGAAAAGTCCCCACAGACCATAGGCAAAAAGTATATCGCCAAACCATAAGATCAGGTAAGCATGGACAAGCCCAAATATAAGGAGCCAAATTGTGCGTCTGTAATAAATATCCGCCGTTTCAATGCCGCCGCCGCGACTGATCATTCGCGAAGTCATCAGCACCATGCCTACGCCAAACAACATCGAGAATAGAGCTCTCATGGTACCTTCAAAGAAAATATTGTTCACAACCCAGACGAAAAGGTTTTTCCCTTCAGCACCTCCTTGAACTGTAGGATCCATATAGGACATGAAAACCAGGCCAAATCCTGCAATATTCAATAGTAGAATTCCTAAAAGAGCTA
>JAAUYH010075750.1_pt1 | contig 13868 bp, 16 predicted proteins | sample 7278061 | NCBI WGS metagenome assembly JAAUYH01 (sample SAMN14350203, study PRJNA611818) | marine sediment metagenome | isolation source: surface marine sediment (0.6m) | place: French Polynesia: Moorea | collected 2018-08
AACAGGTCGTCCGTATTTTTGAACCACTCATGTTGCGTATCGACTCCATGAGGGTTGTAGGTAACCTCCCAATCGTGGACGGATCCGCTGACCGTCGTAGCGACCTGCCATGCGGCGACCCATGTCCCGTCGGCTTCGTCCAGTTCTATCACCGCGATAACGGCAGCGTACGGCCCTTTCGCATATTCAACCGTCAGACTGTATTTGTCTGTCGTATGGGCCAGTTCATCGAGTCTCGGTCGGATGGCATCCAGACGCGGGTCGATCTCACCTGCCTCCCCCTGCTTGTCCTGCGCGGATGGCGCGGACCGCTCACGCTCTTTCCTGATCTTCTCTTGTATCTGGTCTTTGAGATTGGCCATATGACTCTTGAGGTATGTTTTGGATTGAGGTTACCAGCGATTTACGAACAGCGCATGCTCCTGCAAGGCGCTCCTACAGCTGCTCCTCCGAGAAAGAGCCGGTTCGGAGGAAACGAATCGTCAGCTCGATCGGTTTTCGCATGCGCATCATGAATGCGTGCGAGTGCTTTACGACGACGAAGTCCGTCATGCCTTCAAGCTTGGTGTCCTCAACGGAGACGCGGCCGTCGTCAGGGCTCTCCAGCACCGCCGATGTGATCGGATCGATCGTGCGAGTCCCGGCGATGATGCCGACTTCGAAGTCGGCCGGCGGCAGATTGAGCGGTATGCTGCCCGGCCCTTTGCCCAGCTGGCGGCCGGCCGGCCCGTTCAGCCAGTCGAAGCCGACCAGGCTTTCCAGTTTATCGACGGCAATGCTGCCCTGATTGGGCGGCCCGAGCATCACGACGCGACCGAGTTCAGGGATGTCGAATTCGGACAGGTAATGGCGCAACAGTATGCCGCCCAGCGAGTGCGTCACGAAGTGGATAGTCTCGAAGTCGCCATTGGCCCGACATTGAAGCAGGCCCTTCTCCACGGCCATCGGTGCGAGCACCTCTATCGGATAATCGCGAGACGGGTAGTCGACGTTGACGACCTCGAAGCCCTCTTTCTCGAGTGACTTCGCCATCTTCTGCATCGACGATGCCGAGCGGATCAGGCCGTGCAAAACGACGACACATTCGCTGGAGGTGGCATTAGCAGAAAGGGCCATGATCAGAATCAGGATTATCGTTCGTATCACGGTGTCATCAGCGTCCTATGGCCGCAAGCTGCCTGTCGTGCCAGCGCCCCAGCAGGAACAGCGCCGACGCGGCGCCGAGCAGCGCCCACGCCATGTCCGATTGCGTGTCCCAGGTGTAGCCCTGGGTACCGAGGAACGAGTCTGCCGCTTCTTCGGACAGTAACGCAACCCACCACTCGATGAGCTCGTAGAAGGCGCTGATCGCCAGCGCGAGGCAGACGATGAAGAAATTGCGCCATGACACCGAGTTGAAAACGTTGAGACGAATCACAACCTCGCGCGCAACGATCGCCGGAACAAACCCCTGGGCGAAGTGGCCGAGTTTGTCGTAGTTGTTGCGCGTCTGGTCGAAGGCCTGCTGCATCCATTCACCGAGGGGCACATGGGCGTACGTGTAGTGCCCGCCGACGATCAGGATGATGCAGTGGATCAGGATCAGGACGTAGGTCAGCCTGGTCAGCGTAAAGCGGTCCCACGTCAGCCAGAGGATGGCGGCGCCAATCACGGCCGGCGCGACCTCCAGCAACCAGGTCGGTCGGTCGTGGGGGTCGATGCCGGACCAGAGCAGCACGGCACCGAACACCGCGAACCAGCTTGCCCTGAACCCGATCATGCTTTCCTGGATCGCCAGTAGCCGTCACTGCTGAAACAGCGCCAGACCCACGGCAACCAGCGCAGCAGCGCAAAACTCAGCCAGAGCGCCCAGCCCAGGATCAATACCTTGTAAATCCACATCGGCACCGAGAACACGGACGCCTGCGGTAGCAGCGAGTCACTGCGATCCGCAAACCAGTTCAGCGAATTGCCGAACGACCCGTGGCCGGCAACATGCATGTCGGGCGAGCCGAGCAAGCCCATGGGCAGGCTGCTTATGATCGAGCCGATCGCGATCAGTGTGATCAGGACCACGCCTGCCTGGACCAGGTTGAAGCGCCACCAGCTCGTGTCGCCGCTCCAGCGCTCACGGGCGCCGCAGGCCAGCAACCAGAGCACGACCCAGGCAAGCGCCGGCCAGCTGAACATGCTGAAGCCCAGGCCCAGCAGCAGCCAGTGAACCGTCTTGAGCGGCGTCAGCTTGACACGCCCGAGGATCAGCGCGGCAAGGATCAGCACGGCCAGCTCCGACCAGTAAAGCACGGCCGGACCCAGCTTTGGTCCCCGGGTCGCCAGTACCCATCGGTCCGCCGGCAACGCCATGCCGAGCTCGATGTTGCTCGAGGGCGCGCCGATGTCGACGGCCGAGGTCTTGCTGCGCGTAGCAATCGCCCCACTCTCGCGCCACTCGACTTGAACGGAGTGCTCGCCCGGCAGTATCGGCAACGTCAGCTGGCCGTCCTCGGCGCGTAGCGGTTGTACCTCTCCGTCCACGCTGACGGCCGTGACCTCCGCATCTGCGGGCAGATCGACGACGTGCTGCGAACCTCGGGTGCTCCTGTAATCGAGTTTTAGTTGCACATCACGGCTGCGATTGCCGAGCTGTGTCGCCAGCCTGACGCCATCGAAGGCCAGTGTGGAGCCCTCGACCGCTCCGGGGCGAGTGGCATGCATGGTCAGCGATTCTCCGGCCCGAGGATGAAACGTGGCGATGCGGACATCGGATGTATAGATCCCCGTTTCGCTCTCCGGCACGCCGCTGAACTCCGCGTTCCAGATGCGGCCGACGACGATGCGCCAGCGTTCCTTCCATGTACCTTCGGACTCCGAGATGAGCGACAGCGGCGACGTCCGAGGCAGGTTCGACCGCCAGGTCACCGTACGCTGATCAGGCGCCATCGATACCAGAATACGCCCGTTCTCCGCCGTCATGTTGTCGGTCAGAACCGATTCGCCGTCGATGAGAGGCAAATCCAGGGTGATGGCACCCTGTCGTGGCGCTACCCGCGTTACCGTCGTCGTTGCCTGCCAGTCGAGGTCGAGCTCGATGCTGCGATCGATGAGCACGAACGGCGGAAATCGACTGCTCTCCCAGCGCGCGGAGTCGTCGCCCTGCTCGGTTTGCAGTCGAGTCAACTGCAGCGATCCTGACAGCAGTCGTCGATCCTTAACGCCGGAAATCAGCCAGTGATCGCTGCTGGCACGCACGAAACGCGGCGGCGTCGGAAACGGTATCTCGAGGCTGTCGACGGCCGGCGCCGTGCCGCGCAGGGTCACCGAGTGCCGGCCCGGCTCGATCAGCAGCCAGAGCAGTTGCCGCGGTCCACGCAGCACCTTGTTCGCCGCGGTGCCGTCGACGACGACGGCCTCCGGACGCCAGCCTGCGAGCGAACCCGGCAGCGGCAGGGCCACGGCTTCGAGCGCGTGGATACTCATCGCTATCGTGACCGTGTCAGCGTTCGCCGTCACCTCGGCGGAAGCGATCTCCGCGCACCGCGGCACGCAATCCGGCGGCTGCAGCAGCCGGGTCTTGAGTTCCTGCAGGATGTCGGGGTCCGGTGTCTGCGCCTCGACCACGGGGCTCGCCAGCGACAGCATGCCGCCCGCGAATGCTATGACGATCGCGGTGGCCGTCCTGTTACCCGCCGACGTCGGCAACTTCAACCGTCGCCCGAATATCTCGGCGGCGAGGACCGCGGAAAAACCGAGCAACAGTCCAACCTGCAGGAAGCGAGCGAAGGTCACGAACCAGCTTGGCAGGATCACCAGGCGCACGGACTGGTCCGCATCGATCGGGCCGCTCCAGCTCAGGTAGTAGGTATTCCATTGCCAGGTCGGCATGCCGGGCCCGGCCTGGACGATTGCATTGGGCGCATAGCGGGAATAGGTCCGCGGCGCTTTGGCCGCGGACACGACGACTTCTTCGAGCGCATCGGCCTCCATCTGCATTGTTGCGCTCTCGCGCGCGACGCGCGGCGGCGCTTGTTGAATGCGGACGGCATCCAAAGGGACCTGCTCGCGATCGTAAAAAACCTGGTACTGAGGCTCGAGCTGCGGATAAATGGCAATCCGCAGCTGGTTGGCCATGAAGGGCACCAGCGTCGCCAGCAGGACGAGTACGCTGAGGCCCTGGTAGACCTTCAGCGATTGCTTCAGCCGGCCGTCGGGCGCTACCCGGATCAGCGCAACCGCCACCAGCAGGTTGAGCCACAGCCAGGCCAGCGTGCCGGATTCGTGGTAGCTCAGCGTAAGCCCGAACAAGGCAATAAGGCCCGGAACGGGTCCGAAGAGCTTCCAGGTGGCAATCGTGACGATGAGCACGAGGAAGTAGTCGAGCAGTCGCCACTGGCTGGCCCAGCTGCCCGAAGCGTTGTCTGCACCGGGTGCCGCGAGCAGCTTGTGGCCCGGCGGCAGATTGAGTTCGGTGTCCACGGCCGTGAAACGCTCCTGCCAGCCGGTGACGGACATCGCCTTTCGTGTTTCCGACCTTGCGATCGACTCGACGCCGACCTCGGTCTGCCTGACCTCGACTCCGCTCAGATCCTCGCTGGCCCCTTTTGTGATCAGCAGGTCGTCGCCGAACTCGGACGCGCTGAGCAGCCGGAACGGCGCCGCCATGTCGAGCCGCCAGCCCGTGCGCATGGTGCCACTGACTGCGTCGGCAACTACGAAGCCGCCGCCGTCGTAGTCGAGCCACATCGTACGCTCGAGTATCAGCTGGTTATCGGCGCCGACGATGCCACGGCTGCGCTCGGTGATCTCGAGAGACTGGCCCGGCTGGATGCGAAAAGCCGGCAGGTTGAGCCACTGCTCGGGGGCCCGGACCTGCACGGGGTCAACGGGTGGCAAACCCTCGGCCGCCGTGACCCGCAGGGCCTCGTTCGAGCGGTAGCTCCAGATCTCGCTCGCCGGCAGGTTCACCTGCGGTTCCTGCAGGGCAATCGTGTCGAGAACGCCGGGTGCCCGCGCCTGCAGGGTGAGCTGCCAGCGCCCTGGGCGCACCTGCACGCGCAGCTTGCCGTCCGCTTCAAGCCGTGCCGGCAGATCGCTATCCAGCGCCAGCGGCACGAAGTCCTCGGGCAGGATCGGACCGAACAGCTCTTCCCGGACACCGCCCGAGACGTCGATTTTTATGACGGTCGCGAGGCGGGTCGGCACCTCGTCGTGTACCAGCCGATAGACCTGGGTCGTTACCGCGTCACGTGCCTGAGTTTCCTGCTTGCGCTCGCCCAGGTAAATGCCGCCTCGACTGATGTCCGGGCGTTCAACCGCAACTCCGTCGACCGTCAGCGAAACCAGGCCGCTACGCTCTGGCAGACGTAACACACCGGGCCGCTGATCCCACTCAAAGCGGCCGGCGATGCGCCAGGCACCCGGCTCCAGTCGAACGCTCGGCATGCCGTTGCGGGCGACGACCTCGGCGGCGCGCCCATTGACGCTAACCTCGTGCGGCCAGTACGACGCGTCGCCCGGCACTTGCAGCCACTGCGAATCGGCGTACACGGTCCACGACTGCGAAAACCGCCCACCCTGCTCGTCGACGTCCAGGCGCAGATCACCCGGCCACGAACAGATGAAATGCCCTTTGTTGGTCGCGTCCCGATCGAAGTAGAACGGACAATCCCGGTGTTCCTCGCCCTCGAGTACCCAGGGCTGCCAGTCACGCAGTTCCTCCGGCACGTGAATGTCTGCAGCCAGGGCCGCCATCGGTAGCAACGCGACGGCCAGTATCAGCCTGATTCGATTCATCATAGTGACTCCTTTGCCACTCTCGGCGTCCCTAATGCGTTAACGCAGCAGGCGCCGGCCCAGGGTTAGCGCTAGTAGTGCGGCGGTCGCTCGTCCTGCGGTGCATCGGCCGGCAACGCATCGCCGAGCGATCGCACCCGCAGCCTGAGTGACTCACACAGGGCCTCGAGTCTCATGATGGAATCCTGCTGTTTTACCAATGCTTCGTTGAGGTCGGCGAGCAGGGCTTCCTGGTGGGCGAGTTTTGTCTCGATGGCCTCGAATCGGTCGTCAGTCATTTTTTGTCCCGTGTCGCGGCTGTGGGAGCGGCGGAGCGCCGCGATCGCGGCGAGACGCCGCTCCCACACGCACTTGCACAGTGTATCCTACCGGGCGCTATGACCCTGTTGCGCTTCGACCAGGTCGCTCTCGAGTTCGGCGAACAGCTGATCCTGCGCGATGCCGACTTTTCGATCGAGGCCGGCGAACGGGTATGCCTGATCGGTCGCAATGGCGCCGGAAAATCGACGACCTTCAAGCTGATCACGGGCGAGATCGAGTCGGATCGCGGCGAGATCACGCGCAAGGCCGGCCTCGTGATCTCGAACCTCGAACAGACGCTGCCGGAGGCGATGGACCTGCCGGTCCGTGATGTCATTCGGAGCGGCCTCAGGGACATCGAACGCCTGCTCGACGACTACCAGCGGCAATCGGAGCTCGACCTCGACAAGGCCGGATTGCTCGAACTCGAGGCGCTGCACGCGAAAATCGATACGCACGACGGCTGGCATATCGAGCAACGTGTCGACGAAACCGTCAGTGACCTGAACCTGCCGGCGGACAAGAGAATGAGCGAGTTGTCGGGCGGCTGGCGCCGCCGGGTTGCGCTCGCGAAGGCGCTCGTCCAGAAACCCGACCTGCTGCTGCTCGACGAACCGACCAATCACCTCGACATCGCCACGATCAGGTGGCTCGAGGATCGCGTCTTCAGCTACGACGGCGCAGTGTTGTTCATTACTCACGACAGAGCGTTCCTGCAACGCCTGGCCACCCGCATCGTCGAGATCGACCGCGGCAAGCTGACGAGCTGGCCCGGCGATTATGCGAATTTCCTGCGCCGCAAGGAAAAAGCGCTCGAAGACGAAGCCGTCGCCACTGAGAAGTTCGACAAGAAACTCGATCAGGAAGAAGCATGGATTCGCCAGGGCATCAAAGCCCGCCGCACGCGCAACGAAGGCCGCGTTCGCGCCCTGCAGAAAATGCGCAATGAGCGTGCCGACCGGCTGACGCAAGAGAACCGTGCGCGTATTCATATCGAGGAAGCGGAGCAGTCCGGCCGCAAGGTCATTCGTGCGAAAAACGTCTCCTACGCCTATGGCAGCGATAAGGTCATCGAGGGCTTTTCCATCAAGATCGACCGCGGCGACCGAATCGGCCTGATCGGCAATAACGGGGTGGGTAAAACGACGTTGCTGCGATTGTTGCTCGGGCAGCTCCAGCCGCAGTCGGGGACGATCAAACACGGGACGAACCTGGAGATAGGCTACTTCGACCAGCTGCGCCAGACGCTGGAGCTCGACAAGTCGGTGGCCTACAACGTCGGCGAGGGTCGCACATACATCAAGCTCAACGGTAAGGACCGCCACGTCGTCGGCTACTTGAAGGGTTTCCTGTTCAGTCCGAAACGGTCCGCGATGCCGGTTAAGGCCCTGTCGGGCGGTGAGCGCAATCGCGTCATCCTCGCCAAACTGTTTACGCGCGCGGCCAATCTGCTCGTGCTCGACGAGCCGACCAACGACCTCGACATCGAAACGCTCGAGGTGCTCGAAGACAAGCTGTGCGAATTCTCCGGCACCCTGATCGTCGTGAGCCACGATCGCGAGTTCCTCGACAATGTCGTGACGAGCGTTGTCGTGTTCGAAGACGATGGCAAGGTTCGCGAGTACGTCGGCGGATACAGCGACTGGCTGCGACGCGGACACAAGCTGGCCGAAACGGACGACCCGACGGCGACCGCTCGGCGCAAGGCAGAGCACGTCGAGCGCCGCACTAAACGGCGCCCCAGGAAGCTCAGTTACCAGGACCAGCGCGAGCTCGACGGCCTGCCGGCCGAAATCGAGGCGCTCGAGGCAGAGCTGGCAACACTGCAAGAGGCGGTCACGGCACCGGACTTCTACAACAAAGCCAGTGAGTTCGTGCAGCAACGACTCGCCGAACTGTCCGCGTGCGAAGCGTTGCTCGAGGCTCGCGTCGAGCGTTGGGGCGAGCTCGAGTCGCTACAGGAATCCTTGCTGCGAAAGCGCTAGAGCAACTGGATCAGCAATGCCACAGTCGCAAGCCAGCTGATCACGAACGTCAGCGTGCGAAGCCACGGCACACCCAGCGTGTAAACGACAACGTACGCGACGCGCGCCCAGAAATAGACGGTGCACGCAATCACGGTCGTGTCGTTGCTGACGCCGGCAACATGTGCGGTCAGCACCAGCGCGGCAAATACGACCAGGTTTTCCACGAGGTTGTAATGCGCCGCTTTCATGCGCTGCGCCCACTCGGCCATCGGCTTCGGGTCCTCCGGGTAACCAACGGCGTCGAGGAGACCGCGAACCATGATCATGTTCAGGATATAAGGCACCCAGATGATGAGGTGAAGCGCTGCAACCCAGGTGAGCAGCTGAAGTTCAGGAGTCATGACGTTCCCCATTCTTGTTGTCGTTGTCCTCAGTCGCCGGGCATCGTCTCAGCGAAATAGCGATCGAAGGCCCGGTGCACGATGTCCGGAGAAATGCCCATGCGCGCGACCGCCTGGTTGAATCTCTCCATTTCCTCAACGTCGCGTCTGCCATCGGCCGCGATGACCTTGAGCGCCATCAGGGCGATGTTCTCGCGATCGTCATCGGACAGTGTCGGGGACAGCTTGGTGAGTTCGTCGCCGAGATCCGGATCGTCTGCAAGCTCCGACATAGCACGCGTCAGGAGCGCGAGCGATTCTGCGCTCTGCAGCTTGAAGTGCTTTTCGATCAACTCGATCATTTTCGCCGACTCTTCGGGCTCGATCCGGCCGCTGCCGCGCGCGATATGGATGAGCAGCGCGGCAACGAGGAACTTCGAGTCGTAGGTACGTGTGCCGAATTTCGTTTCGACAACGAGTTCTGAGCCTTCAAGACGCGATGTGCGAATGGTATCGGACATTTTCACCGGGTCTCGTAGGTCTGACGCATGTGTTTCACCGACCGGCCGATCAGTTGTTCGAGCACGCGTTCGTTGACGTCACTCAGGCGCTTGACATAGAGGCAAGATTTGCCCGTCTTGTACTTGCCCAGTCGTTTCAGCAGAGACTCGAACTTCGAAAAGCCCGGCATTATGTAGATCGTCAGTGCCTGCTTGCGGGGAGAAAAACCCGTCAGCATCCACTCGAAGTCCTTGCCCGCGGTATTGGTGTAACTGTAGCTGCCGTAGCCGACGATGCTGTCACCCCACATCCTGGCGCGGCAACCGGTCGCCCTGCGCATCATTGAGGCGACGGTACGAGCATCGGCACGTTTTTGCTTGTCGTCGATGCCGTTGATGAATTCGGTGACGCTGGCCTTCGTCGGCCGGGTCTTCAACTCAGCCATATCGCCATTCTACATACGTAACACGATGATTTCTTCAGTATTTTCAGTGCGATGTGCCAAACAGCCGGTCGCCGGCATCGCCCAGCCCCGGCACGATGTACATGCGTTCGTCGAGCCGCTCGTCAATTGCGGCGGTATACACGGGCACGTCCGGGTGCTCCGATTCGACGAGTTGCAGGCCCTCCGGGCAGGTGACGATGCAGATCACGACGATGTTGTCGGCCCCGCTTTGCTTGAGCAGATCGAGCGCTGCAACCGTCGAGCCGCCCGTGGCAAGCATCGGGTCGATGACGATGCAGGTACCGCCTTCTATTTGCGGAGGGAAACGTTCGTAGTAAGTGACCGGCCTCTTGGTCTCCTCGTCTCTGTACAAGCCGACGAAGCCGACGCGAGCGGTTGGCACGAGCTCCAGTATGCCGTCCAGCATTCCGACACCCGCCCGCAGAATCGGAACTACGACGAGATCGGTGTCGATCTTCTTGCATTTGGCGTCACCAATCGGCGTGGTCACCGTGATATCCCTGACTCGAACGTTTTGCAGCGCTTCGTAACAGAGAAACTTGGTGATCTCGGTCGAGAGCTCGCGAAATCGCTTGTGACCCGTCTCGACGTTACGAATGATCGCGAGTTTGTGCTGTACGCACGGATGTTCAACGAGTGTATGCACTGTCAGTCTTCTCCTTCCACCGCTTCATCGGAAGACCATATCGCGTATTCGTTGCCGACAGGATCGATGAAGTGAAATCGCCGACCCCCCGGAAACGAGAATATCTCCTGGCTTATCGTGGCACCGAGCTCAACGACGCGTTCAACGTCACGCTCCAGGTCTTCGCTGTAGAACACGATGAGGACACCATTTGCCGGAGCCGGCTCCTCAGACCGGCGAATACCGCCATCCAGCCGACCGTCGTTGAAACTCAGATAGTCGGGGCCCCATTCCTCGAAATGCCAATCGAAAAGAGCGCTGAAGAATGCCCGGGTCTCCGCCGGATTCGTCGACGGTATCTCGATGTAGTCTATTCGTTTCTCGCTTCTTGTCACCGGTTGCTCCTTCTCAAGGTCCCTTCAGCCGAAGTAGCGGCCGCTCCGCATCGATTCTGACGGTACCGAACTCCCCTACGAGTTCGTAGACGCCGTCTTGCGCTGTGAAATCGCTGATCGCACCGTGCCCGAGTCGAGAAACGTCGGCCGACACCGATTCGCAATAATGGAATTCCACGATCGCCGGCCGTATGCATACTTTCTCCGCCGGTCGTGGCTTTTCGTAGAAAGCATGATCCGGCATCAGGAACAGGTCGACGTCAATGAGTAACGTCTCTCCCTCCATGCGCCAGGACAGCACGAAAGACTTCGAAACGTCGACTCCCGCGAACTCGCGCAGCTTCCGCCAGTCGACTTTCTCGCTATCGCCGCTCAACGTTCGCCTCGCTCCGGTTGCTCCGATTAGTCACGGTTTCTATCCTCCTCGAGCTCCTGGCCAATCGCTTTCAGGAAACGGCGCTTGTCGTCAGGTGACACCATTACTTTGCGGTTGTTGCCGTACTTGATGAGCAGCCGATCGAGTGACAGCGCCGGCGACGATAACGGATTCCGCGTCGCAGTTACGGAGTTGATGTCAGCCAGTCGGACCTTGAATCGCAGCGGTCCGGACACGATCCGCAGGATCTCCTTGTCGACCGTGTAGCGAGTGCCAACGAGGATCCATGCAATGAGCACCGCTGTCGCCAACAACACGATGATCGATACCGCTGCAATCAACGGGTCGCGCACGTTTACGGCGATGAAGAGCACTGCCGCGATGTCGATGACGATGCTCGCAACCAGCAGCATGAACAACCACCGATCGACTTTCGATTTAAAGTGCTTTTGGCTCATGATGCAAAGGTGTTGTTGACCCAGACTCCGATCAGGTGCGACAGGACGACAACCAGTATCGCGATAAACAGGTGCTCACCAATGACATGCAGAGGCTTGGATCCCTGAGATTTGGCGAGGAAGTAGCTGAGTACGACGATGACGATCATGCCCCAGATGACGGATACGAGAACGGCGGGGCCGAGCGGCAACAAGAGCAGCGGAACGGCGAAGCTCAACGAGAACACGAACTTCGTCAGGAACGTCGTGATCGTGGCCGACCAGACGTGTCGATGACTGGTCGCGGGATCGGCCTCCTCTGCCAGGTGAATCCCCAGCGCATCGGACATGGCATCTGCGACGGCGATGACGAAGATACCGCCGAGCACGGCGGCCAGGGACTCCGTACCTGCATTCAGGCCTGCGATCAGCCCGATCGTCGTGATGACGCCGGACGTCGCGCCAAAAAACAGACCGGTTCTAGCTCCCTCATTTCTGAAGAATTCCATCAGCAGCCCTTTTGCTGGTCGAACCTGATCCCGTACAAGGCCAAGTCCTGGTCGTCGTCCGGCAGCCGGGTCATTCTCTCAAACTCCAGGCCCAGTTTCCGCAAGAGACTGATCGAGCGGCTATTCTCGGGGCCCACGATTGCCGTCACGTAGTCGAGCCCGATTTCGTCGCGGGCATGGTCCAGAACGCAGCGGCACGATTCAATCATATAGCCACGCCCGTAATAGGCGGGCAGCAACGCGTAACCGATATCGGCGTGATCGAGTCCTTCGCGCCGGAACAAACCACAGATTCCAATTGCCTCGTCATCAGGCTTCAGGGCAACCCGGTAAGGTCCGTAACCGTACTTCTCATACAGCTTCAACACACCGTCCCTCATTGCCTGGCGGGATTCCGCGAGCGTACGGATGCCGCGGTCGGCTACATTGCGGATGAACGCCGGGTCGGTCCAGATAGAGAGCATCAGCCCCGCATCTTCGAGGTCCAGCGGTCGAATCGCAAGGCGCTCCGTTTCGCGGCGCAACAAGATGGTACCCGGCTCCGGCCGCGGACCGCTAGCGAGCTCGCCGGAGCAGCTCGTATGCTGCCAACATCAGCGCCATTGCGCCGGTAACGGTCGCGGCACCGGCTACTTCCGGCGTTCCCGGCTGACCGTTAGCGATGCCAATCGCGGCCCACGCGACGACCAGTGCGAACACGAAATCCCTGTTGCGCACGGATACAGCGGCCGCAACCGCTCCCGCAATTGCGATCTTCAGGAGCGTCCACTCGGCGCCGCTCATCCATTGGTCGTTCCAGCCCAGCGCCGCCTGCAGGGCACTGATGTTTGCGATGGTCGCCACGCTGATCCATGCCGTGTAAATCGCGAAAGGCAGGTTGATGAACAGACGCTCACCGATCGACGTCGAGTCATTGCCGAACTCCAGCTTGCGATAAATCATCACGAGCAAAACCAGCATCACGAACATCAGTAGCACTGAAATAGCGATGAACTCGTAGTGCCATGCGAACATCCAGAGCGCGTTCGCCGCGGAACTCCCTATGAAAAGGCGGCTGATGTCGGCCAGCGTGCTGTTACCACGCTGTGCCGGCAGCGCCTGGTAGACGACGTAGCACGCGAGCGCGAGGTAGATGACGCTCCATATGCGGAACGTATACCCAGCCGGTGTGAACAGCGAAGCGTATTTGTCGGCTACGTCCCCTGTCCGCAAACCGCCGATCGGCACGATATTCGCCGCAGCGTTGACGGCGACGACAAGCACGTAAGCGACGATCGGCCCGCCCCAGTTGCCAAGCTTTCGGTCGTTCATGCTCGCTCCGTACTATTTTTTCTTGTATGACGGATTCGGCCGCACGAGATACCAGCTGAGAATCACGGCCAGGCCGAACAGCGTGTACGCGACGACAAACACCCACGCCGGAGCCTGATAATACAGAATTGACTCGAGCCAGTGGGAGATAAAGGATCCCTGGTAAACGGCATCGCCCGCTTTGCTGCGCAGGGACATCTCCAGCGTGGTCAGAGGACAGATAACTCCCGCCCACGCCTGCGCGACGACGATTCCAATCGCGAACAGGTGCAGTACGCGGAACAGCCGATTGCGCACCCAGCGCCAGGACAGGGCGCCGCCGGCGAGCACCAGTATCAGTCCCGCGATGACGAATGCCACGAACAGGGTATGAAGCAGCAGTACCGCGTCTGCGGCCAGCAACCAGGCCCGCGGGCTCAAAGGATCTCCGGATACTCGACCCAGAAGATCCCCCGGAGATCTCCGACCTCGAAGCCCGTCGCCCGATCCTCGGGATAGGCGGTGTCGATGGCCAGGGCGATGTCCGGCGCAAGGTTGCCACCGTGGCAGGCGAGACACATCGGTTGCGCAACGACAGGCTCCACGTGACCCATGAGCGAATTGCCGAGCGCCACCGTCACCGGCTTCCGCTGCGCCGGCTCTTCCAGGTAAGTTTCCAGTATCTCGTTGGCCCAGGCGGGCGCCACGTTACCCGGGTTTCGCAACTTGTGACTCGTCCGGCCCATTCGCACACCATTTGTCGAGAGAGAGGCGGCGATTTGAGGCGCTTTCACCGCGCACACATCGATTGCGCTGGCCGGGCCTTCAGCCATGCCGGCCTGCAGCGCCTCCC
>JAAUYH010036100.1_pt1 | contig 13865 bp, 10 predicted proteins | sample 7278061 | NCBI WGS metagenome assembly JAAUYH01 (sample SAMN14350203, study PRJNA611818) | marine sediment metagenome | isolation source: surface marine sediment (0.6m) | place: French Polynesia: Moorea | collected 2018-08
GAATATCTTCTTCCTTCAAAGAAGCCCGAATTAGTCTGACTGTCTGGGTAAAATACTTGGTCCATTCAGTTTCAATATCTTTTTCGTGGCTCAGATCTGAGGTTTTTGCATTCAGTTTAGCGTTTTCAATGGCAAAACCTATTTGCGTAGCAACTTGCGAAAACCAATTTATCTCATGTTCTTGCCAATCACGGGTATCAGAACATTGATGGGCAATCAACAAACCCATGAGTTTACCCTGTTTTATAATCGGCGCAACCAAGTTTGCCTTAACTGAAAGTTTTTCCAGTTGCTGAATATGGCAAGAACTCAAGTTCTGTTCGTAGATATTATTCATCGATACAATACGACCATTTTCGTATTGATCCACATATTTCGCTTCAAAGCAGGGATCGTTAGTGGTTATTTCTGCGGATTTTGGCCATCCCGGAGCTACTGATTCCGCAAGAACGACTTCATCAGAATTGGGGTTTGGTCCATAAACCACTACACGTTCGCATTCTATGACTCGACGTACTTCTTCGACGCTGACTTTGAGAATATCCTCTTTGTTGACAGCAGCATGAATAACTTTAATAGTGTCGTTAAAATACTGCTTCCATTTCTTTTCAAGTTCTGCTTGTTTGCGAAAGTGTTCTGCTTCTGCTAAAAGTTTGGCATTATCTAAAGCAAATCCCACCTGCATCGCAATCTGAGACATCCACCTGATTTCATGCTGTTGCCATTGCCGTGGTTGAGAGCATTGATGGGCTACTAACAAACCCAATAGCTTTCCTTGGTTGATAATCGGCGCTACAAGATTTGACTTAACTTGTAATGTTTCAAGTTGGTTAATATAACACGCATTTAAACCTGCTTCGTAAATGTTATCGGTAGCCCGGATCCGACCATTTTCATATTTATGTATATATTCGGCATTAAAACAGGGATCTTCAATTGTTCTACCTAAAGCCCTTAAAATACCAGGAGCAGTTGATTCCGCAATTATCGTTCCTTTAGACTTTGAACTGAGCCCGTAAACTACTACCCGATCGCAATCGAGTACTCGACGTACTTCTTCTACGGTGGTCCCGAAAATATCTTCTTCTTTTAGAGAAGCCCGAATCAGTCTAACTGCATCAGTAAAATACTCTGTCCAATCTATTTCAAGATTTTGCTCGTAAGTAAATACTTCTTGATGCACGTCTTCAATGATTGCTTTGGTAATATCATCGGATAAATAGTCAGAGATATGTCGCTCTGGACGAGAAATTTCTTGACCTCTGTTAGACATTTTTGGATTATTTTGCATAACTATCTTGGGAACACAAAAGAAAATTTACAGGCAGACGAGTTTTAATAAAATATAAAAGTAAAGAAAATCTGTCTAGTTTTATATAAAGACCTACACTGCCTAAAAGTGATTTTAGCGGATTAATGATACTAAATCCCCATTTTAATTGGTATTTTGCCACTTAATACCTGTTAAGAGAACTCAGAACTATAGATGCTTGTTTTAAATCTATTTTTAGTAAAGCACTCTAAATGAAAATCAATGAATGTGTTCCCATAATTCATAATTTATTTAGAGTTCTTTGTGTATAAATAATACTGTCTCTTCCCAGGGTTGCAAAAATATTTATACGTCAGTTACACGCTTTCTAGACAGAATTTTAATTGCTTACACCATCGCAAAACACCTCAGATAAATCCTAGGTATAGCTTATTTAATATCTATATCAAAATTTTTTCAATTGATGCAAACGGATTTTACTACCATAGTTAATGATACTAAGTAGCAAAATTGCTATAAAACAGACATATTTTTTTACTTTGTAAGTCTCCTAAGGAGATAAGTTAGGCGCTTAATCTCTAGCCACAAGTGTAAAAATTGAAAAACAATAAATCGTATAATAGGGAACAAGTCAAAACAGAACTTGATTTAGTGTTTTACTGATTATACCTAAATGCAGTTTTTAATAAATATGAGGTTTTTTAAAAAATTACAATTATGGTATTTTTTTTTGCACTGAATTAAAGTCATTTTCATATATTAAATTTATCTGAAAAAAACCAAAAACCAAACAAACCTTGATTTAATGTACGCTACTGTTTTTGATTCTCTCATTTCATCACTATGGAGGAAACAGTAAAAATAATCTTTCAAATTAATCAAAATCAAGTATTTTCACTTGTGGATTCAATTGTAGAAAAAAGGGGAAGCCTCACTTCCCCTTTTTTTAATTATTTAAAATCTACGTAAATGATAGCTAGTAGCTGCATTGAAATTGGTAGTTATTGCGTGGCTTTAGCCATATTACGGATTACAGATTACAGATTACGAATCACGAATTACAAATTACGAATTACGAATTACACACTACTTATTTTTGGTCGTAAATACAGTTGTAAACATCATCAGAAAACCACCAAGCAGGATTGCAACAGCAACTCCCCCCGTAACTAAATCAAGATTATTAATGTTTTCCACAAAAATTGTCCTTATTCGCTTATAAATCCCTACTTTTCTCTTTCAGTCGATACCCAATATCCTAAAAATCTACTCCCTGTTTAAGTTCTACTCCGTGGTTTGCATAATGTTTATGACAGTAAACTTCAGAGTGAATGCTAGCCAAATCAAAGTAAGCTGGTTGATTTTGACAACGCCCAGTAATGATAATTTCTGTATCCTTAGGTTTGCGAAGCAAAGCATGGACAATTGGTTCGACGGGTAATAATTCCAAGTCAACTGTGGGATTGAGTTCGTCCAAAATAATTGTTTTATATAATCCCGAAGCGATCGCTGTTTTAGCTATTTCCCAACCCCTCTCCGCTTCAACATAATCCAATTCTTGACGACAGTTACGCCAAACAATCGCATCTCGTCCACAACGTTGATGGTCTACAACTTCTGGATATGATTGCTGTAATGCCGAAATTGCTGCATCCTCTGTATAGCCACTACCACCTTTAAGCCATTGCATGATTAATACCCGAGTTGAACCCGGATGATTAATTCCCCGTCCAATGGCTTGTAAAGCTTTACCCAAAGCACTCGTAGATTTCCCCTTACCGGAACCGGTGTAAATTTCAATTCCTTGAATTCCTTGAGCTTCAGCTATTGGGTGATCTTGTGGTTTCATTTCCGAATGTAAATCGGCAATATCCAATAACTTTTGTGGTGCTGCTCTTCCAGTAGTAATAATTTCTAATTCTTGGGGTTTAGATTTGAGGGTTTTAACAACTTCATCCACATCCAGCAAACCCAAATCCATAATGGGGTTAATTTCATCTAAAACTACAACCGAATATAAATGGGATGCGATCGCACCTTTGGCTACATCCCAACCCCGTGCAGCTTCAACGCGATCAAACTGAGTAATTTCATCTGGACCAAAAAATTCTGCTCTACCAGTACGGACTTGGTCAATTAAGTGAGGGAAGCCACTTTGTAATGCAGCAATAGCCCCGTCTTCATCGTAACTTCTTTCTGGACCTTTTAAAAACCGCACTAACAATACCCGCTCAAAATTACCTTGGGAATTGATTCCCAAACCAATTGAACGCAAAACTACGCCCAAAGCTGCTTGGGATTTACCTTTTCCCGCACCATCGTAGACGTGTATTTGACCCGTAAGCCTTGAGGGGCGTACTTGTGCAGTTTTGATACCTATGCCATTCCTTATCATCTGTCCAAAAGCTGTAATGTGGCAGTCTTACATCATACCGAAGGTCTAGTACCCAGAAAGCATTATATAAATTAAGCTTTCCCGTTTGCTACAAACCATACAAATCTTCGAAAACAGAATTTAGGAGTGATAATCCAGCAGTCAACAGATAAAAAGAATAAAGAAAAAATAAAAATTACTGCAAGGACAATAAGAATTATCACTCCTTTGGATACATTCCTTCTGGCAGATAGTTTTGATTTAATTGAATGTTTCGCAAAATAAGCAAAATGCGATAATTTTCTTTGTCTCTATGCTATGCTGTGCGAGCTTTATAACTAAAATCCAATTGACAAATAAAAATGCAATGTTTGTCCGATTTGATATATCGATTTTTACGTTCTGTACCTTATTGTGTAATCTGTAACAAACACTTTGTGTTTCCTGTTTAATTTTGCTGCGAAATAACTACCAAGTTTTTACTAAAACCCTTATTCTATGAGGGTGAAGTAGCTACCACACTTTAGTCAACTCAGCTAAATCTTCTCCAGTTACACCTTACCCAACCACTAATTTATGTTTGAAGCTTTGCAAATTCCGGATGTTTTTCCGCTCGGAATCATTTTATTCGACATATTATTCTTGCTAGTCGCAATTCCCATTGAGGCTTATATCCTAAATATCCGCCTCAATTTTGATAAAAAAAGTAGCACTTTTTATGCTATTTGTATGAATTTCTTTTCCAGCGCTATTGGCTGGTTTATATGTTTTCAAATCGAACCCTTATTACCCGAAACTTGGAGATTAGAATTAATTAATTTTGTCTTTTTTAACCGGTTGTCCTCATCTGGTGAAGTACTTGGTTCTATAGTCGTTTTTGCTTCATTAGCTTTCTTTATCACATTTTTGATGAAACTAGTACTTTTAAAGTCGTTAATTTTCTCTCTGCGAGAAGAAATTACTTTAACATTGAAAACTCAACTACCCCCAATCGCTAGATACTCTCGACGCAACAGTAGTAAAAAAATACTAAATACAAATTTGGTGCTCACCGTACTAATTGCTAATGCATTAAGCTACAGTGCGATTCTTGTCCTTCTATTTATAATTTTTCCACAGTCTTAGTCACCGTTATTAAAAATTTATCTATGACAGCAATAAGTTAACAGAGGAAAATATGATTTTAATTAAAGCTATATCTAGTTTTTTTGAGGAACTTTTCAAGCCAATTACTGACTTATTTATCCCCAAGAAAGCTTATGCTTGGCAAACATTAATTTATTTAAGTATTTTTTCTTTCATTACTTCATACTTTGCAAACGGTACAGTACGGTACTTAATAGAGTATTCTGGTTGGTTCTTTTTAATCGCTGGTACTGCTTGGTCTACAACTGATAAACCAGTAACAATACCTGCAACTAACATGCCCATTGGAGCATTGATCACCAGTGCTTTTGTTAGTGTATTTCTATTTTCTCGATTTTTTAATGGAAGTTCGGACATAATTCAGCCAGTATCTATAGTAGTTTGGCCCACACTTGCGGCAGTAATTACAGCAATTCCGGAATTTTTTGAAGGTAGTGGTACCGATGTAAAACGTCAACTCCCTAAATTACTTGTTCGCCAACAAATTCTTGTCTTACTTGGTGTATGTATGATGATTAGTTGTTGGATACAATTTTATTACCTTATCGATGATTGGTTTGATAAATATCCAACTGTAAAAACAGAAGTAGAAAATTTTGGAAGTAGTAAACTCATATTTCATAGAGGGGAAACACAATTATTAAACATTCAAGATGGAGAACAAAGAAAAGTACGATTCATTTTGCCAAAAAATGGCGCAGAGCTTCTGAATAAAATTTCACCTAAAGTTATACAACAATTAAATGAGCAACCATGGGGAGAGGTAGAAAGATGGCTGTTTGATTCCGTGAATAAAGGTAAGAAAGATAAACCAATAGGAAGGTTAACCCAACAAGTCAAACAGGAAGTATTAAAACTTTCTCCGGAGAAAAGATTTTGGTCTATTGAACCTAGAGTATCTAACACGAAAACAGGATATAAATTAGATTTACTTGCAATTTGGAACGCTCCAAGTTTTATGTCTGATAAATACTATCTGCAGAAATCTTGTGAAATTACACCATTCGCTAAGCAATTGAAAGATGATGGGGATGAAAATGCTACTGTCAACGTAGCAGAAATTGAATGTCAGTCTAATATCTCATTTATTCCCAAAAAACCCCCAGCGAAGAATTGATTTATTTTAAAAGCTATTTATTCCTTTAATTGGTAGCAACATGGTTTATACACCAAGCAATCATTTGCATCTAAGACTTTAACTATACATAGATGTATTTAGTTGGGTTTATTTTGCTAAGATTATGGGATGAATACTTTCTGTATCAATCTTGGGTGTCTGTATCAATTTTGGGTGGAATTTTCTTCAATAAAAGATCTAGAGATATTAACGATTAACGGGACTTAGACATTTTTTTGCTCAAAAACAGCCTCAAAGCTTTATAAATCAATGGTTTGACGTCCAATGATTTGTTTTCTTGATATACCTGGGTTGTGGCTAGCGCCACACTGCGCTAAGAGAATTTTAGGGTTGAAGTTAATCCCTTGTTACAACTCGCTTTGAGGCTTTTTCCTGCTTGTTTTTGTCTAAGTCCCGTTAATATCTCTACAAAACAATAGCTAATATATTCACACAGCAATACTTTGGAGTGGAACTAATTTCAAATAAACTGGTAAATACAGTAAAATTTATGACCTATGGGTGATTAATTTGGCTTTTATCAAATAAAATTAGCAAAAATACCTTGAGCAATAAACCTCAAAAGTTTTGCTTTCACTTATTGACAGATAGTATAATTTTTCTCTGATTTATCTTATATTCCTGAAGTTTATACTTTAATTTTCAACATTGCATTATTATCAAGCACTATTATCTCACTTATTTTTTAGTAATTTTATATTTCCCAAAAATAATTTTGCTACATATTATATAAAAGTTATCTAGGATATTTGATCTGAAACTATCAAATCTGAAACTATCAAATCTAACAAGTATCAAATAGTGTATTTTTATGAGTGCCGGTAGAATTTTTGTATTAGCAAGTAACGTATTTAAAGAAGTAGTACGCGAGCGCATTTTCTACATCATAGGTTTTTACGGAATAATTTTGTTGGCACTTGCATTTTTGTTACCGGAATTAGCTGCAGCCACAGAACACAAAATGTTTCCCGATTTTGCTTTAGCAGCAATGAGCATCCTAGGTTTAATTGTTGCGGTTTTTGTCGGTACTGGGCTCATTAACAAAGAAATAGAGAAGCGCACTATATTAATGCTAATTGCTAAACCTGTGAGTCGCACTGAATTTGTGATTGGTAAATATTTGGGTTTAATAGTGGTTCTTGCTGTACTACTGACAGTGATGACAGGTATTTTTCTGAGTTTTTTACACTACGAGAATATTGATTACTCGATAGGTAGTATTTTTATTTTTGTATTTTTTTTATTGTTGCAACTGTCTTTAATTACTGCTGTTGCTTTAGCTTTGAGCGTATTTACTAACCAATTACTTGCTACGGCGCTTACTTTTGCAGTCTATCTAATGGGTAACATCTCTCAAGATATATTAGAGCTTGGTCGTACAAGTCGTAGTCTGAGTATAGAACGATTAACTCAGGCTTTGTATTTGGTTGTTCCAGATTTATCGCGTTTAGATTTCAAAGATGATGTACTATATGGCTTAAATGCATTACCCCACCCTCAAGGATTATTCTTTGATGCAGGTTATAGCTTACTCTATTGCGTCATGATTTTAGCACTTACTATCTTAATTGTCTCTCAGCGAGAGTTTTAGTTTTCAAGAAATCTATGGGCTTAAGAAAATAGAGGCATATACATTATTTTCTATACTCTATTTTTTTGATAACTATTTAGTTTTTTTATAGGGCTATGCCCCACAATAGCACTCAATTACGGTCTGTTTTGACTTGCACATAGGGTCATATCTTATATAGCAACAATATTTTAAGAAAATAAATTCTGTAGAAATTCCAACGAGATATCACTACCAAATTAATTTCCATAAATTACTTAAGATTGCTATATAAGATTACAAGTATGTGGGCTTATAAGTATTCATCCATGATTATTTGTGAATAAATTACAGTCATTTATGATAATTAATTAATTATTGACTAGCATCAATACACTGATGATTGATTTAACTAGCATAAAAAGCTCTGTAATCAATGATTCCATCTGGCATAATAGTACCCAATAATTTTGCATGAGCAAAGTTTGCTTCTGTCAGGTTAGCTTCAATTAAATTAGCTTCCATTAAGTTAGCCCAAGTCAAATCTGCACCGGTTAAATTGGCTTGGTTTAAGTTGGCTTCCATAAGAATTGCACCACATAATTTTGCGTTACTTAAATTACAGTTAACCAACTTAGCCTCAATTAGAGAAGCTTCAATTAATTGTGCATCTCTTAGGTCTGCCTCACTTAGATTTACGTTACATAAAGAAGCACCCCATAAATTACTTTGATGTAGTTTGGCACCTTTTAACGTAGCATTACATAAGTTTGCATATGCTAAATCTGTACTAACTAGATTCGCATAACACAATAAAGTTTCAGAGAAGTTAACTCCTCTTAAAGAAGCATTCATTAGATTTGCGTGATTAAGATTTGCATTAGCTAAATTAGCTTGATCTAGATTTGCACCTTGCAAATCAGCACCCATAAAATTAATACCACTTAAGTCTACCCCTCTAAGATCAATTCCACTTAAGTCGAATTCACTAAAATCTTTTTTATTGATTGACTTATCTGTAATCTGATTAAGAAAAAAATTCTGTTTCTGTGTATAGTTATTCATGATGCTTACCTCTATATATCAGTACTTAAAGGCATTTTTTGTCAATTACCGTATATTGAGAGTACACCTTAGAGGTAAAAAAAAACGATAAATTTTGAGAAAAAAATCAAAAATCAGTGATTTTTAATCTATCTAGTAATAATATAGGATTTAATTGATGATATGTGTCAAAATACCTTGATTAAAGTCATAACTTTTTGATAATTAGATCCAACGCAGAAAAACATTAAATCTTGATTTTATTGTCATCAATCTATGAAGCTAGATGATATTTTGACCTATGAATATCTCAAGTAATTATATATTCATATGATGTTAAGAATATATATAATTTTGTCAAAATATATTCAAAAAACGACATTAATACTTGTGATAATTAATAGTCTTAAATTATTTATATTTAGCCTACGGCTAAATATACTAATTTTGTCCGGGTAGCCTAACATATAACCAGTTCGCATTAAGTAACATAATTAGCAATATTAATAGTGATTTTTCAATTATTTAGATTCAATCACTCCAAGTTCTTAATTGTAGGTAAACAAGAATTAGGGTTACTCCTAATAAAACTGTCGCTGCTGCAGCCGCATAGCCAAAATCAAACAAGCCAAAAGCTTCCTCATAAATGTAATAAACCAATAAATTTGTAGAATTTAAAGGACCACCACCAGTAATGACATAAACTTGCTCAAAACTGCGTAAAGTAAAAATTGCAGTTGTGACAATTGCAAATACTAGAGTAGGTTGCAATCCAGGTAAAGTAATATACCAAAATTGCTGCCAATTATTTGCACCATCAAGTTGAGCAGCTTCATAACGGCTAGGAGGAATAGTTTGCAGACCAGCCAAAAAAACAACCATGTTAAAACCAAGTTGTTTCCAAATACTTAAGACTATCAGTACTGGCATTGCCCAAAAGGTACTGCCTAACCAAGGAATTGCTTCTAAACCTACTGCTTCGAGAAGTGAATTAACCGGACCGTCTGTTTGAAACAACCATCGAAAACCCAATCCTGCAGCAACTAAAGAAACAATAGAAGGTAAGAAATAAGCACTTCGTAGCAGTCCACGCCCCAACAAAGATTTATTGAGCAACACAGCCAACCCCAAAGGAATAATTAAACTGGGGATAACCGTAGCAAAGGTAAAATACACCGTATTACTGATAACTTGCCAAAAGTCAGGACTGAAAAATAAACGCCTATAGTTTTTTAAACCTACCCAGTAGGTCCCAGTAGAAGTAAAACTACCACCTGTAAAACTGAGGTATAGCAAGTAGAAAATGGGAAACAGCACAAAAATACTAAGAATTACTAATGCTGGTGCGAGAAAAACCCATGCGCTTACTGTATCGTTATCTAATAGTTGTTTTTGAGAAAACCTTGGTGGAGTCATTTATCCCAGCCTGTAGTTACTTTGATATAGTTGCAGAGCTATTTTACTGTTGGTCTGCTGATAGTTGATAACTAATATCTAATACTCAAAATAAACTTCATAATAATTTAAGGAATTATTCCCAATTCTTCCAATTCCAAAAAATCAAAAATTCTTCAATATCCTTACCAGTAAACTTTGTAGTGATTAAGAGCCCATCAACTCATTTGAGAAGCACTTAAGATTCTAGTTAGTTAACTGGCTAGTAAGGCAAATGCACAAAACAGTTTTCAGTCACATTAGACAAATCTCTGTTCGAGGGCTGATTAATAGCTTATTTATTGGTTTGCTGACAATATCTACAACCCAAGCACTTGCACAAACACGCCCCATAAAATCACCAACAGAATTACAAACAACTCAAAAGTCTGTGAATAATTCCATCGCCCAGAAATTACTGGGTACTTGGGAAACCAAAAATCTTCAAGATAATTCAAAATCAGGAAATTTAAAATTTATCTTTACACCGGCAGGTAAACTCCTAATTGTAATGTCCTCGGGGGTTTCTCAAAAACCTTTAGTTTATGAAACTGGCTATAAAATTAATTCCGATCCAAAACCAATGCATTTAGATGTGACCTTGCCTGAAAATAAAACAGTACAGACAATTTTTGAGTTTACGGACGATGATAAACTAAAAATAGAATTATATGAATCCAATCCTGGACAATCTCGACCAAAAACTTTTCCTGACAAGACACCATTATTCGAAAAAGTTTCTAATTCTACTATTTTACCAAAATATACAAGAGTAATTGACCCCGGACGCCCCAATAATAACACCATTACGGCACCTCAAAATCAACCTACAACTAATGAGCCACAAAATAATTCTGGCAATAACAAACCGAAAAAATAATTTGAGCCAAAACTGAAAAATATTTTTAACTAAGCAAGGTCAAGAATAATCTCAATTCATTGTATTTATTGAATGTTTCGTATTATTTTTCCCTTGCTTCTATCCTAAATAGAAATTGAAATGAGTATCCAATCGATTACCCCCAGCTTAATATCTCCTAATGTTAATTTGTCCACTTCTGGTCAAACTTTAAAGTTAGGAATTATGGCATCTGGTAACGGTAGCAATTTTGAGGCAGTTAGCAAAGCAATACGGAATCAGCAATTAAACGCCCAAATCCAGATTTTGATTTACAACAATCCAGGAGCTTATGTTGCAACCAGGGCAGAAAAATATTCTGTACCTACGGTGTTAATAAATCATCGCAACTATAAAAGTCGTGAAGATTTTGACACTAAAATTGTGCAACAACTACGCCAATGGGATGTGGAATGGGTAATTATGGCTGGTTGGATGCGTTTAGTTACGCCAGTATTAATTGAAGCTTTTCCCAGCCAAATAATTAATATTCATCCCAGTTTACTACCAAGTTTTAAAGGTCTTAAAGCTGTCGAACAAGCTTTGAAGTCAGGGGTTAAAATTACCGGTTGCACTGTCCATTTAGTGGCATTAGAGATGGATAGTGGACCAATTTTAATGCAAGCTGCAGTTCCTGTACTTTCAGGTGATAGTTCGGAAAAACTGCATGCCAGAATTCAGGTTGAAGAACACAGAATTTTACCCCAGGCGATCGCTTTAGCGGCTAGTTTGGGAAGTAAGAAGTAATAAATAATGAGTAATAAGTAAGTAATGAGTAATGAGTAATGAGTAATGGGTAATGAGTAATGGGTAATGAGTAATGAGTAATGGGTAATGAGTAAGTAATGAGTAAGTAATGAGTAAGTAATGAGTAAGTAATGAGTAAGTAAGTAATGAGTAAGTAATGAGTAATGGGTAATGAGTAAGGGGTAATAGGTTAGGAGTAATGAGTGATGTTAGTGGCTAGCGCTGAGAACTACGCATCTAAAAGTGTCGCCTTTTAACTGGTCAGAATATGCTAGAAGCTTATCAATCAATTACCGAGGAAAATTTAAGATATTAATAATTTAAATCAATAAAGTGTTCAGTTGCCAAGCGTCATCAAAACAATAGGAAGATACTCTCATTACCCATTACCCATTACCCATTACCCATTGATTTGAACGCCGATAGTTTTATTCACAAAAGCCACTCAGCAGCACGTTCTCCTAAATCTAGTGGTATACTTACAGCCTTACCCAATCGAGGACGTTCTCGTGTCTCTTGAATAAAATTCTGAACCTGAATGCTACTACCCAAACTATTTAAATAATCAGCTACACTATCCAGGTGCTCTTCGTATTCAGATTCGCTTAAAGGGAAAGAAGCCTGCTCCAGATACTTCCACATTACCTGAACAAATATTTTCCCTTGAGTGCGCCGCAACTGAACATCATATGAGTATCCCCACTTATCAATCAGTAGCTCGCGTAATTCCTTTCCTGTCATAACTTCCCCCAATTATATTTTAATTTTTAGTTATGATGTTAAGTTCCATAACTCAAGTATGATAAGAGTATAAAGAAATGTAATGCTAACAAAAATGCTAGGAATATCTTGGAAAAGTTAATTCTGGCGTATTTGAGGGGTTGTTTATCTCGGCTTAGACAAGAGTTTCTCAATTATTTAGAACTCAAGTCATAATTGTTAACAAAATACAGATTGAACGTGTAGGTTATGGCTCAATTTTCGGAATCAGTAGATGTGCCCGATATGGGGCGTCGTCAGTTCATGAATCTTCTCACCTTTGGTACTGTCACCGGGGTAGCTCTAGGAGCATTGTATCCTGTTGTTAAGTACTTTATTCCTCCGGCTACAGGTGGAGGTGGTGGCGGAACAACCGCTAAAGACGCGCTGGGAAATAACATTAAAATCAGCGAGTTTCTGGAAAGCCATAATGTGGGCGATCGCACTTTAGTTCAGGGACTCAAAGGAGATCCAACCTATATTGTGGTGGAAAGCAAAGAAGCAATTACCGATTATGGAATCAATGCTATTTGCACTCACTTAGGTTGTGTTGTACCTTGGAATGTTGCTGAGAACAAGTTCAAATGTCCTTGTCACGGTTCCCAGTATGATGCCACAGGTAAAGTCGTTAGAGGTCCTGCACCTCGTTCTTTGGCACTCGCCCATGCCAAAGTTGAAGACGAAAGTATTGTTTTAAGTCCTTGGACGGAAACCGATTTCCGTACCGGTGAAGAGCCTTGGTGGGCTTAAGAATGGGAGATCGGAAATTAGGTTTCAACTTGGAGCTAAACTCGAAGTCTGAAAACCAAGGTATTTATTGTTTTAACTCGATCGGAAATAGAGAATCATTGTCCTTATAGAGATGAGAAACGTCTGTAAAACCGCGAGATTAACTCGCAGCGCGTCTTGGTTCGCTAAAACATTATTAGTTGCGATCGCTACAGTGGCAATTTTCTTCACTAGCGATTTCGCATCACCGCAAGCAGCCGTTGCTTATCCTTTTTGGGCGCAACAAACCTATCCAGAAACTCCCCGGGAACCTACTGGAAGAATTGTTTGCGCTAACTGTCATTTAGCACAAAAGCCCACACAAGTTGAAGTACCTCAGGCGGTACTACCTGACAGTGTATTTAAAGCAGTAGTAAAAGTTCCCTATGACACTAGCATTCAACAAGTAGGTGCTGATGGTTCAAAAGTTGGTTTGAACGTTGGTGCTGTGTTAATGCTACCAGAAGGCTTTAAAATCGCTCCCGAGGATCGTATTCCAGAAAAAATGAAGGAAGAGATTGGGGGATTGTACTACCAGCCTTACAGCGAAGACAAGCAAAATGTTGTTATTGTTGGACCTTTACCAGGCGAACAATATCAGGAAATTGTTTTCCCTGTTCTTTCTCCTAATCCCGCTACAGATAAAAACATTCAATTTGGTAAGTATTCAGTTCACGTAGGTGGTAATCGCGGACGCGGACAGGTTTACCCTACCGGAGAGAAAAGCAATAACAC
>JAAUYH010075355.1_pt1 | contig 13865 bp, 19 predicted proteins | sample 7278061 | NCBI WGS metagenome assembly JAAUYH01 (sample SAMN14350203, study PRJNA611818) | marine sediment metagenome | isolation source: surface marine sediment (0.6m) | place: French Polynesia: Moorea | collected 2018-08
CTCCCCCTGCTCCCCCTGCTCCCCCTGCTCCCCCTGCTCCCCCTGCTCCCCCTGCTCCCCCTGCTCCCCCGAACTCAGGTTAACCATAACCCAGTTATGCCTATACTCAGCCAGAGTAAACAGCAAATTCGAGTCAAATTTAAAGCCTTTTCGATGCTGTGGGACGTAATGGGGTTGAGGGGATCGCCTAATAAGGGTTTTTCTTTAAGGATGCCCTGATAAGTATTTTTCCCCCCTAATTGAACCCCTAAAATAGCAGCATAAATACATTCACTCCATCCTGAGTTGGGACTAGAATCTTGGGGTGCATCTCGACGACAAATGGATAAAACAACCCTCGGCTTTCCTGATAGAATAGCCAAGGTAAAAACCGTCAAACGACAAGGAATCCAGGTTAAAAGATCCTCACATTTGGCACTAAACCAGCCGATATCTGTAAAGGGTTCTTGGTGATAACCCACCGTAGAATCAAGGGTACTCGCGGCCTTATAAGCCAAGGCTAACGTAACAGCACCCAACCCAGGAAAAAAAGCTCCAGCGATCGCGTAAAATAAGGGGGCTGTAACCCCATCTACGGCATTTTCTGACACCGTTTCTAGGGTCGCTCGCCAAATTTCTTCTGGGGAGAGATTCGCCGTATCACGACCCACATATTGACTCAGTTTCGTCCTAGCTAGGTCAATGTTTCCCTCTTGTAACGGAGTCAAAACATCAAGGGCTGCTAATCTTAAACTGCGTCCGGCAAAACAACTTGCTAAGAGAATAGTCTCGAGAAAAATGCCCAGCAACGGATCAAGATACTTTTGCATTGAATGGAGGCTCCACCCCACTATTCCACTGCTAATAATTAATCCTAATCCTAAAATTACTCCCGCACAACGTCTTAGCTTCTTTCCCTCACAAATAGAAAGCACAAAATGACAATACCTTGAGATCAGCCAACCCATAACTTGTACAGGGTGTAACCACCCCCAAGGATCGCCTATAAGATAGTCAACAATGGCAGCAAAGATGAGAACGATTAGGGTAGCATGGGTATCCAAATTAGGTCTTTATCCTCAGTGCAGTTATCCTTAATTATTGCCAGGGGATTGTTGAATTTTTTCGACATTTTTTTCCCAGTTTTGGCCATCAAAGGTTTTAATTTCAAAGTCTGATAAGGTAACATCATCAAGACAGTTAACATTGACATCAAACCACCCTGGATGGGAACGGGGACGATAAAAGGAATGGATACCACAAACAGAACAAAAAGTATGTTGTGCTGTATGGGTATTAAAGGTGTAAGTTATGAGCATCTGTTCTCCCTTAATTAAGGTAAAGTTTTCGGGAGGAACCAACAAATGAACGAAGCCTTTTTTACAACAAATCGAACAGTTACACTCAATCGCTTCCATCTTATCAATAACCGCCTCAAAGCGCACTGCACCGCAGTGACAGCCCCCTCGAACGATCATGGAAGGTTGTGAATTTATCATAATAATTCTTTGCTTAGACAACAAAACTGACCGCTTCTCCCAGAGACGCTTTCCAGCTACGAGCATCGTAGTAAAGATCCGCTAAAGTAATCTTGTAAAGGGCTTCTTTAAGCTTCTCATGGAGTCGTTTCCAAAGGCTAAAGGTGACCCAATCTTCTACTTGCTCAATGTCAGGGTTATAGTGAGCTAATGGCTCAATTGTATCCCCAACAGCGTCTAAGATTTGCCCTAAAGAAATTTGACTCGGTTCACGGGCTAATTGATAGCCACCTTGTGATCCCCGTAAGGAATTAACTAACCCACTGCGACGCATTTCAATCAGTAATTTTTCGAGGTACGGGGCGGGTAAATCTTGTCGCTTTGCGATCGCTTTTACTGATGTTGGACCGTAATTAGGCTGTAAACTCAGATCCAGCAAGGCTTTAACGCTATAATGACTTCGAGTTGTTAGTTTCATTTACTTTATTTTTTTCAATGTTTTAGGGTGATTACCACAGAACTATGATAGATTGTTGTGGAATTTATAACATTTTTATGAAGACAAAAGGGAGCAAAGTCAAACATTTGTAAATTTGTTGAGCATTAGAGTCGAAACATGGGAAACAATGAATTATTATTGATCTGGTGGAATGGTAGATAAATTTTACAAATTGTGTGTAAGATAATGGTAGAGACAGTTAGTAATTTGATCATTTTTTTGATTGTTACTACCCTCTTACTTAGTTACCATTCTGTCAACCTTATTATTCACGCTTAGTTACTGTTGAAGTTAATGACACAAGATAAACCCCTAACCGGCACCGCCTTAGTAGAAAAAGTCAAAGAGCTAGGTGATCTCAGCAAAGAAGAAAAAGCAAGAGCTTGCGGCTATTATACCCAGACAAAAAATGGGGTAGAACGCGTTAATATGATGAAGTTTCTTAATGCTTTAATAGATGCTGAGGGCATTGAGCTTGATAGTAGTGCTGAAGGACAAGGAAGAGGTGGCCGTTCAGCTAGTTATAAAATTAGCGTACAATCTAACGGCAATCTTCTGATTGGTTCAGCTTACACCAAGAAAATGAATCTACAACCGGGAGACGAATTTGAGATTACCTTAGGCCGTAAACATATCCATCTCAAACAAGTCGGCGCACCGGATGAAGATGAAGAGTAACTGTTACCCTTGCTATCGGTTTAACAGACAAAAAAATAGCGTCGCTTAGCCTCTAACTGAGCAACGCTAACCAAATCAGTAAAAATGTATTATCTTAGACGAGGGTTGCTTTCCTATCTAGGGAGAGTAGCCCTCATGTCTTTATTGTATTCTTGACACTCCCACGAGTAGAACTGCGTGGGATTCTTGCTTCACATCCTCTTAGCTAGACATAGTTTTCTCAAACCATGCCCCCGCCAGACCGAATCCACAAACATTTTAGTTTAACGTCCACTGGCTGCCCGACAGCAGACTGTATGGGTTTTTTAGATGTCTAATAGCTCGAACTAACAAGCCTATTAAACCTGCTATAACTTTGATTCTGTTCAACTGGGTAGGGCTTGTCCGTCGCAGAAAAACGTCTCAGAGGGAGTTAACCAGCTATACTGAGTACAGAAACCTAGACAATTCTAGGCAAGAAACACCGATAAATCTCTTACGCGCATTACCGCACTTACTTCATGATACCATATTCACTCCGCCTAAAGACGGGCAAACTACATCCCACGAGTGAACTACGTGGGCTTTGTTTGCAGTATCCTGTAAATAGGTCCTAATCCCAGATGGATGATCAAGGACCACTAAAAACAGCAGCCTCAACGTCTTCGCGGGAGAGGGAGTATTTAAACGCTCGTGTAATATCCGAACCATCGGCCCCAGCTTGGAGGTAGGAAACAATAATTTCTTCTACGTCTAGGCTAAGTTGTGCTTTCCAGTGGGGTTTGGTGACAGTCCAACAGTTTAAATTTTGTTGATCTTGTTGGCATCCTAAACTAGAGAGCCATTGTTCAATCACAGGAAGGGGATGATTATATAAGGGGGTATCAGGGGCAGGAAGGGTCATAATAGAGTGATAAGGGTTTGAGTGACGTAATGTGCCTCACAGATTAAAATAGAGGCAACTGAAGCATAATCTTGAGGCAAGGCAGTATTCGGAAGCACTTCATCGCCCCTTACCATAGCAATAAAAATGGCCAAAACCAAGCAACCGATCAAAGTTAAGCCTAAAATAAACAAGGCGAATAATTCCCCTCCCGATAAAGGGCGATCGCTGGCATCCAAATAAGCAGAACTAGACCATTGACCCGTTTTTGGGTCTTTTTCGGGTTCTGAAGGAGCTTGAATCACGTTCCAGCGAGAATAGCCAATTTTGATATCATACAGCGATCGCGCTTGAGGGTTACTTAGTACCCCATAAGCTTCGTTCAAACGCTGAAATTTAGCCGTTGCCAGAGGGGACGGTAATTCTGTAGTATCAGGATGATAACGTTTGCTCAACTCTCGATAAGCGCGACGGATTTCGATGACCGAAGCGGACGGATGAAGTCCTAAAATAGCATAATGACTATTAGCAAAGGGCATCTGAACGGGAATTTTCCGTGAGGTCGATTGTTTTGTGGTCTGCTGCTCAGTCACAGGATCATTTCTATCATTCCTTAGTGGACTTATTGTAACCAAACTTACCAGAAGGTTTCTACATTGTTATGGGATTAGTCAATTTTACGAGGGAACAAGCAACAAGGGACAAGAAATCGTTCTCAACCTTGTTAATTAAAGTTTGTTTAATTGGTTTGTTATCTTTAGTCATTAGTTTTAACAGTTGGGGAATATCTCCCGCTACCGCTAGTATTGACGATGATCGTCTTGATGGTAACATTTTTGTTGTTTACGCGGGCAATGGGTCTTTAGTACCCGCTAAATTATCGTTAAAGGATTCTCTTGATAGGGAAATGCCAACGGTTCTGGTTTATTATTTAGACGATAGTCGGGATTGTAAACAGTTTGCGATTGTGGTTTCTCGCATCCAAGAATTTTATGGTCGGGCTGCTAATATTATACCCATTAGTGTTGATAATATTCCTGTAAAGGATTCTTACACTCAGCAAGAACCTGGTTATTATTATGACGATCTTATTCCTCAAACCGTTATTCTGGATGGTGAGGGAAATAAGGTTTTTGATGGTCAAGGGCAAGTAAAATATGAAGCAGTTGATGATGTGTTACGGGAAGTTTTTAATCTCTTACCTCGTTCTGAGTCTGTGGAGTTAAAAAGACGTACAGTTAATGAATTTAATGAGGAATTAGTTGAGAGTTAATTAATTATTTATCTGCAGTGAATTAATCGTATTTACTGATATCAACTTCACAGTGAATCGTTATTTTTTAATTGTCATTGCGAGGGGAGTGAACGACTACTATAGTTTGTTTTTTTTATTATCTTCCTGAAGCAATCTCTAAAACACCTGACCGAAAAATTGAGATTGCTTCGGAGACATAATTAAGTCTCAAACCTTTTCTTAGCAATGACAGTTTCCTTCACTTTAATATAGTATTTAATAAGCAAGTAATGATATTTAATAAGATTTGGCTAGTATTTTTAGGTTTAATTATATTCTCTTTACTCCTATTAACTGTCTTATTCTATCAACCTAGATGGTTATTAAAAATAATCATTAAAGTTGCGCCTGGGGTTTATTATTTTTCTGAGACGAATGAGAAAGTTGTTGCTATTACCATTGACGATGGACCGAATTCTCTGACAACACCTAAAATTTTAGAAACTTTGGAAGACAATGAGGTAAAAGCCACTTTTTTTCTAATTAGTGAAAGAATAGAAAATAATGAAAATATTATTAGAAATATAGTTAACAAAGGTCATGAAATTGGTAATCACATGGTTAAAGATGAGAAAAGTATTGTTTTATCTAGAGAAGAGTTTGAAGAAGAATTTTTAACAGCAGATAAAACTTTAAATCAATTTTTATCCCATACTTCATCAAAGGTTAAATGGTTTCGTCCTGGAGGGGGTTGGTATACTTCTCAAATGTTAAATATTGTCAAAAAATATGATTATCAGACTGCTTTAGGATCAATTTTTCCCTATGATACTCATATTGGTTCTTCTGAGTTTGCCTATTATTCGATCTTATCTAATTTACGGCCTGGTGCGATTATTGTCTTACATGATGGTGGTAGAGAGGGTAAGTCTGGAAACTGGGGAGAAAGAACCAATGAAACCTTAAACAAAGTTCTTCCTGAGATTAAAAATAGAGGTTATCAAACCGTTACCCTCTCAGAAATGTTTAGTAACCAATAATAAATAGTTTAACTGTACTCTAACCAATCAAAAATTTTCTCCAGTTGAGCTATATTAATTAAACCATACTTCCATAGTTCCATCGGTACTTGAGCAGGAATAGCTTGGGTATGTCTTAAGGCCAAACGTATTTGATCACCAGGAATCTCTAGTTCATCTTGTAAAAAAATGATTAACTTTTCTAACATAGTTTAACCTCTCCTTATGTCCTCATCAATGGGTACTGGAATTGCTTCTAACTCGGTGTTTCCTTGAGACTGCTGACTTCTAACCCCCATAACTATGACAGCAACGGTGAGAAGTTCGATGATCATGTTACTCATATTTGTGAGCCTTTTGTAAACTTATGTAAACCATTCTAATCTTAATGTAAAGAAATTGCAAGGAACCTTGTCAAATTCCTTGCCGTATGTTAGAAAAATTTTAAGATTTTAAGCTGCGATCAGTTCGGGTTCTACCACTTGCGATCGCAATAACCGTTCAATGATGGCTTGGGGTTGACGGCCATTAGCCACAATGAGACGATGGGATAGCACGTGAGGAGCGACAAACTTAACATCGTCGGGGGTTGCGTAGTCTCTTTCTTCAAGAAAAGCGACTGCTTGGGTGGCCCGTTGCAAAGCGACAGTACCGCGAGGACTTACCCCTAAGCTAATATCGTCATCGGTACGGGTTGCACGCACAATGCTTAACATATATTGTTGTAGGGATGGGGTCACTTTTACCAAACTGGTTAACCGTTGTAACTCCTGGACATCTTCTAAGGAAATACAAGGTTGTAGTTCATCCACTTTCACCCGTTGCAGTTGTTTTTGTAACATTTGCAATTCTTCCGATTCACTAGGATAACCCATACTTAAAGAAATTGTAAAGCGGTCCATTTGCGCTTCGGGTAAGGGAAAGGTTCCTTGGTATTCTACGGGGTTTTGAGTGGCAATAACAAAGAAGGGGTTAGGAACTTTACGCGCTTCTCCATCGACGGTTACCTGTTTCTCTTCCATCACCTCTAATAATGCAGACTGGGTTCTAGGGGTTGCGCGGTTAATTTCATCGGCCAGTACAACATTAGCAAAGACAGGGCCAGGTAAAAATTCAAATTCCCGACTGTTGGGGTTCCAGATGTTGGTTCCGGTGACATCGGTAGGGAGTAAGTCAGGGGTACATTGAACCCGTTGAAAGCGTCCATTAATGGAACGGGCCAAGGACTTCGCTAACAGGGTTTTTCCCACACCGGGAACGTCTTCGAGTAATGCGTGTCCCCCACTCAATAAAGCAACAATAACGAGACGGATAGGCTTTTGTTTACCAACTATTGTACGACTTAAATTATCTGTGAGGGCAACAATTTTATCTCTCATAGGAATTATCGGGATAATTGAGTATATGATTCATGCTTAAGTTGCCCATTTTTGTTGTTATTATTTACATTGAGTTACTCTTTTTCTTTAATCATGCTATTTTTTGGACAGTAGGGTGGGCAAATCAGAGATTTATCTAAAGTACCCGTAAAATAAAAAACTTTGCCCACCTTACCAAACTAGATTTGAATAAACATTTTCTAATAATGTTATTTATTGTTAATTTTTAACCAGCTAAAAATTTGATTAGGGGTTAAATTTATGTTGATGCTATCGATTAAAGAAATACTGCGATCACCTCGATAAATATCGGGTTCTTGTTGGGGTAAGAAAACAACAATAGAAGCATGATCAGGATCGATTATCCATCCTAACTGACAACCGTGTTTTAAACAGTGTAATAAGTTATCCATAACGCGAGTAACTGCTTGATTCGGGGATAAAATTTCAATCGACCAATCAGGTGCTAAAGTAAAGTTATCTTCAACTTCTCCTAATTCATTGATGGGTATTTTATTCCAATTCTGTCATATCATTGACGAGTTATCGGTTATTAAAATTATATCTTGTCTTCTATTGTAATCATAAGTAACCAGTAATATTCTTTAGATAAGTAAAGTATGATTTATTGTTCAAACAATATCTGTCTCCTCCCATAATTGAGATAAGGGTACAGTATCTCCTGTTATTGCTTGTTGCCAAGATTTTTTAAAGCTTTCCTCGGAAAAATTTTCATCGGAACTACCTAACTCATTCTGATTTTCTTCAATTTCATCTACTAAGATAATTACTTTAACCGTTGAGGGTTGGGAGGAAGTAGAAGCCAAACGAAAATCAGGTAATTGAATTTGTCCATCATCTGTTACAGTTGCGGTTAATTCGTAAGCTTTCATAAAAAAATACACTCTAATGTTAAAATGACAATAATTTAATATTCAGGTTATTATAGCAATACTTTAGCTCTAATTCCATTACAATGATATGAAATATCATTACAGTATGGTCATTCAATGGTCAGAAGAAGATCAACTATTTTTAGTCCATTTACCTGAATTTCCTTAGCAACAATTTTATACACATGGCCAAACTTATGAAGAAGCTGCTAGAAATGGACAGGAAGTTATTGAGACGTTTGTAGAAATGCTAATAGAAAGAAGAAAATCAACCTTTACCTGAACCTAGAATGTTACCAACAAAGCCATTAGAAATTGCTTAAAAATTGAACATGATTTTGATTCATTTCCTAGTCAATATTTGGGTTGTGTAAGGTGGGCAAAGTTTTCTAGATTATGAGTAAATTACATAAGTTTATGATTTGCCCACCCTACTGTTTTAACATTGTGTTGACAATAAATAACTTGTGCTGTGTTCAAAATTTCTTGTTTACGAATCCAATTTTCACTATTTTCGACTGACTCTTGTACAACAACATCCACTGATCTTTGAGTCATGTCTTCTAAGTGATGTTTTAATCTTGCTAACGTTAGTAACCCTTGTTTAGCATCAGGGTTAAATTGAATTAAAAGATCGATGTCACTGTTTTCATTAAAATCATCTCGTAAAATTGATCCAAATAGAAACAGTTTTTTAATCTTCCATTCTTCACAAATATTAGTAATGTTTTCTTGTGAAAGTTTAAGTCTTTGGTGAATCAACTTAGAATGATTTTGTTGTATTTTCATGATGATTTATGCAATTATACATCAGGCATGAGTTATCAGTGACCCGTTATTAAAATTATATCCTGTCTTTTATTTATATGATCAGCTAAAATGATGTAATGGGAATGTGAGCATAGTTAGACAAGTTCAGTACAATGTAAAAAATTCGGAGCGTCTTATTAATGAACACCAAATTAGTTGATTCTTTATTTGAAATCATTCCTTCTCTCGAACCAACAGAATTTACTTTATTACATGAGAAAATAAAAACCTTAAACATTTCTAAGTCTTCTCACGAAACTCCTGAAATCCTAACTTATGATTAACGGTTCAAAGCTATCAAAGAATGGGCAGAAAGTCATGATGATGATACGCCCTTATTATCTCATTATGCAGTCAGTCATGCAGGAATTTATGAAGAAGATTAAATAAAGTTACTCCAAATTTATTTGGTTAAGTTTTGTTTTAAAAAGGTTCTCCATTTCTTCTGAAGATAAGTCAGAAGAATAACCAGTATTTTGATCTAAATGACTTAACTTTTCAAAGAAAATGCTCCAAGCTTCTTGATCATTTCTGTTAGATAAAAGATACTCTTTTAATTCAGCACGATTCATATTTTTATAATTGGGTTTCGTCATCAATAAACCTCCAAATTCCATTAGCAAAGATTACAATTTGCAATTCTTCATCATTTTCATTTCTAGTCAAAATAAAAATGGTTTTAAAGTTTGAATCATAGCGAAATAAATAAATTTGCTGATAAAGATTTGACAACATTTGACAAACCCGTACACAGCTTAACGCTTGTTCTATGGTTGGCAATTTTTCTCTTCATAATTTGGATTTAGTTAATTCGATTATAGCGCGATCGCTAATTCTTAGATTACTATCATAAAGTAATTTTTTAGGATTTTAATTGACTTTTGACTCGGAGACTCCTATCAAACCAAAGATAGAGAGAAGAAAAAACGTTATGATAAATAAGGTTAAGGAATGTTAAGCTTGGGGAATATGGCCGACTCAAACAGCATACGTATTCGAGGTGCGAGACAACATAATCTAAAAAATATCGATCTTGAACTACCGCGCGATCGCCTGATTGTCTTTACAGGGGTGTCCGGTTCAGGAAAGTCATCGTTAGCGTTTGATACCATTTTCGCTGAGGGACAACGACGCTATGTGGAGTCTCTCAGCGCGTATGCGAGACAGTTTTTAGGACAGTTAGATAAACCGGATGTGGATGCGATTGAAGGGTTGAGTCCGGCTATTTCTATCGACCAAAAATCCACCTCTCATAACCCTCGTTCCACGGTGGGGACGGTAACAGAAATCTATGACTATTTACGGTTATTATTTGGTCGTGCGGGAGAACCCCATTGTCCCCACTGCGATCGCTTAATTGCACCCCAAACCATCGATCAAATGTGCGATCGCGTTATGGAACTTCCAGATCGAACCAAGTTCCAAATTTTGGCCCCTGTAGTGCGAGGGAAAAAAGGAACCCATAAACAACTCTTGTCTAGTTTAGCATCCCAAGGATTTGTACGGGTACGAGTGGATGAAGATGTTAGGGAACTTTCGGATAATATTGAGTTAAAAAAGAATCATTATCATGACATCGAAATTGTTGTGGATCGTCTCATCAAAAAAGAAGGAATTGAGGAAAGATTAGCCGATTCTTTAAGCACTTGTTTAACCCATGCTGACGGGTTAGCGGTAATCGATATTTTAGGAGATGAAGAGAATAATAGTCCCTCAGAAATCATGTTTTCTGAAAACTTTGCTTGTCCTGAACATGGCGCAGTTATAGAAGAATTATCCCCCCGTTTGTTCTCCTTTAATTCTCCCTATGGTGCCTGTCCAAACTGTCACGGATTAGGAAGTTTACGGCAATTTTCTCCTGATTTAGTAATACCTGATCCAAAGGCTCCTTTATATTCTGCGGTTGCCCCTTGGTCAGAAAAAGACAATTCTTATTACTTATCATTACTGTATAGTTTGGGACAAACTCATGGCTTTGAAATCCAAACTCCTTGGAATCAATTAACCCCAGAACAGCAACACTTATTACTCTATGGAAGTGAAGAACCCATCTGGTTTGAGCAAGATTCTCGCTTTGAAAGTAGCCAAGGATACTATAAAGATTTCAAAGGTATTTTAGCCATGTTAGAGCGAAATTATCAAGACACTAGCTCAGAGATAATTAAACAGAAGATGGAGAAATATATCGTTGATCAAACCTGTGAAGTGTGTCAAGGAAAACGGCTCAAACCAGAATCCTTATCTGTGCGTTTAGGAGAATGTAGCATTGATGAGTTAACAAGTGTTTCTATTGATAAATGCTTGCATAAAGTAGATAATCTAGAATTAACTACCAGACAAAAGTTAATCGGAGAATTAGCCTTAAAAGAAGTCAGAAACCGCTTACAATTTCTTCTGGATGTAGGATTAGACTATTTAACCTTAAACCGAGGAACAGCTACCTTATCAGGAGGAGAAGCCCAAAGAATTCGTCTTGCTACCCAAATCGGCTCGGGGCTAACAGGGGTATTATATGTATTAGATGAACCCAGTATTGGACTACATCAACGAGATAACGGACGATTATTAAATACCTTAAAAAAACTAAGAGATTTAGGTAATACTTTAATCGTCGTTGAACACGACGAAGAAACCATCAGAACCGCCGATCACCTGGTTGATATTGGCCCATTAGCAGGAATTCATGGGGGGCAGATTGTTTCACAGGGGGATTTGAAAACCTTACTGAAAGCCCAAAAATCTTTAACGGCGGACTATTTATCAGGGAAAAAAGTAATTACAACCCCAGGCAAACGTCGTGCAGGTAATGGTAATAAGCTTTGTTTAAAACAATGTTGTGCTAATAATTTAAAAAATATAGATGTAGAGATACCTCTAGGAAAATTAGTGGCCATCACTGGGGTTTCAGGTTCAGGAAAATCTACTTTAGTCAATGAATTGCTCTATCCTTCCCTACAACATCATTTAACTAAAAAAGTTCCTTTACCTAAACATTTAGATGAAGTTACGGGACTCAACGCCATTGATAAAGTGATTGTTATTGATCAGTCTCCCATTGGAAGAACTCCTCGCTCTAATTCTGCTACCTATACAGGGATTTTTGATACCATCAGACAGCTTTTTTCTGAGACAATAGAAGCCAAAGCAAGGGGTTATAAACCGGGTCGTTTTTCCTTCAATGTGAAAGGGGGAAGATGCGAAAATTGTGGGGGACAAGGGGTTAACGTAATTGAGATGAATTTTTTACCCGATGTCTATGTTCAATGTGAGGTTTGTAAGGGGGCAAGATACAACCGAGAAACCCTACAAGTTAAATATAAGGGTCATTCTATTGCTGATGTTTTGGACATGACAGTAGAAGAAGCATTAAGCGTATTTGAGAATATACCAAGGGCAGTCAATCGATTACAAACTCTGGTAGATGTTGGTTTAGGTTACGTTAAATTAGGCCAACCGGCACCCACTTTATCAGGAGGAGAAGCCCAACGGGTTAAACTAGCCTCAGAATTGTCTCGTCGCGCAACTGGAAAAACCTTATATTTAATCGATGAACCCACCACAGGATTATCATTTTATGACGTGCATCACTTGTTAAATGTGCTGCAAAGATTAGTAGATAAAGGTAATTCTATTTTAGTCATTGAACACAATTTAGACGTGATTCGCTGTTCAGATTGGATCATTGATTTAGGGCCAGAAGGAGGCGATCAAGGGGGAAATATTGTTACTTTTGGAACCCCTGAAGATGTGGCCAAACATCCTACCTCTTATACAGGACAATATTTAAAAGAAGTCCTAAAACAATATCCAGTAGAATCAAGTTCGTAGGGGCTTAATAGTATTAAGCCCACAAAAAGCTGTCTTTGCAGGAAACCCATACAAACTTGAAAAACACATTTGATGTCACAAAACGTCTCTTTACAATCACTATGTATTGAAAGGAGTTGAAAGAGGAAATTATGATTTACTTTTTGCATAGCTTGACCAGTTTATTCAACACGATTGGTCAAAAAGCCTTCCAAGGCAAACAACCTAAAGAATCTCCTATAAATGTGTTAGTTTTATACACTATTTTTGTGTCTTACTGTTTAACTTTATTAGTTATGACTCAATTATTGAATCATTAAAAAACAAGAAGATGGGTTTTCCCATCTTTGCAACTTGTAAGGTAAAGAAAAGTTAGGTTGATCAACAAAGGACATAACTTAATCCTCTAATAAGAGATGATACTGTTGAGGAAGTTTAGAAATTCATTAACCAATTCGTTAAAGAGTAACCTGACCGCGTGACTTGCTACCTTCATTCTGAGTAACTTAATGGGAGTACCATTAAACTTATCCTGTTTCATCCAGTCATAAAGCTCCCGTAAAATAGGATTGTTTTTTCTCCCGTTGGGGGTTTCAATTCTGGTGTAGATCCACTGCCAAAAAAGCTTACGACATAAAGAAGATCCTCCAATAATTTTCTTACTTTTCTGTCGTCCACTACTGTTTTCTGTCGGGGCAACTTCTAACATTTTCTCGAATCTTCTTCGAGATAAGTATCTCTTGGTATGAGAATTTTTACTATTCTTAGTAGATCGTTTAAACACCACAATCGGTTTCCCATCATCTCCTAAGAAATTCTCAAACGGATAAATCTGACTAATAAGAATCGCTTGATGTCTGAAGCCAAAACCAAAGTTAGTAAAGATTTTTCGATACTCGTAAAACTTATTTTGACTGATTAGTTTTTTAAGCTCTTTTTCTATTTCAATTTCTTCCCTTTGTAGGCCACATAATCGCTGAGCATGAAGTCTAACATCATTAGTTAACCCTAGTCCAACTGTTTGAGAGTATTCCTTATCATACTTCTTAGATGGGCTTTCTCCAGCTAACCAACGATAAAAAATAGGAACGGTTTCTCCTTTTCTTTGGACATTCTGTTTACTAATTTCTGGAAATTGCCACGCTAGATCCTGTCTCATTCGGTTAATAATAGGATTCTGTACCTTATTAAGATGTTCTAATCTTAAAACAAGTTCTCTAATCCTAA
>JAAUYH010097938.1_pt1 | contig 13864 bp, 9 predicted proteins | sample 7278061 | NCBI WGS metagenome assembly JAAUYH01 (sample SAMN14350203, study PRJNA611818) | marine sediment metagenome | isolation source: surface marine sediment (0.6m) | place: French Polynesia: Moorea | collected 2018-08
CTTCTGTCACGCGCCAAGGGTCCCCGTCAAAAGCAAGATCGGGGCCGGGGACGCGCTTGTGGGATCGCTGGTTTACGCCCTTTCACGCGGCGAGCCGCCCGATCAGGCGCTGCGTTGGGGCGTTGCCGCTGCAAGTGCAACGGTCGGTACGGAAGGCACCGCACTGTGTGAGGGCGCAATCGTTGAAGCCCTTTTTCGGGAATGCGCAATCGAGGAAGTCTAGCCGCCCTCGGCGTGCGCGACGTTTCGAAGGACGTCAACGAAGCTGTCGGGCGTGACCGAAACGCTGTCGATGCCGAACCCGACAAGGCGTTTCGCATAGGCCGGATCGTTGCTGGGTGCTTGACCGCAGAAACCGACCTTGCGGCCCGCCATATGCGCCTCGCGAATAACGGTTTCGATCATCCAGAGCACGGCGCGGTCGTCCTCCTGAAAAAGGTCGGCCAGCAGGTCGGAATCGCGGTCGATTCCCAGCGTTAGCTGGGTCAGGTCGTTCGACCCGATGGAGAACCCGTCGAACAACTCGGCGAATTCGGCGGCGCGCACGACGTTCGACGGGATTTCGCACATCATATAGACCTGCAAACCGTTCTTGCCACGCTCCAGCCCGCTTTCGGCCATCACGGAAAGCACCCGTCGCGCTTCCTCGGGCGTTCTGCAAAACGGGATCATGACAATGACATTGTCAAACCCCATCTTGCCGCGTAGCCGCTCGATGGCCCGGCATTCCAGCTCGAACCCGGGGCGATAGGCCTCGGAGTAGTACCGCGAGGCGCCACGGAACCCGATCATCGGGTTTTCCTCATCTGGCTCGAAGTCACGACCCCCCAGAAGATCGGCGTATTCATTCGTCTTGAAATCGCTCATCCGCACGATGACGGGCTTGGGGTAGCAAAACGCCGCGATCCGCGACAAACCACCGGCAAGACGTTCGACGAAGTAGTCCGGTTTGCTTGGGTAGCCTCGGGTCAGAGCATCGATCTCGGCAAGGGCATGGGTGTCGGAGACCCGTTCGGGCTCGAGAAGCGCCAAAGGATGAACCCGGACTGAATTGTTGACTACGAATTCCATGCGGGCCAGCCCCACTCCGTTGACCGGCAACCGCCACCAGCGGAACGCGGCGCTGGGGTTGGCGAGGTTCAGCATGACGTCGGTTCGCGTCTCGGGCAGCTGGTCGAGCTTTTCTTCGGTCACTTCGATGGCCGAAACACCCTCGGTAACGATGCCTTCGTCACCACCAGCGCAGGAGACGGTGACATCCTGTTCGTCGTGCAAAAGGTGCGTTGCGTCCCCGCATCCGACGATCGCTGGCAGGCCGAGTTCGCGACTGACAATAGCCGCGTGCGAGGTGCGTCCCCCGTGGTCCGTCACGATTGCTGCCGCGCGTTTCATGATCGGCACCCAGTCCGGGTTGGTCGTGCCGGTGACCAGCACAGAGCCGTCAACAAAACGCTCGATATCCTCGGGGTCCTCGATGATCGACACGCGTCCGGTAACGGCGGCATTGCCCACGCTCAACCCGGTCACCAAGGTGGGGCCGGGGTCGGTGACGGCATAGGACTTGAGCGTCCCGACATCGGCCCGGGACTGAACGGTTTCCGGCCGAGCCTGCACGATGTAAAGCGTTCCCGTCACACCGTCGCGCGCCCATTCCATATCCATCGGCAAACCGTAGTGTTCTTCGATGATTTTGGCGTGACGCGCCAGCGTCAGGATCTCGCTATCGTCCAGAACGAACTGCGCGCGCTCGGCTTTCGAGGTCGGGACATTTCGCGGCGACCCATCCCGATCCTGGATCATCTTGATCGCTTTTGCGCCAAGCCGCTTTTCCAGAATGGGTTCCAGGTCGGTGTTGTCCAGAAACGGTTTGTAGACTTGGTATTCGTCAGGATCGACCGCGCCCTGCACGACGTTTTCGCCCAATCCCCAAGCGGCGTTGATCAGCACCGCGTCGGGAAACCCCGACTCGGTATCGATCGAGAACATGACCCCTGAACCACCTGTCTCGGCCCGCACCATCTGCTGGACACCCACGGAAAGCGCGACGTCTTCATGCGCAAACCCTTTCATCTGGCGATAGGAAATGGCCCGGTCGGTATAAAGCGAGGCATAGCATTTCTTGCAGGCCGTCAGCAGCGCCGCCTCTCCGATGACGTTCAAAAAAGTTTCCTGTTGCCCGGCGAAACTCGCATCGGGCAAGTCTTCCGCCGTGGCGCTGGAGCGAACAGCGACCGGCAGGTCGGGCTCGCCCGCCTGCTCGCCGAGGAGCCGATAGTGCTCACGGATGTCCTTTGCCGTGGCCTCGGGCCACTCGCCGGTCAGAATGAGATAGCGAATGCGCGCACCGGCTTCCTGGAGCGTCGCCGTGTCGCACGCCAACAAGTCAAGTTCGCGCTTGATGGCCGTGTTCAGATTGTTCTTGTCCAGGAAGCCCCGAAACGCTGCCGAGGTCGTAGCGAACCCCGGAGGCACAAGAATGTCCTTCGGTCGCAAAGCCTGGATCATCTCGCCCAGAGACGCGTTCTTGCCGCCGACCTGACCGACATCACCTCGGCGAACTTCTGAAAAATCGATGACAAGTTTTTCTGATTGGGACATTTGGCCAACTCCACGTCTGCACCGGCAGATTGGCAGATCGACACCTGCGTAGACATTGATCGAAGTCATTTCCTGCCCTTGAAAGTCCGGCTTGATTGCCATCAGGTCTACTTCGAGCGGCACAGGTCCGCCCGGTATGGCGCAAGGAAGTCCCCATGACATTCGATGTCATATTTGTTCTTGCGGTTTTGAGCGTCGCGGTTGTTGTCATTTCGCTGGAACTGATCGCGATCGATGTTGCCGCGATGGCGATGATCGTGGCCGTCGTTGCCGTTGGCATTCTGACCCCGGCCGAAGCGCTTTCGGGCTTTTCGAGCGAAGTGGTCATCGCCTTGGCCTGCATCTTCGTGATTGCGGGCACCGTGTCACGTGCCGGATTGGCCGAGGCCGCGACCGAGGCGATTTTGCGTCGTGGCAAAGGGGGCAACAACGCCAGCTTGGCGATTGTGATGGGGCTCTCGGTCATGCTGTCGACCGTTCTGAGCAATACCAGCACGTCATCTGTCCTGACGCCCGGGGTCATTCACTACGCCAAGCGCACCGCAACAAGCGCAAGCCGCCTGCTGATGCCGATGGCCTTTGCTTCTCTCATGGGCGGGACGATGACGCTGATCGGAACGTCGACGAACCTGTCAGCCAGCGGCATGATCGACGGTCTTGGTCTTGAGCCTTACAGGTTTTTCGAGTTCTTTGTCGTGGGCGGCATCGTTGCGATCTGCGGCACGGTCTTCATGGTCTTCATTGGCCGACGTCTCATCCCTGACAGAAGACCGCTCGACCTGGTCGAGGACTACGGTGTTCGTGATTACCTTGCGGAATTGACCCTTGGTTCGAATTCGAGTGCTGTCGGCGCACAGATCACCGAGCTGGATTTGGGCGCGCTCGAGCTTGAGCCTTTGGCCGTCATCCGTAACGGCGTTCGCCTTTCGGCACATCCCCTCAGAACGCTGCAAGCCTCAGACCGGCTCATCGTCCGGGGCAGTCTCGACGGACTACTGCGCGCCCGCGATGACAAGCGGTTCGACATCGAAACCAGTGCGGAACAGCAACAAACAGGTTTGCGCCCGGATGACATTGGTCTGGGCGAAGCTGTGGTAATGCCGAATTCCCGGCTTGTCGGCCGACCGCTTGGCCAAACATCTTTTTTTCGACGCTACAGGGTGGTGGTGCTGGCGGTTCATCGCAAAGGGCGCGCTTTTGCCACCAAGCTGAGCGCGCTCAGGGTTCAAGCCGGCGACGTGCTTTTGCTACAGGGCGCCAATGATGACCTTGAGATGCTGAACGGCAACCCGGACCTTTGGGGCCTGACCGAGGTCGGGCCGCCACGACCAACCATTCCCCAAGGCCTTTTTGCGCTGGGGTTGCTGGTGGTGAGCGTGGCTCTTGCCTCGCTCGGGATCCTGCCGCTTGCCATGGGCCTTTTGGGGGCCGTCGTGATCCTGGCCCTGACCGGAACCGTGCCCGTGCAAGAGGCCTATCGCATGATCGATTGGCGGCTTCTGGTCATGGTTGCCGGCATGACCGGCTTCGGTCTGGCCATGTTCAATTCAGGGGCTGCGGATGTACTGGCCAAGACCTTGGTTGGCTGGGTCGCGCCCTTCGGCATCACGGCAAGTCTCTTGGCACTCGGGGCACTCACCATCGTGTTGACCCAGCCCATGTCGAACGCTGCAGCGGCGCTGACGATGTTGCCGGTCGCCGTCTCGACGGCTGGCCTTCTTGGGATTGATCCACGCCCGGCCGCCGTCATGGTGACGCTGTCGGCTTCCTTGTCCTTTATCGCGCCGCTGGAACCGGCGCTGCTGCTTGTTTATGGCCCGGGCCGATACCGGTTCATCGACTTCCTGCGCGTTGGTGGGCCGCTGACCCTTCTGACGCTGTTTCTTTTGGTGATGCTCATTCCGGTCTTTTGGCCACTCGGTTAGCGCGCAATAATTGATGTCGATCATTTCGCGCCTCGGCCTGCCGAGTAATATCTGCGCGTCCAAGTGGAAGGGCCAAGGCCATGGCGGACAGAGACGAGGACGTAGCCAAGACAATAGGTCTGAATGCACCGCGCAGAACGTGGTGGAAGCGGACGCTGATCGTGGTGCTGTTGGCAGCACTCCTGTCGATCCTGTGGTTCGGTGTGGCCTCAAATGACCGTCAGGCAGCGGCCAAGTACATCACCTCTGAGGTGACCGAAGGCTCTTTTGTCGTTCTGGTGACGGCGACCGGAACGGTCGAGCCGACGAACCTTTTCGAAATCTCCAGCGAGCTCTCGGGAACCGTGGAAAGTGTCAACGTCGATTTCAACGAGGCGGTGGAAGAGGGCACGGTGCTGGCATCGCTCGATACCGATACGCTTGAAGCAGCCTTGCAGGTCAGCCGTGCCTCGCTCGATTCCGCCATCGCTCGCGTCGCCGTGGCAGAGGCGTCGCTGACCGAAGCGCGTCAAACCTACGAACTCTCGCGCGAGCTTGAGCAGCGCGGGGTAACGGCCCATCAATCCTTCATCGTCAACGAAGCGAATTTCGCGCGGGCAAAGGCGGAACTGCAATCTGCCAAGGCCGAGCGGGCGCTGGCAGAAGCCAATCTGGATATCCGGCAGACCGAACTGGAAAAGGCCTGCATCTGTTCGCCGGTCGCGGGCATCGTCCTCGACCGCGCGGTCGATCCGGGTCAAATCGTGGCGTCGAGCCTTTCTGCGCCTGTCCTTTTCACGGTGGCCGAGGATCTGACCGAAATGGAGCTTCAGGTCAGTATTGACGAGGCCGACATCGGTCGCGTCCGCGTTGGACAGACCGCCGAATTCACGGTCGACGCCTATGATGATCGCCGGTTCCCCGCCGAGATTGTTCAGGTGCGCTTCGCGCCAGAAATCGTTGATGGCGTAGTCACTTACAAGGCGATCTTGAGAATTGATAATGCCGAATTGATCTTGCGTCCGGGAATGACGGCGACCGCCGACATCACGGTGGCGGAAGTCGAGCAAGCCATGGTTGTTGCGAATGCCGCCTTGCGTTTCTCTCCACCCGAAGAACAGGACGCCACGTCTGACGAGCGCAGCGGATTGCTGGGGATGCTGATCCCCGATGATCCCGACAGGACGACGGCGGCCACGAACATGCGGACGGTTTGGGTCCTGGCGGCAGACGGCCCGCAAGAAATCGAGATAGAGCCTAGTCTGAGCAACGGCAAGTTTACCGAAGTTCTTTCCGGAAAGATAGCGCTTGGAGATCAGCTTGTCATAGAGCAGTTGGATGAGTGACGCTCCACTCATCGACTTGCGAAAGATCACACGTGTCTACGGCTCTGGTGCCAGCGAGGTGCGCGCCCTGGACAATGTGGATCTGACCATCGACGATGGCGAGTTTGTCGCGATCATGGGGCCAAGCGGCTCCGGCAAATCGACCGCACTGAACGTGATCGGCTGCCTCGACAGTCCGACGTCCGGCGAATACCGGTTCTGCGGGACCGAGATTGCTTCGCTCACACGCGACCAACTTGCGTTGCTGCGACGTCACTATCTTGGGTTCGTCTTCCAAGGCTACAACCTTCTGGCGCGCACAAGTGCGCTTCACAACGTCGAACTGCCCCTAATCTACAAAGGTCTATCCCGATCGGAACGATTGAAGGCCGCTCACTCCGCCTTGGCCAAGGTGGGGCTGGAGCACCGGGCCCGGCACGATCCGTCCGAGCTGTCTGGCGGACAACAACAACGCGTCGCTATCGCCCGCGCACTTGTCGGAAGCCCGCGCGTCGTGCTGGCCGACGAACCGACCGGGAACCTCGACACCAAGCGATCGATCGAGATCATGGAAGTCCTGCAAGGCCTGAACCGCGAGACCGGCCTTACAATCGTCATGGTCACACACGAGCGCGACATGGCAGCGTTCGCCGACCGCCTGATCTGGATGGTCGATGGCCGCGTCGAACGCGACGAACAGATCGGAAAGGCTGCCTGAGATGCTTTGGGAAACGATCATGCTCGCGCTTCAAGCCATCCTCCGCAATGCGCTCAGATCTTTTCTGACCGTGCTTGGGGTGGTGATCGGAGTCGGCGCCGTGATCGCGATGGTGACCGTGGGGCAGGGCTCGGCCGTTCAGGTGACGGCGGATGTCGAAAAGCTCGGAACGAACATCGTTATGGTAATGCCCGGGCAGGACGCGATGGAAGGCGGGCCTGGCGGCACGGCAAGTGCTCAATTCACCTTGCGAGACAATGACCGGCTGGAAGAGCAGATGGGCATTGTCGATATCGCGGCCCCCATCGCAGCGACGCGTGCGCGCGCCGTTTTCGGGAACGAAAACCGCAGAACGGATATCGTCGGGACGGACAACCGTTATCTGGAGGCAGCCAATTGGGAGGTCGCGCGTGGTCGCATTTTCGAGCTTGCCGAGCTCCAATCGGGGCGCGCCGTCTGCGTCCTTGGGGAAACCGTGCGGAAGGAGCTCTTTGGTGCGTCCGATCCCGTGGGGCAAACCATCCGGATCAAGGCTGTGTCCTGCGAAGTGATTGGGCTGCTTCAGTCCAAAGGGGCTTCGACCTTTGGCAGCGATCAGGATGATTTCGTTCTGATGCCACTTCGCACATTTCACCGGCGCGTCGCGGGAAATTCGGATGTCACGATGATGTATGTCTCTGTCCGTGAAGGCGTTTCGACAGATCGCGCGAAGCAGGAGATTGAGACGTTCATGCGGGACATCCGCCGCATCGGACAAGGGGAGGAAGACGACTTCACCGTCATGGACATGAAGCAAGTCGCCACCATGCTCTCTGGCATCACCGACATCCTGACCGGGTTGCTGGCGGCCGTCGCGATGGTCAGCCTGTTGGTCGGCGGGATCGGGATCATGAACATCATGCTGGTGTCGGTGACGGAACGCACACGCGAAATCGGCATACGTCTGGCTGTGGGGGCGCAGGCCAATCAGGTGTTGATGCAGTTCCTGGTCGAGGCTGTCGTCCTCTCGCTGATCGGTGGCCTGATCGGCGTCATTCTGGGCCTGACGTTTGGATACATCGGGGCGCAGGTGCTTGCCGTTCCCTTTGCACCGGACCCGGTCATCATCCTGATCGCCTTCGGGTTTTCGGCCGCGGTCGGTGTTGTGTTTGGCTATTTCCCCGCCCGCCGCGCCGCCCGCATGAACCCCATAGAGGCCCTTCGGCACGAATGACGGCGGATTGAGGCGCGTCAATCCGCGCACCGGTCGGGCTGCTATGTTTCAGCGTCAACAAGATGGGGTTGCCGTGTCCCAAACAGCGAACGACATGTCTGGCGCGCACGCCGAAAACCTCTTCATCAGCGAAAAGCTGGCGGAGGTCGCTGATCTGTTGTCGGGCCAAGGCGCGGATCCATTTCGCATACGCGCCTACCGCGAAGCCGCTGATTTTGTTTCTGAAATGCCGAATGGCATTCGGGAGGTGCTGGAGGAGCAAGGGACAGAAGGTTTGGTGGACCTGCCGACAATCGGAACCTCGATCGCAGGCGCGATTGCGGAATTGCTGCAAACCGGCGATCTAGGCATGATCCAGCGACTCCGGGGCGAGGTGGACCCCGAAAAGGTTCTTCAAACCGTTCCATCGATTGGTCCGCGGCTGGCGCGGAAGATCCACGAGGACCTCGGCATCGAAACCCTCGAAGGATTGGAGACAGCAGCCTACGACGGTCGATTAGAGACTTTGGGCGGCATTGGCCAGCGACGGCTGAGGGGTATCCGGCATTCACTGACCGAGATGCTCTCGCGTCGCCGTATTTCCCGTCCGGTCGGCAAGATGCCCACCCCCCCGATCGAGGCAATCCTCGATGTCGACAGCGAGTATCGGCGCCGAGACCGCGAGCACGACCTGCCCAAGATCGCGCCGCGCCGGTTCAACCCGACCGGAGAGGCCTGGTTGTCCATCCTTCACACCAAGCGTGGGCCGTGGCGGCTGACGGCGCTGTATTCGAACACGCCGAATGCCCACAGGCTCGACCGAACCCGCGACTGGGTCGTCGTCTATTTCGAGAAGGACGGAACGGCGGAAGGACAATGCACGGTCGTGACCGAAACCCGGGGACCCTTCAAGGGCAGGCGCGTTGTGCGGGGGCACGAGCCGCACCGTTTCGTGAAACGACACTGAGCTTCAGACGCACGGGCGCTTATCCGATTGCGCATCCAGATAGGCGGCCAAGTCATCGAAACTCTGCATCCGCGGGTAATCTGCTTCCGGCATCGGAATTCCAAACCGTTTCCCGAGCGCTGTCACCAGGTTCAGGAAGTCCATCGAGTCAATATCGAACTCGTCACGCAAGTCACCACTGCGGTCGATGTCGTCCAATTCGATGTCTGGTGCAATCTTGTAAAGCTCTTCGGCAAGGGCGGTTTCTGTCGGGGTCATAGGCGCTCCGGGGTTTGCAGGTTTTTGTCGATGGCGCGCAGGAACAATGCGCCGCGATGACCGTCGCTGACGCGATGGTCAGCCGCGAGGGAGAAAGTCGCCATCAGGCGCGGCTCCAGCTTACCATCGAGGACGGCAGGCCGGAGTCGTGGCGCGCCCATACCAACGATGGCAACCTGTGGCGGATAGATGACGCCAAAGACCGCATCTGTCCCGCGCTCGCCAAGGCTGGTCAGCGTGACGGTGGCATCGGAAAGCTCACGGGCACGAAACCGGCCCGCCCGGACGCGCGCCGTCAGATCGCGCATGTTGTGCATCAACTCATCCAGGCTCAGGCTGTCGGTGTCGAACAGCGCAGGCGCGACAAGCCCGCCGGAGCGGATGTTGATGGCAAAGCCCAGATGCACTTCTTCCGACGGGTGAAAGCGATCATTGGTGTAATGGCCATTGAACTCCGGGTACTTGGCAATGGCGGCCGCCACTGCCTTGGCACAAACAGCACCGATTAGCAGCCGATCCGAGGGCGCGCGGCCAGCGTTCTCGGCGGTCACGAATGCATCGGCTGCTGTCAGATCGACCTCGTGCGACAGATAGTAATGAGGGATCTCGCGCTTGGACCGTGACATGGCGGCGGCAATGGCGCTTCGAAAATCGGTCGCGACATTGCCTTTGTCCTCCGACGGAAGCGCCTCGATGTCGCGTCGTTTGATCGGTCTGTCCAGGGACTGGCCCAAGACCATAAGGTCAATGCCGCGCTCGGCCGCCAATCGCCTTGCCGCGGGCGTGACCCGTGGTCGTGCCGCAGAGGCCATCTCTCTTTCCGGCTCGATCTCCGGCGGTGGCGCCTCGGGTTCGACAAAGGGTGGCTCCGGTGCCTCCTCCGGTATCGGTGAGGGTTCGGGCGCGGGCATGTCCGGCAGTTCCGATGGGCCAGGCTCGATTTCCGGCTCCACGGGTTCCGTTTCCGGGGGCGTCGGTTCGGTCTCCGGGGGAAGCGGCACGACCTCCGGCGGTTCTGGCGTGGTCACGGGACGGATAGGCTCGGTGTCCGGTGGAATCGGGACCGTCTCGGGCGGCACAGGCTCTTGTTCGGGTGGATCACCGGCCCCTCGGATCATGGCCAGCGGAGCACCAACGGGCACTGTCTTCCCGATATCTGCCAACCAGCGCTCGAATGTCCCGTCATGAAAAACTTCGATCTCGATCACCCCTTTCTGCGTCTCCACGGCGCCGATCACGTCGCCTGCGCGCACCGTGTCACCGGGCGCAACCGATTGTTCTACAAGAATACCGGCCTCCATGTCCGAGCCGAGCGAGGGCATCCTGAACTCGCTCATGGTTTTGCATCCACCACGCGTCGCGCGGCGTCCATGATCTTGTTCGTTTGCGGAATTGCGGCCTGCTCCAGGTGATGAGGATAGGGGATCGGAACCTCCTCGCTACAGACTCGCGCAAGCGGCGCATCAAGTTCGAAGAATGCGTCTTCGGCCATCCGCATTCCGATCTCCGCCGCAAGGCTGCCACTTCGCCAGCCTTCGTCGACGATAACCGCACGCCGGGTCTTGGTGACCGAGGTAAGGATGGTCTTCATGTCGAGCGGGCGCAGGGATCGAAGGTCGATGACGTCGCTGCTGATCTGATGCTCCTGCCAAAGCCGTTCGGCCGCAATCATCGTCTTTGGAAGCGACCCGCCGTAGGTAATCAACGAGACATCGTCACCCACATGCCGAACCGCGGCGCGGTCGATGTCCACCGGGCCCGCGTTTTCGTCAAGCGAGCCTTCCATGTTGTAAAGCATGACGTTTTCGAAGATCAGCACCGGGTCCGGGTCTTCTAACGCCGTCCAAAGCATCCCTCGCGCATCTTCGACCGTTGCCGGGGTCAGCACCCGCAGGCCGGGGATATGGGCATACCATCCCTCAAGGCTGTGTGAATGCTGGGCCGCCAACTGCTTTCCCGCACCGGTCGCCATGCGGATGACAAGGGGAACGCCGAACTGATTGTTGGACATATGCCGAAGCGTGGCGGCGGTGTTGAGGATCTGATCCAGCGCCAGAAGCGAGAAGTTCACCGTCATCAACTCGACAATGGGCCGCATCCCCGCAAGGGCTGCCCCGATGCCCGCGCCTGTGAAGCCCGACTCGGACAGTGGCGTATCCCGAATGCGATCCGGACCGAACTTGTCCAGAAGTCCCATGCTGACGGCATAGCACCCGCCATAATGCCCGACATCCTCGCCCATTAGGAATACGCGGGGGTCATCTGTCATCGCCTGATCGATCGCCTCCCGCACCGCATCGCGATACGTGATGACCCGCATTTTCTTGGCCGGAGCCGGCGCCGGTGGGGGCGGTGGACGCTCTGGCGACATGACATACCGGGTCAGGGTTTCGACCGGTTCGTTGTTGCCGGCTTCCGCGAAAGCGACCGCTTCGGCGATCTCCGCATCCACTTCGGCGGTGATTTCGTCGATTTCCGGCGGGTGCAGAAGGCCGTTTTCGGTCAGCCAGGCCTGGAACCGCACGACAGGTCCCTTGTCCCGCCACTCCGCGACCTCGTCCTTGGTCCGGTAGAGCTGCGCGTCGAACATGGAATGCGCCCGGAACCGATAGGTTTTGCACTCCAGGAAATAGGGCGCGCCGGTTTCGGCAATGAAGGCCAGCGCCTTTCGTGCCGCCGCTTCGACCGCGACGACATCCATGCCATCCACCGAGGCCGCCTCAATTCCATAGCAGGCCGCCTTGGCGGTGATGTCGGTTTCGCTCTCTGTCAGTTCCAGCGCCGAGCCCATCGCGTAGCCATTGTTTTCGCAAACGAAAAGCACCGGCAGCCGCCAGAGCGCCGCCAGGTTCATGCTTTCGTGAAACTCGCCTTCGGCAACCGCACCTTCGCCGAAGAAACAGCCAGTCACATTGCCGGTGTCCTCCATCCGGTCGGCCAGTCCCAGACCGACAGCCATCGGCAAGCCACCCCCAACGATCGCGTTGCCGCCATAGAAATTCCGTTCCCGGCTGAAAAGATGCATCGACCCGCCGCGCCCGCCGGCGCAGCCTTCGGCCTTGCCATACATCTCGGCCAGCACCGCGCCCATCGGGACCCCACGCGCCAGTGCATGGCCATGCTCGCGGTAGGTGGCGACCACGCGGTCCTCCGCCTTGAGCAACGGAATGATCCCGGCGGCGATTGCTTCTTCCCCATCATACAAGTGCAGGAAACCACGGATCTTTTGTTGCGTATAAAGCTCTGCACATTTGGCCTCGAACCGCCGGATACGGATCATCTCCTTCAGCAGAGCGCGGACATGGGCGTGATCGAGGCGGGGTTTCACGTTGGTCTTGTTCATTGCTCGTCACTCTCCAAGGTTGAGATGTCGCCCTCCGGAAGCCCCAACTCCCGCGCCTTCAGAAGTCGTCGCATGATCTTGCCGCTGCGCGTTTTCGGAAGGTTTGTGCGGAACGCGATCTCCTTGGGCGCTACGGCGGGGCCCAGCTTCTTGCGGGCGTGGCCGGTCAGTTCCAACTTCAAGTCGTCCGTGGCCTCATGCCCGGGCTTCAGCGCGACATAAGCCTTCACGATCTCGCCAGAGGTTTCGTCCGGCACCCCGATCACGCCGACCTCTGCGACAGCGGGATGTTCCATCAGCGCGCTTTCGACCTCGAACGGTCCGATCAGGTGGCCCGCGCTTTTGATCAGATCGTTGCTGCGGCCCACGAACCAGAAATAGCCGTCCGCATCCCGCATCGCGAGGTCGCCGCTCAGATACCAGCCATCGCGGAAGCACTTTGCGTATCGTTCGTCCTCGTGCAGATAGGCACGCATCATCGATGGCCAGCCGGGGCGAAGGGCAAGCTCGCCCATGGCCAGCGGCTCGGTCAGTTCGCGGGCACCATCGTCCGTGACCTCGACAATCCCCGCCTCGATCCCCGGCAGCGGCTTGCCCATCGAACCGGGTTTGACGTCCATGCTGGCATAGTTGGCGATCATGATGCCGCCCGTTTCGGTCTGCCACCAGTTGTCGTGGAAAGGCATGCCGAAGGTCTCGTTGCCCCAGACGACAGCCTCGGGGTTCAGCGGCTCACCCACGCTTGCCATGAACCTGAGATTTGGAAACTTATGCGCCTTCGCGGCATCGGCGCCCGCCTTCATCAACATGCGGATCGCCGTCGGGGCGGTATACCAAACTGCTACCGCCTCGCGCGCCAGCGTCGCGTACCAGCGTTCGACGTCGAATTCGGCCTCGTCCACGATCATCGTTGTGCGATTGGTCAGCGGCGCGACAATTCCATAGGACGTACCGGTCACCCAGCCGGGATCCGCCGTGCACCAGTAGACATCGCCGGGCTTCAGATCGAGCGCGATACGCCCCGTCGTGTGATGCGCGACTACCGCTTCATGCACGTGCACCACGCCCTTCGGCTTGCCGGTCGTGCCGGAGGTGAAGTGCAGAAGCGCCATGTCCTCCGGGTCCATCGGCACGGTTTCGAAGTCATTCGACGCCTGAACCATCAAGGGCACCAGACGGTGCGTGCCGTCTTCTTCACCATCGATCAGGAAGACTTCCCGAAGGTTCGGAGGCCGGTCGCGCAGCTTCTTCAGTTTTCGACGGTAGAGGCGGGAGGAGGTGACAACGGCCGCCGCATCCCCGATCTCCATCCGCGAGTGGATCGGCTCCGGCCCGAAAGCGGAAAACAGGGGGCAGAAAACAGCGCCTGCTTTCATCGTGCCCAATGCGGCGATGTAAAGCTCTGGCACCCTGCCCAAAAGCGAATAGACCCGTTCGCCCTTTCCGATGCCGCGGGATTTCAGGACGTTGGCGAACCTGTTTGTCTGGGCCTGAAGCTCGGCATAGGTGAAATCCGTCGTCTCGCCCGTTTTCGCGATCCAACGCAGCGCAACCTGATC
>JAAUYH010103115.1_pt1 | contig 13863 bp, 11 predicted proteins | sample 7278061 | NCBI WGS metagenome assembly JAAUYH01 (sample SAMN14350203, study PRJNA611818) | marine sediment metagenome | isolation source: surface marine sediment (0.6m) | place: French Polynesia: Moorea | collected 2018-08
AATAGTTGCTCCCTTTCCAGACACACAGCGGGGTTCTGACCAGTTTTTCTTTCAATCTTCTTCTAAATCACCCTTGACACCTTGCTTTCAAGCTTAACTTGTTACCAATGCTCTGCATCCAATTCCAGCATCCTTTGAAATCTTAAACGAATCGTCTCTAAGTCAACGATTCCACCAAGAAAGCGACGAACTTCAGCGTCTGTATAAAGCTTCACAACGAGATCCCAATCAGCACTTTGCAGAGTAGATAGATCGCAGCGAGTTGTCTGAATCATGAAGTAAAAGATAAAAATCATCGAGTTTTATCTTTTAGATTTACATGAAAAGTTCGATCGAGCAAAAACGATATATTGGATAAATGGTATTCTGGCTCAGAATGTTGTTGGGTTAGAAGCGCTTGTAGCAACCTAATTTCTGCTAGGCGTTCTGATGATTTGTGAGATGCCAACAAGAACCAGTCCAGTCTTACAGAATAAGAAGTTTGAGCGCGTACTTTTGCCTCTGTCTCTGTAAAACCAATTTGAGTGAACAAGTTGTTTTGAGGAAGTTGAGGAAAGAATTTTTAGAAATACCAGACTTTCCAACTGTCTTACTAAGGCATATTATCCATGACTGGGATGACGCTAGAGCTTTAAAAATCCTAGAAAACTGCCGAAAAGCAATGAGAGATGATTCTAAAATCTTAGTTTTAGAAATTCTCATGGAAACCGAAGACGAACCACTCGTTGGTAGACTTCGCGATCTTATTATGCTTGTTGCTATGCCACAGGGAAAGGAGCGCACTAAAAAACAATACTCCTCTTTGTACAGACAAGCAGGATTAAAATTGACTTCATACGTAACTCTTCCTTCAACTATCAGCATTATCGAAGGAGTTCTTAATTAAGCCCTAACTCTAGCTTAAGAAAATAAACAAGAGTTATTAGAAAAACGGTTTAGTTATAGTGATGGTTATTATAAAAATCTTCCATCTCTCGTTCTTTGGCATATTTTAGTTCCCGAACGCATTCTTGACTAATACCAACAATAAACCCAATACTTGCCCCGATTAAACCGTAGTGCTTATAGGGTGAATCTTGCTGAAGTTGACTACTAGCTAATCTAATTGGTTTTACTTCTCCTCGGCTCATTTCTGCTGTAGCCAAGCCTAAAACTATACCGATCGAGGCTGTCACAAAACCAGAGAATATAATCAGTTTGATATTCATTTTGACGAGAATAGATAATAATAGCTATTCTTATTGTCCCAGAATAGTAATTCTTCAGATTGCCTAATCAACAATTCTTGATATCCATAATGACTAGCCAAATCAACTCAAAATGACCTAAGCTAGTAAATTGATTAACGTGGTAAACCTTGAATTTTTATAGTCAAAGATTTTTGCTTAAACAAGGAATATAACTAAATGTTTGACAAGAGAGCTAGCGGGATATTACTTCATCCCACTTCTTTGCCGAGTAGTTTTGGGATTGGAGATTTAGGAGAAAGTGCTTATGATTTTGTTGATTTTCTTGCTGCCAGTAGCCAACAAGTTTGGCAAATTCTACCAATAGGCCCTACTGGTTACGGAAATTCTCCTTACTTATCTTATTCTGCTCTTGCAGGAAATCCCTTACTTATTAGTCCAGAAAAACTCAAGGAAGACAATTTACTAACTGAAGAAGACTTTAACTCTCTACCAGATTATCCGCTCGATCGAGTAGATTATGATTTGGTTATAGCAACCAAAATTCCTCTTCTCGCTAAAGCAAGCGATCGTTTTAAACAACAAGGAACATCAGAACAACTAAAGGAATTTCAGCAATTTTGCGATCGTCATAATGAATGGTTAGATGACTATGCCCTTTTCATGGCAGTCAAAGAAGCCAATAATGGAGCTAGCTGGAATACTTGGGATGCAGAGATTGCCAAGCGAGAACCCGAAGCTATGGTAGAATGGGCGACTCGCCTCCAAGATGCTATTTTTTACCACAAGTTCCTTCAGTATCAATTTTTCTCTCAATGGACAAAATTAAAACAATATGCCAATAGCCAAGGGGTTGAAATCTTTGGCGATATTCCCATCTATGTTGCTCACGATAGTGTAGATGTTTGGGCGCACCCAGAAATTTTCTGTCTCGATCCCAAAACAGGAGAACCAGCTTTAATGGCTGGCGTACCACCAGACTATTTTAGTGCAACAGGGCAATTGTGGGGCAATCCTGTCTATAACTGGAAAAAACTGGAAGAAACCAACTTTCATTGGTGGATCAGAAGAATAGAAGGGATGCTCGAATATGTAGATATTATGCGTATCGATCATTTTCGGGGTTTTCAGGCATATTGGGCTGTCCCGGAAGGAGAAGAAACCGCAATGAATGGTAAATGGTTAGAAGCACCAGGAGAAGCTTTCTTTCAATTACTCCAAGAGGACTTAGGAGAATTACCGATAGTAGCTGAAGATTTAGGTGTAATTACTCCTGAAGTAGAAGCCTTAAGGGATAAATTTGACTTTCCTGGCATGAAAATTCTGCATTTTGCCTTTGATTCGGATCGAGTCAATCCTTTTTTACCCTATAACTATGTTAATCGCAATTGTGTCGTCTACACCGGTACTCACGATAACAATACTACTGTTGGTTGGTTTTACGATCGATCCCTAGAAGAACAAGCGAGAGTCGTTGATTATTTAGGCTGTGTTTCTCCTAAAGGAATTCATTGGAGTCTAATTAATCTTGCTTTAAGTTCTGTAGCCAATACGGCTATTTTCCCGTTACAAGACATCTTCGGCTTAGGTACTGAAGGGAAAATGAATACTCCTTCTCAAGCAGAGGGTAATTGGGAATGGCGTTACCATCCAGACACATTAAACGATCGTGGCTTAAGAGAACATTTAAAGTATGTTACCTATCTTTATGGTCGCGCCCCTAATAAGTAAGTAGGTCTAATTAAGTAGGTACTACACATTTGGTTATGGTCAAAAAAAACTATAAACCGATAGCATTAATAATAGCCATCACTATTAGTTTGATTTTGATGGCAAAGAACACTTTCAACCGAGAAGCTCAAGCAAATTCTATGGTATTTAATCAAACACAAGTAGAAGAAAAACTGCAAACTTTACCAGATTGGAAAACTGATGGTGAGACTATCAGCCGTACATTTAAATTCAAAGACTTTCTTGGTTCGATCGACTTTGTTAATAAGCTAGTTGAACCCGCAGAGAAAGCAGGACATCATCCCGATATTACTATTTCCTACAACAAAGTAACGATCGACTTAACTACCCATGATGCAGGAGGCATTACCCAAAAAGACTTCGATTTAGCTGAAACTATCTCTCAGTTAGCCCAACCCTAAGTTTTTTACTCCCTACTTCCTAAGCCCTTCTTCTCGCCCTGCGGGGAACAATTTGGGCTATATCAACATTAGCGATCGCTTTTTTGAGAGGCATAGCTCGAAAACAACCATTTTGAGTGTTCATTTGATACACTTTTCCTTGGGTAACATCCAATGCCGTTAACCAACCACTATTATGATGATAAGCTCCCGTTTCAATTCCTAACCAACCAGGACCAGCAGCGATTTGTCCTGGGTGAATTCCTGGGAAAGTAAAGGTAATAGTATGACCTGTAATGATCAGCTTATCTTTAAAATATGGTTCACTCATACGGTGAAACTCATCTCTAATCCAACAAAATTGTTCTGATGTTTGTTTTTCGAGAGGTAACTTAGGATTAACACCAGCATGAACTAACCAAATATCCCCCAAGTCTAGATAAATTGGTAAACTTTTCATCCAATCAATATGTTCTTGAGGTATCTTGTTGTTATAGCTAGCAACAGTAGCATGACCACCACTATAAAGCCACCCTTGATACAGGTCTACCGATACCTGTCCATCACCAATAACCTCTAAAAGCATTTCCTCATGATTCCCACGGAGACATTGGAAATTGCTTCTCATGATAAAGCTTACTACTTCAGCACTCTTAGGACCTCGATCGATCAAATCTCCTAAAAAATAAACTTGGTCTTGACCTTGAGGTGAAACTGCATCTAATAGAGCCATTAAAGCATCATAGTGACCATGCACGTCACCAATAATAATTCGACGATGGGTCATAATTAATTGTTTTTAGCTTCCTCTACCAAGATTTACTTCTAAATTAAATTAGTCGTTTTCAGACGGCTTTAAGACTAATATAGTTAATTTATTATTAGTGTTCCCTATTTTTGTCTAAATATCAGGATTATCTTGATACAAATTTTTGTTAATCAGATTACATGATAATCTAAAAAATCTTTAAATAAGTAAAGCGAAAAATTACTTGAGGGATAATTGTAATGTCTTTGTCAATAACAACCAAGATTAATATTTTGCAACAGCCTACTAGTATGGCTTGGGTTGAGCAAGCGATCTCGAACTTGGATACCATTTTGCTAGATCATTCTCATTGCGAACGCAAAGCAGCAGGAGTAGCTATTAATCTGATGTTTCGTTATCCTTCTTATCAGAAGTTAGTTCGTCAGCTAACAGCGATCGCTAAAGAAGAATTAGAGCATTTTGAACAAGTTAATCAATGGCTAGAAAAACGCAATATTCCTCTAGCTCCTCTAAATTCACCTCCCTATGGTGCAAAATTAAAGGCACAAATTCGCCATCAAGAACCAGAGAGATTGTTAGATTCTCTGTTAGTGTCTGCTTTAATTGAAGCTCGTTCTCACGAAAGGTTAGGTTTGCTCGGACAACATTGTCCTGAGCCAGAATTAGCTAAATTTTATCGTGGATTAATGGCATCTGAAGCTCGTCATTATGGGATGTACTGGCTTCTAGCGAATGAGTATTGTGATAAAGAAATAGTAGATCAAAGGTTATCTGAAATAGCTAAGGTAGAAAGCGAAATTTTAGCAACTTTGTATCCCCAGGCAAGAATACATAGTTAGGGAAGGTGGTTCGGGAAATGCCCCTACCATTCAACCAGGTTCATTTGAGTGCGCGTATGGAGGGATTGGCTGCTAACCATGCCATTAAGATCAGAATGATACAGCTTGTAAGGCTAAAAAGAATTGTCAGATTTAAATCTACTAATAAGCCTGCTAAAGCATAGGAAAAAGGCGCAATACCAAACGAAGAAAGCATTCTCAAACTCATTACTCTGCCGAGTATTTCAGGTGGGGTTCGCTTTTGAATCCAAGTTATTTCTGTCACAATAAAAAAGCCAGTACAGAATCCTAAGACGACGATTGTTAGACTAGCTAGGACTACATTGGGGACAAAACCAAGAAACATTAAACTCGCGCCTTGTATTGTTCCAATAATTAACATTAATATTCCAATTCGGGGAATATTGCGGAGTAATGATGGTGCTAATGCTCCTAATAAGCCACCTCCGCCCCAAGCAGAATTCATGACTCCCAAAGCCACTGCACCCCCAGGAAAGCGGTTGTGAGCTAGTGATGTGACACCAATTTGCAACGGACCTATAAAAGTTAAATTGTATACCATAACTACTAGTAACACGGTTCTCAGTGCTAAGTTGTGCCATCCATAATTAATTCCCTCACGAATACCAGCCATTAAATTCTCAATTTTGCTGCTTGAGTTGAGATTTTTTTGAGTTGAGCTTTCGACAGCTTGTAGAGGTTCTATATTCGGTTCGAGGGAGCCTTTGACAAAGAACAAAACGATCGTGGTAAAGATAAAAGTTGCTGCATCAATGGCAAACGCGCTCTCAATATTAACAGTAGCGATGAGCAAACCCCCAATAACTGGACCGAGAGTTAAGATTAGCTGATTCGTTCCTTGAATTAAGGTGTTACTTGCTACTAATAACTCTTTTTTAACTAAACTCGGTACGATCGCTTTTGAAGCTGGAATGAAAAAGCCCTCTAAAATGCCAAAGCAGACTGAAAATAGATAAAGATGCCATACTTGTATAGCTTGGATTGCAACAATTGTTGTTAGTAAAATAGTAACTAAGGCACGTAAAGCATTAGAAGTTATCATTACTATGCGGGGGAAAGAGCGATCGCTTACAACACCCCCCAATAACAATAAAGCAGCACGGGGAATTGCTGCTGCCATTAAGACTGTTCCTAAGCTAACTCCAGAATCGGTTAACTGTATGGTCAACCAAGGTAATGCTACTAAATAAAATTGGTTGCCTAAAAGGGAAATATTTTCACCAATAAATAAAAGTAGAAAGCTACGAACAGTTAGCGGTTGCCAAAAAGGGACTTGGTTATTAGGGTTCGATCTTGCCATAAAAAGGTGTTGCTTATTAGACCTGTTACAAAAACAAATTTAAAATCATTTCTCATATCTATTGCCTATTGCCTAAACTTGACCAGGGTTTATAAGACTTATGCAAGAGATGCCATGAACTAGTGTTCACAACCCAGGAATGAAAATAGAGTGATCGACGAATTTAGGTTGTTTCAGCTTCTATTTTCAAGACAGGTCTATTAATTCACTTTGCGTTGATAGCCTTGCCAGTATTTTTCTCGAAGTTTGCCTTTTTGTACTTTTCCACTTGGTGTTCTGGGTAAGGATTGAACAAACTCCACACTTCGGGGTAATTTAAAGTCGGCAAGTTTACCCCGCACAAAGTTAATAATATTGAGTGCTTTCGCCTCCATTCCTGCTTTTAAAACTACGATCGCTTTAATCGATTCTCCAAAATCTTCATCGGGAACGCCAATAACTCCCACTTCTGCAATAGCAGGATGTTCGGATAAAATATTTTCAATCTCTGCGGGATAGACATTTTCGCCAGCGTAGCAGATCATATCTTTAAGGCGATCGCAGATATAGATGTAGTCTTCATTATCACAATAGCCGGCATCTCCTGTATGAATCCAGCCATCTCTTAAAGTTTTAGCTGTTGCTTCGGGTAATTTCCAATAGCCAATCATGTTAGCGGGAGACTTAAGCCAAATTTCCCCAATTTGAGAGGGAGGAAGTTCTTTCCCTTCACCATCAACAATGGCGACGGATACCCCAGGAAAAGGCTTACCCGCAGATTTCAATAAATTAGTATTGCTAGAAGTATGTGCTTCTGCTGGTAGGCATACGGCACAATTTCCCGTTTCAGTCATGCCATAAATTTGCACAAAATCGCAAGAGAAGGTTTTCATTGCTTCTTTCAATAACGATTCGGCGATGGGGGAACCACCATAAAGAAGATATTCTAGAGATGAAAAATCGGTTTCTGGGCATTGAGGTTCACAGAGTACAACTTGAATCATAGCAGGCACCATCGCTGCTTTAGTTATGCGATATTTTTCAATGACTTCAAGCACTTCAATCGGATTAAAAGCTGGGAGTAAAATATTTTCTGCGGCCGCTACAAAACCTCGAATCGCCCACCATAATCCCCCAATATGAAAGAAAGGAACAACGAGCAAACTTTTGTCTGTTTGTTGCCAATTCAGCCAATTTTGCCCTTGTCGAGTCCATTCTTTAGCAACAGCAAAAAAACTATAATGTCCTAGTTGAAAGCCTTTAGGTCTTCCTGTTGTCCCGCTAGTATAAAGTTGCACGGCAACATCATTGGGCTCGACCACAATTGCAGGACTAACATCGCTATATTGCTCATACCAGTTACTATAATTGAGCCAATTTTCTGCGGTTTTTTCTAAAGTAATCAAAGTTTTAATATTGGTAAGCTCACTTTCGATCGATTTAACTAGATCGTGAAACTCTGAGCCGACAAAAAGAAGTTCTACCTCGGCATCGTTGAGGATATAACTCACTTCTGAAGCAGCTAAACGCCAATTAATTGGTACTAAAACCGCCTTGATTTTAGCGCAGGCAAATAGAATCTCATAGCTTTTTGGGGAGTCTTTGGCTAAAATAGCGACTCGCGATCGCTCTTTAATTCCTCGTGCTAGTAATGCATTGGCAAGGCGATCGCTATTGCGATCTAATTTTTGATAGGTGATAATTTCATTTCTAAATATCAAGGCTTTAGCATTGGGAAATTTCCGAGCTTGTATGCGGGACAAATCGGCTAGAGTATCAAATTCTGTCATTAATTTACTTCCGAGCATATTTATGGTTATTCAAAAATCACTCAAATGAATTTAATTAGTTTTCCTAGTTGGTTTTATTTCCCAGACGATTGCACTGCTTCTAAGCTGGCTTGTAAATCTTGTGCCAGCATTTCCACATAGGTTGGGCTAAAAATGCTGAAGTGATTACCTGGTAAAGCTTTTGTATAGCTGCCACCTGTGGTGTATTCTTCCCAGTCAGTATGAGCTATGTTTAATCCCAGTCTGTCTAAAGCCCACCAGATATGAAGTTTGGTCTGAGTTTTCGGGGGGTGGTGATTGCTAAGTAGCTTTTTGTGTATCTCTGTTAAAGCTAATTGTTTTTGCAAGATCTCGTCAGAAATATTATGGGGGAGAATATTTCTTTTCTGTCCCCAAGCCAATACTTTTTTTAGGCGATCGCCCGAAGATAAATTAACCAGTGAATTTCGTAGTACTTGCTGTTCACTCTCATCAAAATTCATCAAAGCTTCCATGAAATCACTGCCTAATAGGGGTAAAAATTCTAAATATGGTTCTCCTTCCTTTAAAGTAGGAAAATTTTCTGCAATTAAAAAGGCATCGACAAGTCCCACAAAAGCGACTTTTTGCTGCTGTTTTTCTAGTTGTTTGGCAATGCTGAGAGCAATAACTCCCCCCATAGACCAACCCATGAGATAGTAAGGTCCTTCTGCTCGTTCTTGACTAATAGCTTTGGTGTATTCCGTTGCTATTTCTTCGATACTACTATGCTCTTGAGTGGGGTTATCAAGAGCGCGAGATTGCAGTCCATATATCGGGCGATCGCTTCCCATACAGTTTGCTATATTCTTGTATGCTATTATCTGTCCTCCTGCTGGATGGATGCAGAATAAGGGAGGCTGAGTCCCTTCAATCTGAATCGGCACGAGACAGTTAGAAATAATTTTGGGCAAGGGTAAAAAGGAATCGCCAATTCTGTGAGAGTTCCCCTGGCGTAACTTCCACAGCGTCTTGTCCAATGCTTCTACGGTGGGAGCTTCTAACAAGGGACGGAGAGGAAAATCCAGATTAAAGGTTTGCCGAAGTCGGGAAATTACCTGAGTAGCCAGTAGGGAATGTCCTCCCAACTCAAAGAAATTATCGTAAATACCGATCTGTTGTAGTCCCAGCACTGAAGCCATAATCTCAGCGATCGCAACTTCAGTTGGAGTACGGGGTGCAACAAATGTTTCCTTGTGGTCTTTGGCTAAATTCGGTACGGGTAAGGCGTGACGATCGATCTTTCCGTTGGGAGTCAAAGGAAAAGCTTCCAGCAATACGAAAACGGAAGGGAGCATATAGTCAGGCAATTTTGGTTGGAGAAAATCCTTAAGTGTGCGAGCATTAAGAGTCTGAGATTCAGTCACAATATACGCTACTAAGTACTTATTACCCGCTCTCTCCTCTCTGGCGATAACCACTGCTTCTTTAACTTGGGACTGACTCAGTAAAACTGCTTCTATTTCCCCTACTTCAATACGAAAGCCACGCACTTTTACTTGATTGTCAATTCGAGCCAAAAATTCAATATTTCCATCGGGTAAATAACGAGCTATATCCCCTGTTTTATAAAGCTTTTGCTCAGGAGCAAAGGGATTGCTAATAAATTTCTGTTCCGTCAAATCTGGGCGGTTGAGGTATCCTCTGGATAAACCTAAGCCCCCAAGGTGAAGTTCTCCAGGTGCTCCGATTGCTACGGGTTGAAGTTGGTTATCTAGAATGTAAATTTGCGTATTGCCAAAGGGTCTGCCAATAGGAATTGCCCCCTCACTAGATAACTCTAACGTTGTGCTTTCAAAATAAGTGCTGTCGATCGTCGCTTCAGTTACCCCATAGGAATTAATTAAGCGCGTTTTTTCCCCACAGACACGCCGAAACTGTTCAAATTCCCTGACATACAAAATATCTGAACCAACAACGAGCAACTTTATGAAGTGGAGATTTTGCTGCTCCCTCTCCAAATACTGCACTAAGTTCTTTAAAACAGCAGGAACAAATTCAGCACTATCAATCTCCTCATCGCACATCAGTTGATACAGTTGCTCTGGTTCCAACAGCAAATCCCGAGGACATAACACTAACTTTGCTCCCGAACATAAAGCACGAACCCAATCCCCACTAAAGACATCGAAGGAGAAACTCGCCATCTGCAAGTGACTTTTAAGAGTTCTCAGGTTGTATGAATTTTCCCACCCCTGATAAGCATTAACGAGATTGCGATGAAGAACTTGTACTCCCTTCGGTTGTCCCGTCGAACCAGATGTATAAACTATGTAGGCTAAATTATCTGGTGTGGTTTGAACTGCCAAATTTGTCTCACTGTGAAGAGCGATCGCTTCTCGCTCCCGATCTAACAAGACGATCGCTGCTTTTTGTTTGGGTAATTCTTCAACTAGCTTTGACTGAGTTAACAAAACCGATACTTGAGCATCTGAAAGGATGAAGCTTAAGCGTTCTTGAGGATAAGCGGGGTCTAGAGGTAAATAGACCCCACCTGCTTTTAGTACGCCCAACAGACTAACAATCATCTCTAAAGAGCGATCGAGGCAAATTCCCACTAATACTTCAGGTTTGACTCCTAGATCCTGCAAATAGCGAGCAAGCTGATTTGCACGATGATTTAACTCCCTGTAGGTTAAAGTAGACCCCTCAAACAACACTGCTACTGCATTGGGCGTTCGTTCTACCTGTGCTTCAAACAATTGATGGATACAACAAGAAAAGTCAAAATCTTGGGGGTTTTCATTCCAAGCTTCTAGCTGCTGTTTTTCTGCCTGCCCCAACATGGGCAATAGACCGATCGCCTGGTTGCTATTGGTAACAATCGCCGCCAATAAATTTTTAAAATGCTCTGCCATGCGCCTAATGGTGGCTGCATCGAATAAATCTGCGTCGTACCTGAAAATGCCATAAATTGATTCATTCGTCTCTACTATATCGAGACCGAGATTATACTGTCCTTCATCGTACTGTCCTTCCTGTTGGGGAATGACAAAGGGCTCTAAAGATAGCCTTCCCCAATCTTCGCGCCTTTTAGCTTTAGTAGACATAGATAATTCATAATCTGCTCCCATATCTGATAACTTCAGCAGATTAAAAACCACTTGAAAAAGCCCTGCAAGAGTAGCATCCTTATTAAGCTGCAAGCTTTCAATTAGCAATGCAGAAGGATAATCTTGATGAGTAAGTGCCTCTAATACTGTTTGGCGTACTTGGGATAAAAGCTCGGAAAAAGTAAGCTCACTGGTAATTTTAACGCGGAGGGCAATCATGTTAATAAAAAAGCCGATAGTCCCCGCCAATTCAGACTGATTTCTGCCTTCAGAAGGAGAACCTACAATGATATCTTCCTGTCCTGTATAGCGATGCAGCAGTACTTGAAAGGCAGCCAGAAGAATCATATAAAGCGTTGCGCCTTCAGTCTTAACCATCGCTTTTAGCTGCTCGGTCAACTGGCCATCGAGTTCAAAATCGTAATACCCTCTTTGATATTTGTCTACAGGCGATCGCCAACGATCGACGGGCAACTTGAGGACGGGCAACTCACCGCTTAATTTTTGATGCCAATAATTTCTATGGGTTTCCCCAATAGGGCTTTCTAGCATCTCTTTTTGCCATTGCACAAAGCGACTATATTGTCTTTTAATAGGGGGTAAAGATACAGCTTGTCCCGTACTTTCTGACTGATAAAGCAAGCGCAGCTCATCGAGCAGGATTCCAAAGGAGAAGCCATCAATAACAATATGGTGTATGCCCAATAATAAAAACTGGTCTTTTTCTGAACGAGTAAACAGATTCACCCTCAATAAAGGACCTCTTTCTAAATCAAAAGGTTCTCGGTGAGCAGCGATCGCATTTTTTCTTAGTTCATCCCAATTCCAACTTGAAGCATCAATTTGTTTAATCTCTACTTCCCAATCTTGGCAAACTTCTTGAAAAGGTTCGCCACCTTGTTGCTTAAATACAGTTCGTAGAGTTAAATGACGAGTAACTAACTTTTGAATAGCTCTTTGTAATGCTGGAATACTTAAAAAGGAGCAGATACGTGCAGTAAAAGCAAGGTTGTAAGCTGCACTTTCTGGTGCTAATTTATAGAGAAACCACAGACCTTGCTGTCCATAAGTTAAAGGGTAAGATTTAGGCTCGCTATACTCATCTTTTTGGCGAGCATTAGATACCGAAATTTTTCCTAGAGATTCATTTAAAAGCTGACTCACCACTACAACCAAATCAGTGAGGTTAGCATCTGCCATAAACTTAACCGCACTTATGTCTACCGACAAATCAGTTCTCAATCGATTTCTCAGCTTAACCGCTATTAAGGAGTCAATTCCCAAGTATTGGAGAGGTTGTTGCTCCTCTACGTCAGATGGTTCAATGCCTACAAGTTTGGCGATTTGCTCCTGAAGATAAGCGACCAAAACTTTTCTAAGTTCGCTTTCAGTTATCTTGTTAAGTGTTTTGGAATCGACAAGTTTGGCATTCATGACAGAAAAATCTAATTAGGCGTATATCGCCTTGGACAAGTAACTTTATATTTGGGAGCATCTGGTTGTTTTCTAACCTTAAAAAATGGGGAGGCTGAGGAATTGTTTAATAGGGTGATATTAAGTCAATACAGTATTTTGTTGGCGATCGATTGTTTTTTGGGTTTCGCCATTTAAGATGGCAATAGTAACATCTCCTTCTGCCCAACCTTCGTTGTTATCGTAAAAGGCGCAGGAGGTTTTCATCATAATTAAATTACCGCGAGCAGTACATTTCTTAATGGAGAGAGTGCCTTGAAAATTTCTAGGGTCGATCGGCTTTTTAAAAGCACTTGAATACTTGGCGATCAAAAAATCACTAAGCTGTCGGCGTTTATAATTTTCTAAATCCCAACCTTCCATTGCCTCTGCTAGATTGTTTTGGATTAGATAAGCGATCGCTACATAGCAGACTTGATTGAAGCAAATATTAAACTCGACCGCATTAAAATGTCCAGTATCAGCAATATAGCAAGACTCTGGAATCGAGAACTCACCTTGGACAAACCAGCGTCGCTCCTTCGGGTGATTTGGGATATTGGAATTGAGCCTTCTTGAGATACTTACAGTGTTCTTTATATGGCTCAATAAATCTATTTATAACAAATTTTGATTGATATCATCTACTTTGACAAATTCCTGCTCAATCTTCATACAGAAAACCTTAATTTGTATAAAAGCTGCACAAATCCGAGGGAACAAGAAAAAATGTGTTTTTCAGCTCGATTCCCTCGATAAATTAATGGTGTTTTACTTTTGAGTCCTGGCTGTTTTGAGTGCATAATTCGGATTAAATATGCTGATTAGGCACTCGTTTTTTATTTCTGATTAACGCGCAAGCAATGACTTTTCGGCTACCTTTTCAGAAGAAACATAAAAAGGTAGCCCATCATAAACTCCAATACGATAGCTGACACTTTTCTCCCCTGGGAGTACGGTAGATGCCATATGATTCAGCGTTCTGTTTTCCCACAAAATCAAATCTCCATCTTGCCAAACGTGGGTATGAATATGTTCTTCGCGCTCGATAAACGCGAACAATTCTGGTAAAACTTTTTGGTTGGTTTCATACTCTAAACCCTCGATTCCAGTTGTAAAACCCGAACTCGCATACAAAATTTTGGCTCCAGTGACTGGATGAGTTACAACTGCTGGATGTCTGACAGCAGGAAATCTCTCTTCTATATCGCGCAGAATATCTATAATGGCTTTGTCGATGTCCCACTCTTGAACTTTATAACGCCATTTCCCTTCATGTATTAAATATTTGCCATCAACATAGCTTTTTAAATGAGCAGGTAA
>JAAUYH010104738.1_pt1 | contig 13863 bp, 6 predicted proteins | sample 7278061 | NCBI WGS metagenome assembly JAAUYH01 (sample SAMN14350203, study PRJNA611818) | marine sediment metagenome | isolation source: surface marine sediment (0.6m) | place: French Polynesia: Moorea | collected 2018-08
CCTTAGTAATTTGTTCGCGAAGGCCATGAAATCAGAAGAGGATTGCCTTCAGTACTTGCAGGAGTTCGGTTTGTTTACAGAAACTTGTGTACCTTGCCTTGGAGCTCGAAATGAATCATGTGGTGTACACATGCGCCGCCGAAAACGATCTTATCTGCAAGGTTCATCGATGTCAATTTGGCAATGCCCCAAAAGAGGTTGTCGCACAACAAGAAGTATTAGAAAACCTATAAGTTTTTCACTTCTATTAACAAGCACGGTCATGCTGCGTCGAATCTTAAGCTTCGCGATATTTAAGAAATCATTTGCTTGTGGTTGATGGGGCAAGATTGGTCACTCCAACAAAATCATTGTTGACTGGTTAAATTTGTGTCGTGAAGTCTGTTCTATAGCAGTAGCGAGCCAACCTAAATTTCGCGGCACATTAGCTGTACCAGTAGAAATTGATGAATCGATGTTCTCAAAAGGTACTAGAAAGCATAATAAGGGGCGTTTACTACTGGTTGATCAACATATATCGAATGAGCAAGAGTTGAAAAAGTCAGAAAAACATTACGATCGAACTTCAAAAAAGAAGAATTCTGTCAAGTCTGGACGAATAGAAAAAGCTCGTCGCCGAAAAAAGCGCTAGTGGACGAAAACTGTAGGCGGAGGTTGGGTACTCGGTGCATGTTGTGGGCCTGAGTTAGTGCGGTTCCGTGTTGTAGAAGATCGAAGAGCAGTCAATCTTCTACGAATCATACGTGAGTGGGTTGATCAGGGGCGTGTTGTAGTGAGCGACGGTTGGTGTGCCTATATTGGACTAAATGAGAACGGATTTGACCAGAAAGTTGTGATTCACGAAAAAGAATTCATCAGTGAAGAAGGCTGGCACACTCAGTCCATTAAGCGGAAGTGGCTGGAGGGAAAGGCCTTTACAAGACGCTCACGGGGTGGAGGACCTCTGTTGCAATCACACCTCGACGAAATATCTTGGTGGTTACTACACAAAAATTCAAAAGGCTTACTTGCTGTATTCCTAAGAGATGTAAAGCAGTACTACACAACTACAATGGAGTAAGTTGTCAGAAATTGAGCATTAAAGTAGTCATATTTGTTTCCAAAATGAGCAATAAATATTTCCAAATATCTGGTTTTTAAAATAACGTATTTTTTATTGTTTTCAATTGTTGTGTGGTGCACGCTACATCAGCACCGCCTTCTGATCCTCGAGAAATTCTTTCCAGGGCTGTTTTTTACTCATATTTATTCTGTTGCGCAGACCGGGGTAAAGAATTTTTTTACTCTTAATCAATGGTCGAAATATCCATTCGTGGAGAACTATGACAATATTCTAGAGCAATAAGTTATTTCCTACCTTTAGTGTCAAGTACCCGATGAGCTGCAACTTCTCATTGCTCGGTGTAACAGAATAAACTGTTGACAAACATGAATTCTGCCATAGAATCGTCGGAACAAACCATTATCAGCAGTACAGTACTGAATTTCCAGTAGCCCAGACTTTTTACGCATGATCGATGTCCGTGGTCTGTCTTTTTCATTCGGATATCTTCAATGTATTCTCCGAACATGATCAACCTAGTTTGTGTAGCCATGTTCTGAAACTTTTCTCCTGTTACCACATTTGCACACCCAAATCTGACTAAAAAATTTGTGTCGAATTCGCTTCCTGGTGCATTTTTGTGTAGTACTGCAATAAAACTACGGACCAGTATGGTAGAGGTTGGATTTATGAATGAAAAACTATTCAAAATGATTCAACTAGAGTACGAGTAAATAGGTTTGAATTTTTCTGAATGCCTATTGAATAAACCTGACTCTAGGATTCCTGTGAATAAATAACGCTTATAAATAACATGAATTTATTTGGATTTAATCAATTTTCCGACAACACTGAATTAACCACAGGAGTTGTCCGCAAACATCTTGAATCATCGTTCACTTGATTTTGACCGCCAGCCACGAATTCTCCATTTCCTTCTTATACGTCGAAGCAGTTGTTTTGCCTTCGGATCATCACTTTCGGCTGCTACGCGTAGTAATTCGGTAGATTTTGCTATGTCTTTTTGAACACCCATGCCTTTCATATAGTATTCATTGCTCTTAAGCTGTGATTCCTTATGGCCACTGTTAGCCGCCAGTCGATAGTATTCAGCAGCTCGGGCTACGTTCTGTTCGATACCAAATCCAGATTCACAGAACAACCCGATTTTCCACTGAGCCTCGCGGTGTATTCGATTCGCGCTGTACTCGAAATGTTGGAATGCCTTGTTCAAGTTTCGGACAGTTCCCTCTCCAGCTTCATACATACAACCCAATGCATAATGAGCACGAATCCTGCTAAAAATGGAGTTCATACCATCAGTTGCACGCAAATAACTTTTGATTGCTTTTCTAGGATCACGTTTCACTCCATAACCGTAACGATAACATTCTCCCTCCACCAACCACCCACTTCCGTTGGTCTCCTTGGTCGAAGATTCTACAAGGGCCCAACCTTTACGTATGTTTTGGGCAACACCTCTTCCCAGAATCAAACACCTTCCATAAAAAGCCTGAACAAATGCACGTCTCCAAGTATTGCCTGTGAACTCGAGTCCTTTCTCGTATAATTCAACAGCCTTACCGTAATCAACATCAACACCGTTTCCTTGTTCGTAACATTCGGCGAGGTCGATCAAATGCGCGAGGGCCCCTGCTTTCGAAGCTTGATCCCATAATCTCACCGCCTTTGCAGCATTTCGTTCTACCCCTAGTCCATGCATGTAGCACGTCGCAAGGTTCATTTTCGCCCGTTTGTTTCCCTTTTTGACTGCCTTTTTTGCTAATTGGAATGCAAGCGATGGGTTCACCTCTGTCCCATGGCCGTACAACTTTTGCCAGCTACGAATACTCATTGCAACTGGGTCTTTGTACGCTGATGCTATTTGGATATATCCAGAACCTATTTCGGAGTTTAATTCAACTCCAGCACCAAGCAGGTAGCATTGCCCAAGTGCAGTTATAGCTTTCGCGTCTTTTGCGTGGGTGCCTTTTTCAAAATGATGCACAGCAGTTACGTTACATCTCTTCACGCCTTTCCCTCTCCGGTACAGCATTCCGAGATAGTAGTTTGCTTCCCACTTTCCTGCTTCCAATGCAGCATTCAGATAACGTGCCGCTTTCACATAGTCCTTGTTAAAGCTTTGGTTTCCTTCATAGAAAGAAATGCCGGTCGCTAATTTCTGTATACCGTCTATTTGGTTGATCCACCCTTCATCTCTTCGCTGCGATTCATCAAGGACGCCGCTCATCGCCACAAACTTCTGTTGAAAAACTTGCTGGAGTAACGATTCTGCAGGCTCCATATCTATTGAGCGGTTCTTGAGCTCCACAACATTGGCCGATATTTCTTCGACCCGCTCCTTCGTAAATCTTTGCTCTGCTGCCATGGTTAGCACAATTCCCATCATTTGAATATTATGTTCTTTGTGGGACAGGCGTGATTCGATGCACTTTAGACGAGAAAGAGTTTCGGTAGAAGTGAGGAAGGTTCTCGCCGCATTCCGATTTTCCAGCTTCTCTTGAATACTTGAAAGTTCAGTGTGAATGTCCTCAAAGTCTTGCACCGTGCCTTTAACGAATTGAGATTCTACTCCATCCTGTGTTTTCAAGGGCGCGAGTAATCGAATATTTTCGTGGATTCTTGTAGACCTCGTTCGTGCTTTCTCAAGCACCTCCGCGATACTCTTGTGATCTTGTGCGTGCTTGAGAATGGCGCTCAGTATCTGGGTGATGTTCAGTATCCCACCAAGTGTTTCGAAACCCGACATGGCATCTTGTTTCTATTGAACGGTGGGTGATACAGACGACAGTCGCCAGCACGCTGGATAGTAGAAATGTTAAATTTTTACCCTAAGTCCAAACGAAGTTCCAACCGAAAGTGTGGTGCGTTTCTTTCCAAGACAGAGAAATCCCTCCCTCGTTCTTATTCGACAACTTGAAGAAAATGCCCTGTTTTCGTGGTGCAGCACTGGCAAGATTCTGCAACCGAATATTGTAAGTTTACAGTCTGAGCTCGACACAGATTAACGAATTTCGTTCGATTTCAACTTGGAACGGAGCAAGCAAGGAATCTTAGACATTTCTGAAGTGAATCCGAGTGAATTCAGACTGGTTCTTCACAGTCTGTGCCACCAAAGATGATAGAAAGCTAGCAGTACTCTATTCTAGAAGTGCCGAATTGTTACCCCGAGTAACCAAAATCATGGAGTCTTTCCTTACTTTTTCCGTTCCTCCCCGATCTTATTCGCTGCCGTAAAGTACACGCTGTTTTTGTGCTGCAACACTGACGAGGATCTGCAGCCCAATATTTACTGTACTCGTTGAGCTTGACGCAGATTCATTGGTTTTATTTGATTTCGACTTCAAACTGACTATGAGCAAGTTGAAAGTTGTGAAAGAATTGTCAAGTGTACGGGTCCTTCGTGAATCCGAATGAATTCAGGGGATATCCAGATTCCAACGTACTGAACTTACCCACAAATTGAGAAATTTTGAGTTCCATCTTGACTTATTACTTCTGAAGTACCATTGAAGCCCAGTTTGCCTCACAACCTTTGCTTTGCGCCTGATTCTCAGGACTGGGCCCTTAATGCATGTAACACCGCCCAAACTTTCTCTACTTTTCTAGAACTCATTTTCATTTGGAATTATCGAGTCGCTTGCGCTGCACATGGAGCATAATGTGCAAAGAACAGAAATAGTAACGAGTGTTGATGGAGGGTGCCAGTAAAGCACGTGGTCACCACTCTTTAACTAGTTCGACTGTTAATTTATACAGTGTTGTATTGATTCATATCGGGAAACTGGAGGGAATATGTATTTCACATTTTGAATTTATGGTACCAGTAATAAGCTAAGAACTTGGACAGCAGCAGAGAAGAATACATTGAGCAGAACGTTTCTGCACCCCAAAAAGTGGATTCTCGATGTCTCATCTTTTTCCAGACCGAGCAAAACTCATTTCTCGTTTTCCAAGCGTCCGGCTTGAACCCTGTCCTTAGCAGCAATGCATGCATGTAGTTCACAAGCATCCGCTTCTATCAGATTTTCGTATATACTGTAGTTTCCTGAGTACATCTCCATTCGGACCCACATGAAACCCTCTACTTGACAACTTGACAACTTGTCACTGTGGGTTAAAAAAGCAGGGTATGACCTAAGTGGATTCCTAGTCAAAGAATGGTGCGCACGTTCTCAAACAGTACCAAATCTTTGTTCCATCATCGAAAACAGGTCGAAACAAGCTAGTCAAATTTGCTGATGACAACCATTTGAAAGTGAATTGCTTTATCACATTCAACAAAGTGATAGAGTGCATTATTAAGAAGCATAGTGCAAATACCTGCAGGATGCCACGTATGAGGAAGGACTACTAGAAAAGGACTGAAAGTTCTAAGCAGGTATTGTACTGTAGAATAATCGAGTAGGTGGCAATGACTTGATACAATTTCAAAATGTTCACTTCTCAACGAACATGACATTTCCCCCAAGGTGCTCAGTTAATAATGCCCAGAGAAGTGAAGTTTAATACTTCGAAGTACAGTACTGGTTATTCACATGACTGTATTTGAGCCGTTCTGCACTAACGAGAAAGTGTATGAACTAATTGTACAATTAGACAGAGAAGGGAGCCCACGTACAGTCTTCACCGGTACCCATCTCTGAGCTTCAGAAGGATATTGTCTTAAGGTGTCTGACATGTCTATATCGCAGTAGAATTAGATAGCCTATCTCGAAGGCCGTATGCGAAAAAGCAATATAAGGCTCGACGATTTGCTCGCTTTATGGGAGCATTGTAATTTGCAGTCAGAAAGGCACCGTAAGTTGGGAAAAAGAGAAATATTTAAAGAAAACAACATCTTGACATTTCCAAAATCGTGTTTCGTCGTAGCCAAGTGCAAGATGATCGTGAGGAGTGACTTCTTCTGAAAATGGTGAACTAGGAAGCAGCACACACTCAAAAAAATTGTCTATTTCCACAAACAGATTCTCTATCAAATTCGAGTGTGAAAACCACGTAAGGAATCAAATCCATCTCAAGATGACGACTATGAGCACGAAGGGCTATGAATTCTGAATTTTACTAGTGTACAAATTTGCAATCGACTCTGAATAACATAAGTACTATTTCAGAACTTGTGATTTCTTAGAATTCAGAGTGCAGTTAGGACGCATTGTTCTTTATTTCATCTCTTGTTAAGACGTCCGAAATGATAAGAGAAAGAGTTGCTCATCAACTTCCCGTCTGGTCTCGAGTTTCATTTAAGGAATTAGGAATTTGAGAATGACTTGCATGCTCAGTACCTGACAAGATATGAATTACGTAATATCTTCAACGTTGCAAGGTTACAGCGGCGAGACACTAGTCGTCCTGAGCATCTCCGTGTACAAGTACACAAGTTTCACGTCTTAAGTTTATGTGGGTGTTGGGTAGAGTCGAAGGGTATACGATACTGTTTGTCCCTCTAATTCTGCACTTGTAGAGGAGCGTTTCAGTTGACGTCAGATCAAAAGTGTGGATAGACGGAGATCAGCAGAATAAACGCGAAATACAGTTGGAGATTTAAACGGTTAGTTTCAAAAACGATTTAAAAAATAGCGGGGGAATTCAAATTTGAAGTCGCATCAACAGTTGGAGCTGCGTACAACCCTGCACGACTCGTCGCAGAAGGTCAGCTCAGTGCCCCCAAGGGGCCATAGCAGAATCCGCAGATGTTGGCTACCAACTTTGACATGGCCGGCGCAGTGGGCGCCATGGCAGACGCGGTGGCACCGCTCACGAAGATGAAGCAGACCGCCACGTACAGCTTCACGCCCACGGGCGCCGCCGCCACGCCCGCGCGCCTGCAGCCGCGCACCGACGACCCCGAGAGCATCGCCGCCTTCTTCCGCGCTCGCTCGGCGCGCCTCGACTCCCCCATCTTCCGCCAGAAGCGCGGCGACTTCGCCAGCGCCACCCCTGAACTCCGCTTCTGCGCCGATTACCAGGAGAAGGGCCACGTCCCCGACGACCTCGCCGCGGAGATCGTCGTCGACACCGTGTTCCGACCTGACCAGCTATTCGTGCAGTTGCCACTGACGAACCTCAACTATAGAGTCGCGAGAAATCCCTTGCCCTACTCGGTCAAATTGCGTTTCGATTCAGATGCCGATATCGTCCCCGTTAGGGCGAGATTGCGGCCGGATCCGGAAAGCGCGAAACACATGTTCGTGCTGGCGAGACCCTTCATGAGTGACGAGGAGGAGGTGGCGTATTCCGACTCTGTGTCGAGAGCGGTGAGAAATAAACAGCCGCCCCCGGAACCGCCGTTGAAATGGTTCTGGGAGAATCCCGCGTATTCTGACGACCCTGAAGTCAACAAAGAATCGCTGCAATGTGACGAGTTCGAGTGCAAGTTCTGGGCCGCGCCGTGCGTGGAGTCGAAACGCGCGGAGGTCGACATGGACCTCATCATCATCGACAACAAAGGTGATACGCACAACATGTCTATGCGCTTCTCGGCGAAAGGATGCGCACCGAACCTCACCGTGGATGGCACTGGATTGGTGGTTGACGATGTGTCGATGTCGTCGAAGGTGGTGTTCCGGGAAGACAGTGAGGCGCGACTCATCACGATTGGGAACGATACGAAAAACGATGCGCCGGTGCTCGCCGCGGTTTACCTCACGGAGAACGGCCCATTTAAGCAGTGCGAGCCCTTCTTGCTCGAGGATTTGGAGATGGAGGGCGTGCCGAAGTACGAAATCATCAAGGTGTTGCCGCCGGGCGAGAAGATTGAGATGGCGATTCACTTCACCTTGCCGGATGATGGCTCCGTTATTCCCACCTGTTACTACGGCTGCGTGAATGTGCGCTTAGCGTACTTCTTGAATGTCGCCGCTTGGAACACGGAGGATGAGTTGCCCCAGTTTTACGACCATGTTATTTACATGGAGGCGCCCAGGGAAGATGGCGTGCCCGTGGACGCGATGTCGACGCCGACGAAATCCAATTTCCCGACTCAAATCAACTTTGACGACTTGGACGAGTCATCATTCTTAGAAGCCACAGAGCTTGACGACGATAATGTCGGTCAATCGACACCGATTTACGAGGTAGGAGAGAAGGAAGAGTCGGAAGATGACAAGGTGGAGGAGGAGAAAAACGTGCCTGACGAGGTCACGGAGGATGAAATGTGCCAGGTGTTGGACGATGGAGAACAGAATTCGTCGAGCACAGTGTGGCCTACGCCGTTCAAAGGAACGCCCTTTAAGAATCCGCCTGCTGCTGGGGATGCCCACGGAATCGAGGATCCTTTCCAAGCGATTGATAGTGAAAGATTGCTGTGGAAAGAGGAAGAACAACCCACTGGCTTTGACTTCGAAGGTAGCGGAGGTGCGGAAAACGAACTTGTGAGTCACAATCAACGTTCTCTGGATGCTGAATCTGAGCAAAGCGGCAAAGAGAATCGTGAAGAAGTTATTGGTGAACACGAAGAGAACAGCAAGCTAGCAGCTGTAAAGAGCAATGACCCACAGGAAGGTGCGCTTGAGACGGCAGAGAAGCTGGATAAATCGGAGGAGCAACAGAGAGATGAGCTGGATAAATTGCTGGATGAGGCGGTTACGGAACCTATGGAGTCTCACAGGCCACTGATAAGTGAACATGATACCATGCGAAATGTGATCGATTTCGGAGAGCCTGGAAAAGAACTGGCTCGGTTCTTAGTGGAGTATGACTACAATGAAGGCCCGCAAACCCCGAAGTTGCACCAGTTCGAGCCTATTATGAGCAACGTCTTAGAACGGGACATCGCTGCCGACGATGTTCCTTTTCAAGGTGATGCTATGCCTCTGGCGCCGGACCACGATCTCGTGCGCTACTTTGGAGCTATGACGCTTGAGGAAACGCCAGATAGACGCTATTCCCCGACGGACATCACCGAAATGAAGCAAGAGGAACCGGTGAAAATCCGAATGACCAAGTCTGTGAGAGAGAATGGGTTAACAATGAAGGCGGAGTCGAAGTACACGGTTGTTGCGCTGCAGAACGCTTGTTCTCATCGCGTGGAAGTGATGCTGAAAGTTACTGGGAAGGCGGCGGCGCTGGTGTACGTTGAGACCAAGTCGGTGACGATTGAGCCGCACGCGAAAGCGAAGTTACGATTGGTGAGGAACAGCTTCACAGGCGGGACTGGTTTTGTGGAGGTGGCTGCTTACCCTGTGGAGGACAGTATGTCGTCCGCTGGGCGACATTATCGATTGCAGCTTGCGGTGCAGGCTGCTTCAGAGCCAAAACGTCCCCCAGTAGCACCTGGCCATACCGGGCGCGTACGACTCGACCGACCTACACTGTCCTTTTATAGGCCTGGCGGAAACGCGTGCACAGGAACTATGCGTGTACTAAATCAGCTGAATGGTCCTGCCACTATTCGAGCACAGGTGAGAGATGTTACTGAGATGCAAACACCACGGTCGAAACAACTATCAGTACCGAAGCATAATCCGTTCGTGTGTTACGGAGAAGAAAAGGTTGTGCGTTGTGGAGGCATGTACCACATTCGTGTTCGCTTTGATGGTGGTTCCGATGGTGAAAGAGCTGCGCACTACCACGGTGCGCTGGACGTTCTTGCCAACTCGAGGAAAGATACTGTACCACTATTTGGGTATGTCGGTCGTTCTGAAGTCACATGTGAGCCGGTTCCCGGCTACATGCGTATCAGGAATACTGGCAAACGTGCAGGATATGTGATAGCCGAGAAATACGGATGTGTAATTGAAGCCAAGTCGGAGAAGATGATGCCGATTGGTAGCGATTGGGAGGGTCATCTACGAACGGGCGATGAAATCGCTCGCTCGCGATTGAAACATGCGGCGGAACTGGGTGTTCTCAGTCCTCCTGACATGGCTGCGCTGGACCCGTACCTCAGAAATTTGGAAGGCGAACTCGAGGTACGAGAATTGGAGGATTTGAACTGGGAGGAATGCGAACCCATCAGTTTGACCTATGCCGCGAGGTTGTTTGAGCTAGACACTCTGGTCGCGCAGTACAATAACGGCACTGGTGAATTCGAAGAAGAGAAACCCAGTGTGGAGGATCAATGGCATGCTTACTTTGACACCGAAGGACGCGTGCGTGTGGCGAATGGTAGCGCGAATGAAGTGCTGTCGTTCAGAGCACGCGGCGCAGAGCCGACCGTTGGTAGATTGCCGGTGTTGGGTGACGCAATCCTTGAGCATTGTGCCGATGTTGTACGTATAGAGGCTAGAGGCCGAACGGAAGTCCTAAAACGCTATCAAGACTTGGACGGTAAGTAAATAGGCTTGGCAAACTGTGCCCGTGATAAAATTAACCTTACTGCGAAGTAAGAATCCATTCCTTGCCGTGTTCATGAATTAGAAACTGATGCAGAATGTAGTTTTGTCGGCGCCACCTCACTATTCCATGTCATAGCAAATGCTTCACTGCTTGGTCGTCGATAGCCGCTGCAGGCTCCTGTTTCGATTGTTAAGACTAGTTCCTTGGACATGATACATGAGCTATTTCTGATGATTAATACCGTTGCCGTCCTTGTGAAGTCATTTTGGATCCCATATCCGTTTTCACATAATTTTAACAACTTGGAATGAAGCCCAACCTGCTACGACAATGCATCGAACCAAAGTTGAACAACCTCGCTTATAAACTGTGCCAAAATTTTCCTTTTCCACGCTCGTATCCTTAAGTACCCTACATCCTGGTCAGTTGGAATCGAAAGCCGGAGTTTATCTCAGGTAAAGAATGCGTGTATCGTCTGCCAACTATAGACATCCTCAACTCTACTCTTTTCTCAATTCTGAAACACTTCTCATTAACGTTAATTAAATTTCTACTTCTCGTGAAATGGTGTTATTTATTTGAGAGTACAACGAATGATAATACTACTAGGGGTCTTTTCTTATTTGAAGGCAGTTTCTTTCTGATCATCACACTTCGTTCTGGATTTGGTTCCTACCACTGAGGTAAAAGCATGGCCAAAGCCATAAGAACCTTGCGGTACACGACAAGGTAGAAACCAAAGAATATGTTTGAGGATGAAGATGTGTACGGCTTGGATAATGGTATCCGTAGCCTATTCATTAGAGCAAAAAGGATGATTCAAGGCGATTCAACTGTGGCCAAGAGACATAAAGCGACTGTTCTTGAATTAGTGAGTTGATCAGGTTCACCGAGCTAACACTAGTTGATCGATCCGGTAGATATATTTTGAAATTTAGCAATATTGAACATTTATTGCAACCTGATTTTGAGAGCAGACGCGTGTCTCATTCGAGAAATGATCCACATTGAAATTCTACTATTATAAAATTCGTATGGCTGACGGAACCCTTTCTCCTGGAAGTAAAATTTTTCAAACACTACATAGGAATGGTTCTTCGAAGAGAACTGAGCGCTTCATTGTGTATTTCTCCGTGAATTAAGCTCGTAGCCGTAAAACTTCGTGGATTAATGTTTTCATTATGTTTCATTCAAAAAATTGTTCTTGATTTTACTAAGATTCGAGATCCTTTTCTATTTTTCCCATAAACACGTCATTTCGCTTAAGATATTCGCCACCAGTCGCACACATGATCTCATCGCCAACGATGCCGCAAACTGGTGTTGCAACTTTGTGTGTGTAATTTCCGATTTGGCTCCATTGATTCTCAGTCGAGTTGAAATAGAGAACGGAGTTCATCATAGTCCTATTGTTGCTTATTCCTCCAATTACCATGATTCCGCACTTGTACTCCATCACACTTGCGCTCACGTGACCCAGCGGGAACGGTAGCGGTGGAGGTGGGTCCTTACTCCACCTCATCTTATCTGGTAAAAATTCGCTGACGACACGACTATTTCCGGTGTGTTCGTTGATGCCTTTTTGACCGCCTACAAAATAGTACCGACCACATGACTCTATCGCTGCCATATGATTCCTAGGATGGGGCATATCTTGACCGACTCTCGTCCAATTAGCACCGGGTGTTTCATATTCTAGAGTCCACGTAGTGCCATGGTCTACATGATGTTTCAGCGAATTCGTCGTTCTGTCAACTCCTCCAGCGTAGAGTAGCAACTTCTTCCCTTTATTCTCGATCATCACTAGCCCACCGCCAGCTCGATCTGCTGGAAGATCTCGCAATGGTGTGTATTTATCAGTGTCCAAATCGTAGCAGAATCCTTTCTTTCCCGAAACACCTGGATAATCACCCTCATATCCACCAACACCACAGAAAACATTCCCGGCGACCCATTGTGCCAGATGTGTCACTTTCTGAGGCAAATCTGAGAGTCGTTCCCATTTTGTGTTTTCGACACCGAATTCTCGTCTGTATACACGCTTCGTCACATTCGGGAACTTTTGATAACCTCCGAACACTACGAGATACTGCTTTCCTTCTTTACTTGTCATAACAGTCCCAGCAGCCTCAAATACCTTTAGCGGATAGTCATATTTCACTCTCTTGAACTTAGTTTCTATCTGTTCGAAATTGGGTACTTTGATTTCGGGCTCGGAACTGTCGTGTTCATCATCCTTCGGCACTTCATCATCATCGTATTCTATTGCGGAAATCATGGCGCGACCTTTCCTGGGGATGATGTCAACTAGGATTTCATTACCCTCGGGCGAAACACGCGGAACTTTGATTGCGTACGGAGAAAACGACCCAACCTTCTTCCATGGGTCCACGTTTGCTTCGACGACCTGTCCATTTACAGCAACGTCGAACACACGACGACCGGTGGCAAAATTAATTTCTCTGTTCTCTGCGAAGTACATCGTCAAGTTGTAGTAACTTTCGCTCTCAACTGGTAATGAATAGGAAAGCATAGCGTTGTTTGGAGTCCATGAATGCGTCGAAAATATGGACTTCTGGGTTCCTGCCTTTTTGTTGAAATACGACTTCACCGTCGACTTCGTCCTGTTGTGATACACCTGAGAATCTGCTAGTGAACCATCTGGAAAAGCTAGTCCACCACAGTTTATTCGAACAGCCGTGGAGCCCACCACGAAACACGGCAGAATCGTGAAGAAGATCCGCTTCATGGTGCTTCTCCTAACCTACCACAATCGGTCGAAGGGAAGACGGCGTCATGTTTTTCTGTTGTGAGACGCGGTACAGGAAATTGTTTTCGTGAATATTGTAATTTGTCCATTCGTGAGGTGAACGGTCGGACCACCAAGCAAACAAAGTGCGGTGTGCTTGATTGGTGCAGAAATAGGGGCAATAAAATGGGGGTATGGGGGAGAACAAAATGAACTTGTTGTACGACGGAATACGATTGTACTGTACCGGTGTACTTTTAAAAAATTATGTTCGGGACTCTGCTTCGTACTGACGTGCTGTGTTTTACGTGTAAGCCGCGGAAACGTTTGCTCGACAGGACATTGCTATTGGCAAAATATGCCCAGAAAGCACACAGAATTAATGCTTTGACAATAGGTCGTAAATGTGAGTGAATGAGTTTATTTAAAATCGAGTGGATATTGAGTGTGAGTGAGCAACGCTCCTAGCTGATTACTCCATCATTTTTCCAGAACAGAGAAAAACCGAAAAATTTGTACATGACTCCGCCTTTTATCGTGGCAGCATGTGCCTATCTTTCGATACAAGCGGCATCTGTATCGATAGAACGATTGTTCAGTGACGCAGATTATTTCGAAGTTATGCGTCGTCAACATGCCTAGTCACCTACGTCAGAAATGTTGCCACTCACTCTTTCGTAATGTAGTCCAACCTTGGTTACGAAGCCTTGCGTGCAGGTCGGGGTTCTCAGCAGCCGTGCGGAGGGTTTCAACCACCTGGCAGATGAAATAG
>JAAUYH010226660.1_pt1 | contig 13863 bp, 7 predicted proteins | sample 7278061 | NCBI WGS metagenome assembly JAAUYH01 (sample SAMN14350203, study PRJNA611818) | marine sediment metagenome | isolation source: surface marine sediment (0.6m) | place: French Polynesia: Moorea | collected 2018-08
AAGGATGGAAACTTGCGTAGCACATATGCACGAAGCGGCCGACGACTAACAGACTGTCGGCTGTAAGCCGCGTCTATTCCCCCTTCTATTTTATTTCCAAAAATTATACAGTTTGAAAATAGTGCTGAATCAATTGTTTTAATATCAGAGAATTCCTTCGATCCAATCATGTATCAAACTTTAATATGGCGGCGAACGTAAACGTTTACAGATAAATTATGAAGCTTATTTTAGAGGAATTTCTTATGTTAGGCCTAGCAATTGGGTTGTGGGCGTCGTAAAATGCCTTCCTCTAAGTCTCGTCGATTCAATCGGAAAAAAGCAGTTACATTCGAACTGGTGTATCGTCCCCTGCGTAACACCGACGAATGTGAACATTTGCTTCGCCAAAAAGACCACTCGACGGTTGAGAGTAGTGGCACTAATGAATCCTCGAACAATGAACTGAGTTTACCGTACAAGCGTGAGCAGTTCGAGCTAGGCGAGTTTGGCTTACCAGACGATGGTTACGATTATAGTCAGCACTTTCGAACAATCGGCGGAACAGGTGGTGTATACATGGCTGCCCCCGGGATGGAAGATGCTACGAGTGCCACTGTTCAATCTTTCCAATTACGCGAGGATGAAAGCCGCAGGATTAGTTTTGGGAAGTCAGAAGATTGGCCTGCATTGACTCGCCGACCTGAAGATCAACTTCTGCAGTCTACAAGCATTGCAGAGATACAGCGTTTGCGAAAAGAAAACCCAGATTTGGACCAAGTGTTAGCAGAACTAGATAGTGAAGATGAGTTGAACATGGAAGGAGCAGATGAGGATAATAACGTTGATGAAGAACGAATACGAGATGAATACGTGGCAGTCGACGACATTTTACAAGACGATTTTGTTGCTCTCGCCAATGCGCGTCCTATCAGATTCCTGAGCTCGGCTGGAGAAGCCACAGGTAGCCCATTAGTTATCGGTCAGAACAATTCTTCGAAACGTCGACAGTCTGTTATCGATAACCAGTTTGACGAACTCTTAAGAGCTTACGAGTTGGGTGAGGAACTTGATGATTTTGATGTGAACGGTTCCTCGTTACAAGGCTATGGTTCGAATACAGAAAATGGATTAGAGGATGATGATGGTACCCAGCCATCAGAGACTGCCCTTTTACTAGGGTATACTGAGAACGATCGGTCAATCGATGATGATGAAGCAAGTGAAGCTGAAAATGAAGCTCTGACGTCAAAATTTAAATCTGAACAACATGCGGAGTTGCAGTTGACCAGAGCAATGGACACCCTTATAGACTCGTACAAGCGTGTATCTGTCGAAGAAGCGTTTTCAGCTATCGATGGGTTGGAAGTTGCACGCAGATCCATTTTAGAGAGCGAGAAAATTGAAGAAAAACGCGTAGCGGAACTCGATGGTGCAGATTCGGATTCAGAAGATTTGGAATTAGAGGGGGAAATTAACAAAATGTACAATGTCCGAGAACATTGGGACTGTGAAACCATTATCTCAACATATTCGAACTTGGACAATCATCCGAGTGTGATAGATGAACCTAATAGCAAGTGTCGTCCTCCTCACGCACGTGATTTGCATCCAGTCGTTCAATTAGACCCAAGAACCAGAATTCCTACAAGAAGCGTGGGCTTTACGAATGAAGAATCAGAACGGACCAATGGGGTAGCAGACGACTTCGGTGCGCAACGAAAATATGTCAATCCCTCCATTGCATCTCGAAGAAAAGGAGAGAGCAAAGAAGAGAAGAGAGCCAGGAAAGCAGCAGTGAAAGAGGCAGCACGAGCTCGCAGAGTTATCAAAAGTGAAATGAGACGTGCGTTTGCTAGTGAAACCCTGGTACAGGATCGTCATGCAGCCACTCTTGGGAAAACGAAGGTTGTCGTCCAATTCTAAGAGAGACAACGTTGGGCGAACAGCTGTGGATTTACGTAAACTGAAATCGAGTCAATTATGTTGCAGATTTGGAACCTTCAGGAACAGAATATGAAAGCATTTGTAGAGCTGATACACGCAGACATGCGCACGGAAATTGATTCCCTTCATAATACCCGTAGTGCAATCTATTCTTTAGGAGTGGTAGACTCATCCTGGCCAAATGCCATAGACAATTCCTCAGCTAGAGCGTGATTAAGTGACACATATTCGGTTTCCACAAAGCAATAGGCACTTTCATCACCTTCAAAAGCGGGTTTTTTCAGCTGGATGAGAGGCGCTTTGTTTCTTCTCGAAGACGGAATGTACTTCTCGAACATTTCAGTAGAGATGGGTTCAGAACCTTGCGCTTTATACTGAAAAGTATTCGGAGCGGAGTATTGCTTAGTGGAACTTCGTTTCCAAAACGCGACCGAGTCGGGGGCGTTGGATGAAACACCGGAAACAGTATGACTAATAACATCAAATGCGACATCGATTCTTGCGTTACTACTGAAAGGATTGGAAAGATTAACAACCGGCGCAACATTGCGCTTGGCGGGCGGATAGTAGAAATCTGCCGGAGAAATCCCAGATGGGACAGACTGGGTAGATTTGGAGGACAAGAATTTGGTGGAGGTGTCCTTTCGACCAGCTAGTGTAGCAGCTAATGCAGAATTCCCGGTAACACTAACAGCGAGAGACAAGGGGGGATTGACTGTTTGCCAATCGATATTGACACTCGACGTCTCATTTTTGTTGTCATTGATAGTAATTTTAGGAGCGATAGAATCACCCATGTTGGCGCGTACAGTTGCAGGAACATGGTTCCGATGGCAATACTGACTGTTCAGATGCGGCGAAATTCGGACACCGGAAAACAATGATACAAACGCCATCTCAGTAAGATTTTGTTGTTGTTTGGGTCGGATAATGCTCCTCTTGCTTGCGTTGACAGATTCTTTATTCAATGCCCGCTTTGATTTTCTTAGTACAGTACTGTATCTCGGGAGGTACAAAGATGTAGTACAGCAATTGATTTATTGAGGGCGGACCGCTTTACATTACAGAATCCAATTACAGTACGATGAATAGTACTGGTACCTACTTACCTCTCTCAGCATTGTAGCTTCGAGCACCAAACAGTAGTGACCCGACACGAACGAATGTAGAGCCATTAGCTATAGCAGACTCAAAATCAGCGCTCATACCCATCGATAATTCGAGTGAGTATGGGGCAATGTTTAGACGCAACGCTATCCGATCTCGCTCTTTTCGAAGAATATCGAACGCGTTCACATTACCCGGTCGTCCAATGCACATCAATCCTGCGAATCGTAATCTATCACATTCTCGAACGGCATCAACTACTTGATCCACGTCCCCTAGCGCGCAACCTGCTTTTGAGACTTCATCATCAACATTAACCTGCACCATCACGTCTAATTTTGTGCGATTAACTTTCTCGGCTGCTCGTTGCAATGCGCGTGCCAATTTCTCTCGATCTACTGAATGCACTGCGACTAAGTTTGGCACCTCCAATAAAGTGCTTGCTTTGTTTGTTTGCAATGCTCCAATAAAATGCCATCGTATATCCGACGGTAATGACACTGCTTTGTTTTTCAATTCTTGCACATAATTTTCGCCGAAATCCACTTGTCCAGCGTCCCAACATGTCTTTACCAACTCAATTGGTTTCGTTTTGGAAACGGCTATCAGTGTCACATCTTTGATTGGTGTCGTTGTTGCCGCCACCATAGCCTCATCTTGCAGTATTCCTTTCTTTGCTGCAGTTGCTATTCGCGTGCGAATACTTGATAGTGCAGTTCGCATAGCTCCGATGTTCTGCGTTTCGGCATTCGAACTATTCATTTGGAACGTGGCGCGTAGGCGCGTCACGTCGCGCCGACGACTGATGATGCTCAGTGAGGTGACGAAGGCCATTATCTCAACTCTTCAATAAGACAGTAATATTGAAGTAAATTTATATTTTCGATAAAAATAAACGCGAACCATCAACTATTCATTACTATATTGTACTGTATACGTACGGTACAGTACCGTACAGTAGTCAGCTCATCCTTGATCGGTAGGCATTTGTGGATCGATAGCCGCCGATCTTGTATAGTGCAATCATTCAGACTGCCTGCCTGTCCGTCGATGGGCGACCTTTCCACGGACAATGACATTTTTTCCAAGTATGTGCGACAACTCAACGGAGTGAGATTAATACGTAAGATACTCATTGCGAATAATGGTATCGCCGCTGTTAAGGCGATTCGCAGTATTCGTCGATGGAGCTATGAAACCTTCGGAAATGAACATACCGTTCAGTTTGTTGCAATGGCAACTCCTGAAGATGTTCGCGCTAATGCCGAATATATTCGAATGGCCGACATTTGGGTCGATGTACCGGGTGGCTCCAATAATCACAATTTTGCTAATGTCCATCTTATTGCAGACATCGCTGAACGTTACCGCTGTCATGCTGTCTGGGCTGGCTGGGGTCACGCCTCAGAAGATCCTTCTCTTCCATCTGCCTTAGCAGCCATAAATGTTGTGTTTCTTGGACCAGATCCTCGCTCTATGCATGCTCTAGGCGATAAAATCGCCTCTACTATTATCGCCCAGTCTGCTGGTGTCCCAACTGCTGCTTGGTCTGGAACTGGAATCACATGCAACTATTCGCAACACAAATCTGTTCCTGATGATTTATATCAACAAGCTTGTGTTACGTCTGCTGAACAGGCACAACTCGTTGCAGACCAATGTGGCTATCCTATTGTAGTTAAAGCATCTGAAGGAGGTGGTGGTAAGGGCATACGGGTTGTGTTAGACGCCACCTCTCTGACTACCGCTTTTCGACAAGTTACTGGCGAGGTGCCTGGAAGTCCTATTTTTTTAATGCGGCTAGTTCGAAATGCTCGGCATTTGGAAGTACAATTAGTAGCTGATGAAGCCGGTGACGCTATAGCGCTTTATGGACGCGACTGTTCTGTACAACGAAGGCATCAGAAAATTATAGAAGAAGGCCCTGTTGTTGCCGCTCCAGCTCATGTTTGGAAAAAACTCGAAACTGCTGCGGTTGCTCTTGCAAAAGAAGTTCGCTATGTTGGTGCAGGTACTGTAGAGTATTTGTACACTGGAGATACAGAAGGAGGCGATTTTTTTTTTCTCGAGTTGAATCCACGACTGCAAGTGGAACACCCTGTGACAGAGTGGATAACTGGCGTAGACCTTCCAGCTCTTCAGCTACATATTGGTATGGGAATTCCTCTGCGAAATGTCCCTTCGATTCGAAAGTTTTTCAACTTGCCCGAGATTACGAACCTAAATTTATCAACTCTGCCAGTGGGAAGTGTGGACTTACCGTTCAAAGTATCGCAGCACTCTGCAGAATCTGTCGATATGTCACAAACTTATGGCTGGGATAACAGGTCTCCTCGACCACCTCACGGACATGTTATTGCTTGCCGTGTTACTGCGGAAAATCCTGATGAAGGATTTCAACCCACATCCGGTGACATTCAAGAGCTAACTTTTCGGAACACTCCTAATGTTTGGGGCTATTTCAGTGTGGGAGCTTTGGGGGGTGTCCATGAATTTGCGGATTCACAATTTGGCCATCTGTTTGCATGGGGGGAGTCTAGAGAATCCTCAAGGCGTTCTATGGTCTTAGCTTTGAAGGAGCTTTCGATTCGTGGTGATATTAGAACAACTGTTGAGTACATTATTAAGCTTTTGGAACTCAAGGAGTTTCGCGAGAATGCCATCAGTACTGCATGGCTTGACAGCCTTATTGCAGATCATGTGACGGCAGAGAAACCTCCCACTGAACTAGCTGTTGTGGTTGCTGCGGTATGTAGAGCTCATTCAGACTTCTCTCGTCGAGCTGATGAGTTCACGAAAAGTCTTGAACGTGGTCAGCTTCCGTCTTTGGACCTGTCCCTCGTGGAATTTCCTGTAGAGTTGATTTACAACGATGTGAAGTATTCTCTCGAAATTACTCGTGCAGATGTGTCGACATATCGAGTCAGATTGGGGAGTCACGTCTCTGGTAGTCCTACTAATGATCCAGGGGTTCTTGTTGAGTTACGTTGCCTTGCAGATGGTGCTAAGCTGATTCTTGTAGATGGCCGGTCTCATGTTTGTTATATTCGAGAAGAGCCAAACGGACTCCGACTATCAATAGATGGCAAGACTTGCTTGTTTCCTCAAGAATATGATCCAACGATTCTGCGTTCATCAGTGAGCGGCAAACTTATTCGTTTCATCGTTGGTTCTGGTGACCATGTTGAAGTTGGTCAGCCATACGCCGAGATGGAGGTCATGAAAATGTATCTTGCTCTTACTGCACCAGAGTCAGGCTTTATAACTATCGAAAAACCTGAAGGTACCTCAGTTGATGTAGGCACTGTGATTGCAACATTGGAGTTGGATGACCCAAGCAAGGTCAGACGTGCCGAGCAATTCGACGGTCACCTGCCGCCGTACGGACCGCCACAAACTATTGGTTCAAAACCTCACCAAGTCTTTGCACAGGCCAGAAAACATGTCCAACTCTTATTGCGGGGGTTTGACACTGATAGAAATGCCATTGAGACGTTTTTCGGTTTGATCGATGATCCACAAGTTGCCGTCGGGGAAATGCGAGAGGCGTTAGCTGCGCTGATAGGGCGGATCCCGACCTCTGTCTCGTCTCAAGTAGAAGATTGTCTGGCACGAGTTTCAGTGATGAAATCCGAGTCTGATGTCGATGAAGGCAATCCCTCGACTTGCTCATCTACATTATCCAGTCGTGATTCAGGAGATGACGACCCTTGTCACGGAGCCAGAACTTGGCTGATTAAATCGGTATCAACTGCGTCCTCTATGGTATGTCGGTTAACAAAGGACTTGCCGGCTGCTATCGAATTGCATAATATAGCTTCACAGTACTCATCAGGATCTGTCCTGGCTCCGACAGTTGCCGCTTTACTTGGCGACTATCTCGTGATTGAAAGGCCATTTGCGAAACGCGTGAATGGAGCTGGTGATGCTCTATATGAACTCCGAGAATCTCATCGTGAAGATCTATCAGCCTTGGTCGAAATAGCTGCGTCACATGCTAGTTTGAAGAAGAAAAATCGTTCTTTGATCATGTTTTTACAAGCACTATTGCGGCCAAATATTGCCATCGCATTAGGCGAGGAAAACGTGCAAACTTCAGACTTCAAAACTAAGTTACATCAGTTGAGTCAACTGTTTGCTCCGGCATATGCAGATGTCGCACTAAAAGCGCGTCTTATGCTGGCAGACTTTCGCCGACCAAGGTTTCATCAACGAAAACGAGTGGTTGGTCAAAGACTTGATGCGATAAACTCTGCTTCACCAGAACAAAGAAGTCGAGCAATTCAAAGTCTTGTTGGTCTCAGCGAATCCATTCTTGATGTCTTAGTTACTTTTGTATTACCAGCTGAACATGGATCCATACTTCCAACGGTCCGGAAGGCTGCTGCAGAAGTTCAAGTTCTTCGCTCATATCGAGCATACAACGTTCGAAACCTCGATGTAGAAGTGAAGGAAAACGATTCTGTGCCATTGACAGTAACATGGGATTTTCGCTTCACCAAATCAGCCCAGACATCACTGAAGCCTCGGGAGAGTAGTCCCAGTGATTCTATATCTCCGGTTAATCGAGGGCTAACATCCTTTGACTCAGCTGACAATTTGTCGAGTGCACAAGGTAGTGCTTTGTTTGAAAGTGGTCCGTTTCGGAAGGGAGTCTTAGTCGCATTTTCTGGGTGGCAAGATATGGAAGAACACTTCGATAGTACTGTAGCCAGTTATCCAATAAGCGCAGATGTGCCGCCTGGGAGATATATTAACGTGCTTACGGTTCTCATTCGTTGGGACAAAATCCCGGAAACTATCCAAGCAAGCAATCCAAATTCTAAATTCGAAGACGATCGCACAGTTCGTGACCATCTTGCGTCAGAGGAATACGTGAGTGATGCGCTTTCCAGTTTTTGTCGTGCGAAGACAAGTCGAGTTGAGATGATTCGGAAAGCAGGAGTCAGGTCAGTTACATTCATCGTTGTACCACCTGCTGGAGAATCGACTACCTATCCCGGGTTTTATACTTTTAAAGCTCGTGATTGCTTTAAGGAAGATCTTATCTTTCGTCATATAGATCCACCCATGGCATTTCAGCTTGAGCTGTCTAGACTTTCTAATTTTAATATAACAAGGTTCGGATATCCAGCAAGAACCTTGCATGTGTTTTTCGCTCAAGATAAAACGGCAGGTAAGCGACGCCTTGGGACACCACCTGTACAGAAGAAAGACATTCAAACAGACGAAATTTCAAAATCACCAAAACGGAAGAATCCAAGCAGCGCTGCAAATGGCATCATTCCTAAGGAGAGTCTAGGAAACAGTGATGAGATAGCAAGTTTGAATGATCGGCAAATGTTTAGTTTGGAATCTTTATTTGCGTTGAAAGTTGCCGAATCGAAAAGAACAGCTTTGGAAAATGGGTCAAATGAGTCAGTCGGTGCAATGCCAAGAGCGGACAAAGATGTAGATGCACGATTTTTCGTCAGAGCAGTTATTCGACAAGCAGATGTTATTTCGAGGGGCACTGGAGATGGGGTCGTCTCGATTCCTGAGGCTGAACGTACTTTTGTGGAAGCACTTGACGCTGTCGAAATGGCTAGTTGCGACAGACGATTGAGACGCACTGATTTCAATCACATTTTTTTGAACCTGATCCCACCTGTACAAATTGATGTAGAAGATGTTGAAACAATTTGCAGGCGAATGTTTCAGAGATATTCAGCGCGTGTTTGGAGCTTGCGAGTATTTGTTGTTGAGATCAAGGTTACCTTATTGGTGAGCGATGGAACGCCTAATACAACTATACCCCTTAGATTCTTGTTGTACAATCCTACAGGGCACATGCTGAAAGTTGAGAGTTATGTTGAAACTATCGACCCTCAAAGTGGAATCGACCGTGTAATGGCTGTATCGCATGATAATCAAGGCTCTCTTCACGGAAAGCCAGTCACTGTGCCCTATCCGGTAATGGATCGAATTCAACGGAAAAGAGTGTTAGCGCAGGCCATGGAAACGACTTATGTATACGACTTCTTGCACATTTTCACAAAGCAGTTACAAATTCGTTGGCGGCAATACTCGGAAGACAGATTGTTGGGTGGCTTCCGACGTCACAAAATGCCTCCTCAATTCATGAAATCTGTTGAACTCGTGATGCAATTCGACATGATAACGGGTTCAACTGAACTTGTGGAAACCAATCGTGCTTCAGGTCTTAATGATTGTGGTATTGTTGTATGGATGTGCACAATGTCTACTCCGGAGTATCCGAATGGCCGCGATGTTGTTATTATTGCCAATGATATTACTTTCAAGAGTGGCTCATTTGGTCCTGAAGAAGATGTACTATTTCTTGCGGCATCTAGGCTTGCCAGAAAAGCAGGCATTCCTCGGATTTATCTTGCTGCAAATTCTGGGGCACGAATTGGAGTTGCGAACGAAGTGCGAGATCGAGTTCAAGCAATCTGGAGTGATCCACAGTGTCCATCGAAAGGCGTACAAGGACTTGGATTGAGTTTGGACGACCTTATTAAAATTGAAGACTCAGTGAATGTGGGTGAAGAAGGCTTTGGCAACTTGCGAAAAATCACAGATATTTTCGGCAGCGAGCATGGACTAGGAGTTGAGAATTTGATGGGGTCCGGAATGATCGCTGGCGAAACATCCCGCGCTTACGATGAAATTTTCACGCTAACCTATGTTACAGCGCGCTCGGTGGGAATTGGTGCTTATTTGGTTCGGCTTGGTCAACGTGTTATTCAAAAAGAATCTGCTTCGCCAATTATATTAACTGGATATTCTGCTCTCAACAAAGTGTTGGGACATGACGTGTATGTTAGTAATGACCAACTTGGTGGTACGAAGATCATGCACCCGAATGGAATCACGCACACTGTTGTACGTGACGATGCTGCAGGAGTAGGTGCGATTTTGGACTGGTTGAGTTTTGTACCCAGAAGAAAGGGAGATTCAGTTCCTGTAGTGGAATCTCGGGACCCTGTCACTAGGCCGATTGAGTGTCATTTCGAACTTGGACAGATCGTTGACCCGAGGTCGAAACTTATTGCCGGTGAAGTATGTTCTGAAACAGGAGATATGCTTGGAGCATTTTTCGACAAGCATTCCTGGCGCGAGTACCTCCAAGGCTGGGCTAAAACTGTTATCACTGGGAGAGCTCGTTTGGGTGGTGTTCCTGCTGGCGTCATTGCGGTTGAAACACGTTCAGTTGATAGAATTTCACCAGCTGATCCCGCGTCTCCGGAAACATTCGAAAGCGTAGTGACACAAGCAGGCCAAGTTTGGTATCCTGACTCTGCTGCGAAAACAGCACAAGCTGTGAAAGATTTCGATCGAGAAGGCCTTCCCCTGTTCATCTTCGCAAATTGGAGAGGTTTTTCAGGTGGAATGCGTGATATGTTCGATGAAGTGCTTAAGTCCGGTGCGAACATAGTTGATGCGTTACGATGTTACGCACAGCCTGTGTTCGTTTATATTCCTCGTGGTGCGGAACTGCGCGGAGGAGCATGGGTGGTACTTGATACTTTGATCAATCCTAGAGCGATCGAAATGTATGCAGACACAACAGCGCGTGGGGGCGTACTTGAACCGGAGGGAACTGTCGACGTTAAGTACCGACGACGCGAGATTCTGAAAACTATGCACAGATTGGATCCCGAACTTAGGAAATTGGACCACGAACTTCAGGGAGAGAACAATTCAGTAGTACTGTTGAGCGATGAACGGAAAAGAGCCATTCACGACGAAATTTATAGAAGAGAATCCGAAATCCTACCAGTGTACCGAAGTATCGCAGTAACTTTTTGCGATTTGCACGACACCCCGGGACGAATGCTGAAAAAAGGTGCCATTCGCAAGATTGTTCCCTGGAAGGAGGCTCGCTCATTTTTCTACTGGCGCTTACAACGCAGGCTGGCCGAGAACCGAGTATGCCAGATGATTTCTGAAGCAGATCCGTCGCTGAGTGGCGAGCAAGTTTCATCTTTGTTAAGGAAATGGGCCGCTGATTATCGATTCGAATCAGCAGATAGAGGAAGGATTCGTGATGTGACTTATGACGGATCTTCTGCGCAATCTTCCGGTTCATTTCTGGATGACGATCGATGGGTATTCCAATGGCTGGAAGTGGAGGAAGACACAATAGAGCGGAAAGTTGCAAGAATTCGGGTTGCTAAAGTTAGTGAGGAGGTGAAAGCACTTTCAGAAGAATCTCGTGATGGGTTCCTGAGTGGCATCGACAAGGCTATCAGAGCTTGTGATAATCCGGCTGCTCGAGCTTCCTTGGTCTCTGCAATACAGGACAAACTCGAACGCACTAGTACCTCAGGGTCAACTACTACTCGAAGCATTTTGAGCAGATTTAGAGTAATGTGATAAATGCAGATTTTTTTCACGCTGTGTTGATGCCGGACTAAATTCGCTGGTAAGCAGAATGGGCGGAGCCTACTGATACCAATTTGAATCTAGACACCACGACATAAAATTACGGACACATACGGAGCACTCTAAGTTTCGGACCATGAGCCCTCAAAAACGGGAAACGTGTAGCAAACATCCGTATACACCACACGGATCGATGAACTTTATCATAGCAATATTAAATTTATGCACCATCGGAATGTCTGTACTGAAGTTCAGATTTGTGGTTTATGTGCTAACGGACAGGTAGAAAAATCTCATGTCAGCGTGATAGGGATTAACAAGATCAAGGTTTTCAAGTTAAACTGCCATGTATGCGTAGACTTCTCGTTGGTTAAACTTTCTTTGCAATTGTGCTACTGTTACGTCGAAGTTCAGCGCAAGAGTAGAATGAACACTCTACTGCAAGCGGCGCAATTAAGGTACACCAAAAGATCGAAATACTGTATTATAGCAAAGCTTCAGTACTGTGGCATTTTGGGTCGTTCTCTGCGGTAACCCATCTAACAGTGCAACATCTGTGAATTCGGCACAATAAAATGGGTTCAGCTCGAATTACACTGAACCTTCACTTGTACGGTACAAGTACTCATTTCATTCAGATTTTGCATCATAAATTTACAGTTTCGAAAATGGAATCCTGCTATTGAACTCGTCCCTAAATTTATGTAAGAACTCTTTGTAAATTATTCTCAACCTTCCTAATGTCTGTGCGAAATAACCCTGGCCTCATATGAGGCCACTACTAAATGGTAACACTATGTTGACCAACCTTCGTAGTGGTCTCGGTAACTGGATCAGGGTTGATGATCAAGTGCACATTGTATAGATTGAATTTATTAAGAAATATAACTACACATCCACCGTAACAATGCCCTATCTCTCTTAACCAACCGATGAAAAACGGCCTCATATGAGGCGAAATTTAACATAGACACTAGTATTGCATCTTCTTGACACCACCTGTTTAATCACTCTCTGTAAACAAGCGGTTCCAGTCAATAGCACAGGTCTTCAAAAATATATCTTGTAGTATCTTTTGAGTATAGAGCTCCTGGATAGATAGATCTAAATGACGCAGATTGAAAGAAAGATAATCTGGTGGTTTTATATTTATCCTTAATTTGTTCACACAGTGTGTCTCAACTGCGTGCTGTAGCTGTAGATACGAACGGGTCCGTAACAATAAGGTATCGTAGCTACATGTGTCCTGTCCCCTCCCCCTATTCCATGTGTCCTGTTCCCTCCTCCAAATTTAATCAGCAATAAAGGGTGCATACGGAGTTCAAAAGTCATCATTTTGACGAACACGTGAAAAAAATAGCCTATGTAGTTAGAAACGGTAGACAGTGATTTTCATTAAATACCAAACAAATATTTAAATTCATCAACAAACCTACCTCAACCGAAAATGCGTGCTACCAAATTAACCTTGATCAAAAAATGCCACATTGTGGAAGAAGCGGAAAGAACCGGAAAAGTTCGAGAGACTGCTCGCAGTCATAATGTGCATCCCTCCCAAATAAGGCTCTTGCGAAAAATTATGAAAATATACAGGCCTTGGCGGAACAATCTCCTAAAAAATTGACCGTGCGCTCCGGGAGTACATCAATTTACTAGGACGTTGAAGAAGAAGTGTACAATTGGGTAATTACTCAGAGACAAAAGGGAAATTGTGTATCTACAAAAAATATTGCGTACTACGCAGTATCTATTTGTCCATATTTCAAGACGGGTTGAAAGCAAGATATCGAGATGGTTTATGATTTTATGCAGAGGCATGAATCATGCATACGCACGCGCACACGTATCGCACAGTCAACTGATGCAGTGACGCAAGCGGTGAAGAAAGATTTTTGCTTTCGAGTCATGCAATCATACGAAGCTCGAATTAATAATCCAAGATTCCTGGTGAATATGGATCAAACTGCAGTATTTCTCAATTGTTCACGTACGCGGACAGTTGACACTAAGGGGAAGCGTACAATATCGATACGTGTTGGAGGAGGCACTTCTTTGAGATTTACACTTTGTGTTGCGGTGGCTCTGGATGGGACAAAATTACCGTTATTTATTATATTTAAAGGTCAACCGAATAGAAGTGTCGCGAAAAGTCTACCAAGTATCTTGCCGGATGGGATGATCGGATGTATGTAATCAAAAGGATGGTGTGACGAACGTGCAATGCACCTTTGGTATACTCATATCTGAAAGCAGCACATTGCTGGGCATGCTGGTGCATCTGGATTAATATTAGATGATTATAAAGTGCACAAGACAAGTTCTCTGCTGCAGCGTATGACAAGTGATTCTACACTATGTTATTTGATTCCAGGTGGATATACAGCAGTACTACAACCATGCGATGTTGGGATGAACAAACCGTTGAAGCGAAGATTGAAACAA
>JAAUYH010064746.1_pt1 | contig 13858 bp, 6 predicted proteins | sample 7278061 | NCBI WGS metagenome assembly JAAUYH01 (sample SAMN14350203, study PRJNA611818) | marine sediment metagenome | isolation source: surface marine sediment (0.6m) | place: French Polynesia: Moorea | collected 2018-08
AATAAACTATTTTCCTATAAGTTCAGGCAATCTTGATACTATGGAAGACACGCATAACACACCTATGACCTTAGAGCAAATTGCCGATGCATACCAGCAGATACAACAACAACTCAATAATGCACAGGCTCAAATATCTGGTTTGAACAATGAACTCAATGCTACACGCAATGGATTACTGCTAACTAAGAAATCGTTACAAGCTATCTAATCAAGCTCTGGCACTACAGCAATCAATCCCAAGAAGCCTGAGTCGTTCAGTGGCAAGTTGTATATACGACGTTTGATAATTCACGTAAAAAACTACGTAGGAAACGAACAAAACCCCCAACTCTGACTGTGGCAGCATGCTAGCTACATGGTGCGGCGCACAAATGGTTGATTAGATACTGAGAAACTGAAGAAGGTAGACGAGTGACCACATGGCCCAAGCTCCAAGAATCGTTGATTGCTCGATTCGAAACACTGAACAAGACAAAAATCGCACGCGACAAGCTCGCAAGATGGAAACAGATCAAGGATGTTGCCTCATTCAACAAAGACTTCCAGAAAACCCTGCATCACATTTCAACCATTACTGTTGAGGAACAACTCGATCGGTATGCCCGAGGCCTGAAAACGTACATCTGGAAGGAATTGTGTACTGAGGAATACACCTCGCTCGGTGATTTAATGCGCGATACCGAACGAGTCGAAAAGGTACACTGCCGTTTCGGGAAATCGGCACCCAAGTTCGGAAATCCTGGAAAACTACGCAAGCCAAGGCTAGCGAACCCATACCCATGGATATCGTAAACCTTCAATTGAAGATGTTAACTGCGGCAGAACGCGACCAGTGCCGTAAAGAAAGAAATTATCTCCGCTGTAGTGAAAAAGAGCACATGGCTAAGAAGTGTCCGAAAGGATAAGGGAACTGAGCCATTCAATGGGTCAAGCTACAGTTCCCACAACCACAGAACCCACAACCATACCTCCGGGAACCACTCGAACCAATGAAACTACCAGAGTCCAAGTATACACTAGATCTCCCTGAACCAATAAAAGTAGAAGAAACTCAAGTAACCACTGCACCATTCGAAATAGCTGAAGGCAAAACCGAAACCTCTGAAGAAGAAGAGCTGACACCACTGCTTGGCACGCTCCAAGGCCTTGAATCAGAAGAAATCCCCCAAGTCAACCTCCAATTGGCTGCTGGACAGCTTTTGAAGGCTGAATACAATGAACCACAAGCTCTTCTTTCACATGAACCACAACAGTACGCACCGCATGAATCCCTGACTGCTGAGATTTTCGAAGCAACACCCCACGTCCACACAGACTTCAGTTATCCTTTCGAAACCCCAAATCCTGGTCTCCTAATTGCGAAAGGACACGTTGATGGATATTGAATAAGTGTACTATTCGACACCGGATGTATTGGAAACATAATCTCCCTTGAGCTCTGTAAAAAGATTGGCATCAGGTATCGTACTAAACCTGAATGCATGTCGATCATGGCTAATCAGACATTACAAGAAATTGCAGAGACAACTGATCACGTTACTGTAAGCCTCGGATTCTACTCCAAGCGAATGAAATTCATTGTCACCCCCCTACGATATGACTTTGTTCTCGGGAAGAGCTGGAAGATCAAAAACAACGCCACGATTGACTGTTCCGATAACTATGTGAACTTCACCCACGCAGGCAACGAATACATCATACATGACGACGAAACCATCAAAGAAACATCCCTAGGATCTCTCGTGAACGGCTACAAGTATGAGTGCCCTATCTTTTCTGTTTTATTGCGTAATGAAAATCTTAATTATAGTAATTGTGTAAATAAGAACGCTTGATTCTCAACAGTTCTTTGAGAGTATTCTGATGTATCCCCCGAAGAATTACCCAAGGAGCTTCCTCCGAAACGAACCACTGAAGACTTTGAGATTGAGCTCAAGAAAAGAGCTAAGTCAATCAGAAAGGGTCTGTACCGATTGTCTCACTCCGAATTAGACGAAATCAAGAAACAAGTTAAACACTTAATTCAGATGTGTTTCGTAAGGCCTAGTAAGAGCCCGTGGACTTCTCCAGTCTTATTCGCTAGCAGAAAAGATGTAATTCTAAGAATTTTTGTAGACTATCCCGCGCTGAATGGATTCATCATCAAGAACAGCTACCTTCTACCACGAATCGACAGCTTTTTGGATCAAATTGGTTCGGCACTATACTTCTCGACCATTGATCTGCGAGGTGGTACCATCAAATGTGGATTGCTGAGAAGGTCAATCCCAAGACTGCTTTCAGCACAAGATACGGCCACTATGAATAGACCGTCGTTCCTTTTGGACTGACAAACGCACCCGCTGCATTCATGAGTGTTATGAATGATGTATTTAAAGACTACACCGACTCATTCGTTAAGGTGTATCTTGATGACATACTTGTATACAGCCACTCGTGGGACGATCACGTACAACATGTGCAACTCGCCCTAGATCGACCTAAAAAACACAAGCTGTATGTTAATTTGTCAAAGTACACTTTTGGAATCCAGGAACTCGACTTTCTCGGCTTTGTATGCAAGTAAATTGGTGATGAATCCAAACATGACCAAAGCCGTCGAAGTATAGGAACATCCGACTAATAAGAAGGAACTCCAATCATTTCTCGGACTCGTGAACTACTACCGACGATTCATTCGGAATTGCTCGAAAATCGCAAAACTACTCACTGAATTAACCAAGAATGTACCATTCAATTGGTCAAGCGCAGCCAACTGCGCGTTTCAAGAGCTCAAGAACTCTATCATCAATGCAGCCGTACTTGCACGTTTTGACCCAAATAAAGAAGATATTTGTAACAACAGATTCGTGTAACTACGCCATTGGTGTAGTCATGGAACAGAACCACGATAATGGACGACACCACGTGGCATTCATCTCCAGAACCTTCAACCTACATGAAAAAAATTACGCAGCACACGATCTCGAACTACTCGGAATCGTGGATACTCTAAAAACCTGGAGAAGTTATCTGTATGGACAGAAATTTGTTGTTCATACTGACTATCATCCACTGAAGTACCTCGAGACTCAAGAATCTCTGACCCCAAGACAAGTCCGTTGGTTCGAACGTGTGTCTATGTTTGACTATGACATCATTCCAATTCGAGGAAAATCAAACCAAGTTGCCAACGGACTGTCAAAACAGAAATCAAAGACCACTGGATCAAGCAAATACCCCAAAGGACTACTCACCAGAGTGATGCAAAAAACAAGTGTGATGGGTGCAATGCAAATCCTCGTGCCGGGATCAAGACTCACTAAAATGCTAATTAGTGAATATCTCCCAGATCAATTATTCAACGAATTACTTCGACACCCAAAAGAACCATTTGAAGTCAGAAATGGCTTTTTATTCCCCGGGTCAAGATTGTGTATACCCGACTAGCCAACTAGAATCAAGCTGTTGCATGACTACCACTCGACACTGTGCACTGTGCATTGGACACCTAGGTGAAACCAAAACACCGAATCGACTACTACCTCTGTACTATTGGCGAAATATGAATACAATCGTAGAAGACTATGTCAAGAGTTGTCGTGTATGCCAACAAACCAAGGCACGCAATCATAAGCCATACGGATTGCTTCAACCAATAGAACCTCCAGAATCCAAGATGAAGTTATCACCATGGACTTTATCATTCCTCTCCCACAACCCAAGAATGGAAACAGTGCGATTCTCAACGTTGTCTGTAAGTTGTCAAAGATGATACGAATTATACCATTCAAGTCGAACATTACCGCACCAGAAGTTGTGAAGAAGTTCAAGCAACATCTCTGTTTCTGCATACCTTACTACGTTGTCGAGCCTATGACGCAGTCATATCAAATAGCAATATAAATTTAAGTTTTGCATGAGGGTGCAACATCGCTTACGAGAGCTGTTGTACAAACCAAGGGAATCAATTTAACAAATGAGATTCCGCTCTATTCAGTCTTGACAAATACCTTGCAGGCGATTCAATGGCTATCCTGCACCATAATATTCGGAAACATCCAAGCTACTGGCTACCTTAAAGTTCACGAATTGTATACTGCGAAGTTTGACATAATACGCAATAGAAGTCACAAGTCTGTCTTGCAAGATTGATCATCGTGCAAACGATTGACCGGCTCAAAAAAACCTGATAGAATAGTTAATGTAATTGTTATGCAGAAGTACAGTTTTCATGGGAACAAGGCGTGCAAGTAGAATTGAATTTTGCATGAAGCAGATGTTACTTGGTTCAGGGCTTTAAGCCCAAAAGAATGCCTATTTTATTTAATTAACAATGTCTAAGATTAGAACCGAAAGTAGAAACAGGGTTCGCAGCAGGCCAATTTTGGTCATTCGTAACAATTATTGTATCGTTCGGTGAAGGTCGTAAGAGATGAACGTTTGTAACCGTGCCGAATGAAGGAGGAAGAAATAACACTAGCATGAGAGCGAAGTGAGCGGCAGAGGTGTTTATCTGAACAGGACAGGCAGCTAGTTGTGGTAGCTCATTTTTGCTGGGCGGATTTAGGATTGTCGAGAAGCTGAGCCAAGCGCTGGAGTGTTAACGTGGGCTGAAGTCTTGAGTGAATTAAGTCGGCTTAAGCGCAAAGTGATCGAAGGTTAAAATGAAGAAACCCTGGAAGGGAGCTCAAAAGCAATACGGGAGCACGACAAGATATGAAAGCCGCGATTAAGAAAGTTTGCGGAATTGGAGATATCATACGCTGATGCACGAGTCGTAACGAATGAAAAACAGTAAAAGAGTAGATGCATGAAAGATCTATTGCAATTATTTGCTGACAAAGCTCTCATTTCTGAGGATTTATTGAGCAAATTAAGAGCGGTAAAACCCTAAGCCTAGTGAATGCCACCCTATCTATGAAACTAGAATAACGTACACGTGGTATCCGCCATTTCATAGAAGACCGTCAGGTCATTTTATACAGTTGAATAATTTTGCACTATTTATGGACACATTGGGTAGGCCGTTTCGTTGCCAATCATGCAGTATTGTACTAGAGTACAAACATAAATACTGTAGCATTTATGTGAGAGTCAATTTCTTCAAAAAATACTTCAAATGTGCGATTAGAATATTTTCATAGAACTAATAGCTTTCTATCAGATCATGCAAATGAATTGATACTTTCCAACTGCGAAATATGGCCGTTAATAGATACCATCGATTTTTCCAATAATTTAAGAAAATTTGTGATGCATTTCTATGTTTGTACAATATTTCTTTTTATCTGAACGGAGTCGGATGTCCCATTAATATTCTAATAAGCAAAGCCTAAGATAAGTCTAACATACGATAACAAACTGGATGAGTAGGAACACACCAAAAATAATCATTGGACTAATGCAGTTAATAGTTGTGTCGGTCCAAAACACGGCAGGTCGGCATAGGTGAGCTTTTGTCCGTTTATTATTCAAATAGATTTGGTCCGAAATATGCGAATTAATTCTAGAAGAAATTGTAAAAATGTTGAGGGAAATATTACTGACCTATTGATCTATTTTTGAAATATTTGGACCCGAATTTCATTGAACAACTCGTTAAGTGGGAGAGATTAGCTTTAAATAATTCAATTTATTAAGTAAAGCAAATTCAGGTCTGCTATTAGAAATCATTTTCATGAATTTTAGAGATTGTCTCAGAATTTAAAACAATTTATTGTAATAAGCTCGCAACAACAAAAATTCTTCTGAAATGCTATAGAAGGCATTCATGCGGCTGAGGGACAAAAGAATAGTACACAATTCATTCATGGAATGCTTGGTGCGAAATGAAAAGTAAAGAAATTTTTTCATACGAAAGGCATAAATGCTGAAATGTTGTACACTCTAATTTGGAAATCCATCGAACAATAAAGATCATTTCAATGACTAATTAAATTTTGTGATCTTTTTCTTGATTAGCTCGGCGAAAGTGAACAGCAATTCTCTCACATGATTTACACAGTATCCATCATTTAATTAAGGCATTTTCGATCATTTCTATAGGTATTGATTTTATAGAAAACTTACGTACTTGCGCTCACTAATTGAAATAAAAGTGAATGGTAGATCTTTTACATGATAGAGATTTTTAAGCTCAGGTTCACTGTTGTACATCACTAGAATTTTTATTAATCTTCAAATGCTACACATGACTTCAAACGCCTAAATGGATTGAAATGGCCAGTTCTCTCAGTAAATGATGTATTGCTCCCCTTTGATTTTGCTTTATGATATTTGCCGAGAGGATAACAAAATACAATGTATGAGACGTTTCTTCATTTATCTATTGAATATAAAACATTAATTTTTCGATGAATTAAGAGTTGAACAATAGACATTCTGTGAGCAGGACTGGGGAGCTATAGAGCGAAACACGACTCAATTGCAATCGATAAATTATCCTTGAATATTGAAGTGAGCCTGTTTATTGCTATAAATATTTGAGAAAAATAAAGAATTCAAAAATTGGGAAACAACAAAAATCGAGCTTAGGTTTGTTTGATTGAGTCATACTGGTCAACTTTCCTAGTTTGACGAACAATTCTGAGATGCACATACTGTGAGTACGGCTGCTTGCAACGTGCGCAAGAAAAGAGGAATGTAAATAAAAAATGAATTTGTTATGTTTGGTACTACATATAAAAATTGACATCAATGTATTTTTGTTGAGTATTTTTGTGAAATTAAATTATTGTAATATTATAGCTGCGTTGGCACGTCAAACTGATCGATATAGTATTCGGACCCATATGCTTCAAAGAAATAAAATCATATTGGACACACCCCTGGTCGTGAGGTTCGACGCTCCGTGAAGACATTTTAACGGTCGAAGTTGGCAATATTTCTATTTATTTTCCCAAGACCTAAAATACCACAAATTGTGCACTAGAGAGCGAGGCAATGCCATTTACAGCTTCTCAAGTATGAAGGAAAATACTATTGATTGTAGTCTAGGGTATTAAGGAAATACAAATTGCGATCTTCTGTGTGGCAGGCAATAAAAGTGCGATTGCAATTATTTGCAATTGGAATTGAATTTATCTGAGTTCTGCATATAACATACAGAGATGTAGAAGACGTTCGACCATGTGCTCATGTGTCTAAGGGATGAGGCTGAACGCACTCGATTGGCTGTTAATGCGTTTCGCATTTAATAGTCATTCATTACTGCGTGAATGATTGATGCCATGTTCTCATATTTTACTCAGTAATTTGATGGATGTCACACTGGTGCAAGCGGAATCTAATCAGCCGAGGAGCCCAAGATGATGATGTAATCGATGACTCAAACGTTTCCGTAGAGAATTATAGCTCGATGTTCATGAGCTTTGTTTCTTAATTTCTTCTTCTATACAGTAAGTGTCAGGAAACTAATCGTGTATTCTACCATTTCTGCGGGTTGCTGTACAACAAAGCTCATCGACGTAGTACGCAAATTCCATTTCAATACGGTACAAGTCGTGCACTGTCCAGGCGATGTAAGTGATGTGCGGTACTATATTGCCGGAATGCAGTTGAGCTTTTCCACAACCTATAGATCGGAAGCATCATACTGTGCAGCTTGATAGCACAAAAATATTTTCTAACAATTGGTACGCATGCAGAAGACCTGTGTTGCGCAGAAAAGCACCGATAGCCGTAACAAAGATAGCACGACATAGATATTCGCACTTAGGAAGCCCTGAAAATGTCTCCCCCAACCCTTGCAGCCTACACCTCCTCGCCTTCGCTGACAAAACTTTTCAGTGAGAATACAAACCGTACTACCGGTTAAATTCCCTTGGCACTCCGAAGCTGGATAGGTTTAGGTGAAGTGCGATTCAAATAAGCATCCATGCTTGATGCGCAATCAAAAGTTCTCGGGTACGTGGAGAACAGCGCAATGATGTGTCACCGCGAGGCGAACAATACTCGTTCGCACTTGCCTGTACAAATCGTTGAAAAGTGAATTTGGGCATTTTCTGAGGCCTTAATATTTTCTTCGAGTACCTCGCACGGCGCGGTCAGTAAGACATCATTTATATCCCAGAATTCCGATCGTCGTTTTCTTAACAGCAGTTGACAGACAGCTCAAATGCGTTTGAGAAAATTTTCAGAACAATGACGCCCCTACACGCCCCACAGTATCTGTGTCCATACTGTAGTAAATGTCAACAACCTATCAATTTTGTTAAAAAACAGTGCGCAGATATTGAATCGTGGACCAGTACTACCCAGTCTCTCATGCACGCAGCGGCTGTGTTGTGGACCCCATCGTATCGTTTCGATTTCATGTATATCCAACAGATAGCATAGCACTATCTTTGGTTTTGTGTTTTTTGAACGAGAACAACCGGACATCCATCGAAGATCCGGAGCCAACGTATCTACAAGTGAAGTTTCTGCTCGGTTTCCGTAACTCGATTGCTGGAAATATCATGGCATTTCATTCACGACCCAAATGGCATGCCATCAACTTTACCGTGCACCTGCCTCTCCTTCATGCTTGTGTGTTGCGCCACGCTTCTTGCGTCATGTTCTTCTGCAGTTTTCATTTGATTACTTAATGCTCGACCCTGATTCATAAGTGGAAGTTTTTCGGCACAGCTTTACTTCCCCGGACGACCAACCTCTCGACAATGCAAACTCTACCCACGAAGAATATCCTACCCCAACCACCTACCGCTCCTGTATTCAAACTCATTTCTAGCGATCATGCGACCCTCATGTCTGTTTTCATTCCTCCTCCTGCAATCGGCGCACCCACAGCCCTTCATCTTCTCTCACCATCCCCGAACCATCCATTTCCTTCCCCGACTGACCAAGATCGATCTGCGGTAAACACTGATTCTACTACCTGTACCGACCGACGACAATCACAGCGTACCGAAATGCTCATTCATCTGGAGTTCAACGCTGGAACAATGTAACAATCTGGTTCAGCCTCATTCGAATAAGAACTACTGTTCTGCAGGACAGCTTGCTTATCATGTATTGACTTTACTCTGAACTAGCCAAAGTTCCGTATATTCATCAATCTAGTACGGCAGACCTGAGAAATCAATGACGGATTTTAACCCATTTCTCAGTTTGAGATTCGTACTCTGGTATGCGGTGCCTAGCACGACTGCAACTGTACTATACTGTTCAATACATTAACCGCATAGCGTGCAAGGTACATGAAACTACTGAATATTTGAGCTTTCGGGTCATTGACACGAACTATGACGTTTTCTAGCTATGTATACATTACTATGCTGCACACTGCAACCGAATTGCTGACGGTTTATTACGCTACTCAATAGGCTACTTAAGCAGTCCACGTTCTAGATCGAAAACAAGATAATCACTTCGTCCTATTCCAGTGAGCAACATTTTGAGCGAAACCAGCTTGCATTGGCTCTACCGAGCCTTTGGTGCTCTTGCACTAATATGGGCAAGCATATCCACTTGATCCTGACTCGTCTTGCCTATCAAGAAGACTCATATTACGAGCCCACCAGCTTGTTCCTAACTGGTCTTCTCTGTCAGGAAGACTAATTTCACAGAACAGAGTAAGGGGTAAGTCGGCGAGCCTAGCTGTACAACATTGTGAATGTGTTTTAATATCGCACAGTATTGTCAAACGCAAGCGTATTGCATTGTACTAAACTCTTCAACTAACTTGGCTCCAACGGCACTACTGTAGCATCCTTCAGAATACTTCTATATTCTGAGAACTGTGAGCAACAATTACCGCAGTAGTAAGTAACCGGCTCATTGATTATCAACAGAGCGTGTCAGAATCACCATCACCTATACTCCCGAGACAGCTCCCATAATGCTATCTCTGATATGCGGTCCGAAAAGAGAAACGACGCATGGGAAGTCAAAATTGGTCTAGATTTCAAGAACTGTACAACTCGAAGCAGAACGCTCGCAACGTCCTCCTTTTTGATAAATATTTGATATGGTCATGAGACGCAAAATTTACGTAGCGAGTAATAAAAGGAATCCACAGTTAGTTGTCCAAAAGAAACACCGATATCAATGATCAAGCTGAATTCCACATGACTGTTCTCAAAAAAGTAGTATGAGTAGATTTTCAACCTACCGAGGAATCCGATTCATTTTCTCATATTTTTATTAACCGTAAGGTATAGAAGAAAATTGTGGGAGAGGAAGAGACGTGTACCCCTCCTCCTCGAGGTATCAGTCAATTACGAGCTACATAATATATGAGCCGAATCGGAGAAGTACCCAATTCATTGCTGTCGAACTATGCGGGTTCTACGAATCACTTTTCTTTCTGGTGGAGAAGTTAAATTAAGAAGAGTTGCTGTTAATGCTAGACCACAGATAAAATAGCTGCACAATGATGTTTGATAACGAAATCCAACGAAATTTTGTGCCAACTAAACTGCAATAATTACCTCATTATGCAGATTGCGGTGAAGTAGCTTCATATCTACAATCGATACAGTTTTGAGTCTGCAAGGTAAGCTTTGCACTATTTAATATCAGTAAGAAAACCAACTGCAGAGCATAAACGCTAAATTCGCATGGTAGAAATGTAAATATCGAGAATTCTAGTTGAAGGACTATAAGTTTTCATCTATTCATGCGCTACTTTTATTGTGATAATAAAGGAAAATGAATACTCTTTAGGGATACGGTAAATATTTATGTAAATTTCTTCATTGCTTACATTGATTTCTGAATGACGTGGAATTCAAACCAGCACGCACGTGGGTTGCGCAATCACGAGCTATTAGGTTCGTGTGTTACACTGCTAAGGTACAAAATTGAGCAGTAGGAAAATACCTGTACTATACACCACCCCCTAGTAATCGGAAAAGCAGCATCCCGATTGCAATGCATGACACGGTCTACATTCTTGTATTTACAAGCTATGATTCGAATCTTGGCAAAGGATGACCTTGTTGTCACAAAACTACTTGGTGTCTGTGAGCCAGTATTTATTTCAACACTTGGCAAAGCTTAGCGGTATTCTCAATCATTAGCTAGTGACACATTTATGACGCCTCATGTCAAATTTTAGCAACTCGTAATTGAAGGACAGTTCGCTTAAATTTGAGAAATCATTCGTAATTATGATGCCCTAATACACCCTAGAGTATTCATGCACATATCGCAAGAGTGTTCTGACCTACCTGATGTGTTAAACAATAGGGCACAGGCATTGAATCCCAGACAGCGTCATGGCAGTCAAGTTTGGATGTAACTTCTGTGTAGTATACTAAATACTATCGTTTGCACGTAATTTATGTTTGTCAGATAGTGTTGCACTGCCTCGGGGTCAGGATTTTATAAACAAGAACTGCTGGAAACCCGTGGAAGAGGAGGGGCAGCGTACATACATGCGACATATCGATCGGCTTTCCTAGACTGATTCTTTTTACTCACGACTCCTTAGTCATACTACCAAGTTTTAGCGTGCATCTGTCTTGTTGGTGTGCATGATTTTTGTGTCATGCTTCTTATTTAGCTTTCACTTGTCCCTGATTCATGAGCCGAATTTTATCGGCGCACTTCAACTCTCTACTCTCGACTCAACTTCTCAACAATGGCAACTCCTGTTACGCAAAATATCCTTCCGCAAGTACCCGCCGCTCCAGTTTCCAAATTCATTTCTAGCGATGATGCGTCTCTTATGCCTGTTTTGATTCTTCCTCCTTCAATCCACACTACTGCAAGCCTTCATCTTCTCTCACTGTCTCCAAACCATTCATCTCTTTTCCCGACTGACCAACGTAGATCAGCCGAGAACCATGGTTCTACTATCTGTACTGACCAACGACAATCACAACGTACCTAAATGTTCATGCACCCGGAATTCAATGCTCGCACCATGTAACGATCTGGTTCATGTTCAACCGAAAATTATTCGCATATCTCCTTCAAGTAAAAACGTCTGTTCCGCAGGACAGCCTTTCTCACCATTGTATTCACCTTACTTTGAGCCTACTCAATCTTTGTATATTCATCGATCTAGTACGGCAGACTTGAGACATCAATGTTGTATTATACCCAATTTCTCAGTATGAGATTCGTGATCTTTAAAACAGTTAGTAGCTAGACTGGAACTATTCTATACTATTCAGTACATGAATCACATAGATTGCAAGGTACACGAGAATACTGAATAGAGTAAAGATTGGTTTATAAATCGATGAGCTTAGCTGTAAAACTATGTGAATATGTTTAATTATCGCCAAGTATTGTTAAATGCTAGCGCACTTCAATGTGCTCAACTCATCAACTAACTTAACTCCAATGGCACAACTGTACTATCCATCAGAATACTGTTTAATTTCAGAGAATTTCGAGCAACCATCACGGCAGTGGTAAGTAACCGGTTAATGTGGAAGCAATTGATTACCTATAGAGCTTGACTGGCTTCAACAATTTGGACAAGATACTTTCACAAATAGGCCCTCCATTACCTTATTCAAATGATGTTACCTCTGGCACGCGTTCAGCAGAGAAGTACGATGCATAGGAAGTCAAACGGGGTCCAAATACCTGGAAAATACAACTCGAAATAGAGCGCTCGCAATGTCCTGCTTCGTGCTAAACAAATGATGTAGCCAAGAAATGCAAAATATACGGTGCGAGTAATGTGTGGAATCCACAGAGAGTTGTCCGGAAAAAAAGGCTCATATTAAAGATCAAAACAATTCCACTTGAATGCTCTCAACGAAGAAGTCTCGGTAGAATTTCCACCTGGCACTGAATCTGATTCATTTGGCCATATCTGCATCAACTTTGAATGATTCAAGATCACTATGGGAGAGGAAGAGACGTGTACGCCTCCTCCTCGAGCTATCAGTCTATTACGGGCTACATAGTCTATGAGCGGAACGATAGAAGTACACACTCAATTACTGTCGAACTATTGCGTGTTCTACGAGTCGCTTTGCATTTCTGTTGGTGAAGTCAAATATAGAAGACTTGTTGCTGGACCACAGATAAAGTAATTGCATTACGATGTTTGATATCAGAGTCTGTCAAATTTTTTTGCCGAGCAAAGTACGATAATTGCATCACTCTGCATGATGCAATGAAGTAGCCTCATATCCATAATCGAGAACATTCTGAGTTTGGCTTGACAAACTTTCCATCATTTCCATAACTAACTCTAGTCCAAAGAGTACAAGTTTCTCCTTTTTCAACGCGCTACTATTAAAGTTACAATGTGGGTAAATGAATCCTTTTGAGGGTTATGTTTAAAATCGAAGTAAATTTCTCTACTACCAACACTGATGTTGAACTTTTTTGGGTAATTTCTACGAATGCATCCCAAAGACAACACACTGTAGATTACTCCTGTTGTCAGCAACGTATACCTGCTCTGATGAACTAAGCCAAATGTTCATCACAAAAGAGGGCGTTGCACACGCACGCTCCTGACGCAATTAGCATAATTCCCGACATAAGTCACCGAAGTGTCATCCTTTGTAATGAGACTGTTGGTACACGCCGCGCCGTCGGGAGAATAAGAGAATCGTCGGCCGTCCCCGTCGAGCAAGGAGGGGCCGCAACCGCGCGAAGGTAGTCGTTCTCGTAGAGAAAAGGAGGTAGATAGGTAGAAAAGTGAACGGGCACAACTGCCGGTGGTGCCCGGCGAACCCGGGCTGCGGGCATATTTATTCTGTTGGCCCGAGCCACTGTCAACTCCCGCGTGGAAGCTTCCAGAGACTCTATTATTTTTGATTATTTCTCGCTAGGTCCATCATTATCTCTAACTTCTTTATGATTGGCTGTTTGGGTCACTTGGCAATTGCTGAATTGCTGTAATTAGATCCAAAAAAGACACGGGAAAATTCCCCCGCGATATCCGTCGATAACG
>JAAUYH010125899.1_pt1 | contig 13856 bp, 10 predicted proteins | sample 7278061 | NCBI WGS metagenome assembly JAAUYH01 (sample SAMN14350203, study PRJNA611818) | marine sediment metagenome | isolation source: surface marine sediment (0.6m) | place: French Polynesia: Moorea | collected 2018-08
ATCCGGAAAAGTATACATGAGTGATCTGAAACATTGCCGCGTCGTTATCCTGGGCTCCGGCCCCGCCGGCTATGCCGCTGCAGTCTATGCTGCACGCGCCAACCTGAACCCCGTGTTAATCACGGGGGTGGAACAGGGCGGCCAGTTGATGACGACGACCGACGTCGACAACTGGCCCGGCGACGTCGAGGGATTGCAGGGTCCCGAACTCATGGACCGGATGCTCCGGCACGCGCAGCGCTTCAATACCGAGATCGTCAATGACCACATTAACAAGGCCGACGTGTCGCAGCGGCCCTTTCGCCTCGAGGGCGACTACGGCACCTACACCTGCGACGCGCTGATCATCTGCACGGGCGCGACCGCCAAGTATCTCGGCTTGCCTTCGGAAGAAGCCTACAAGGGTCGCGGCGTGTCCGCGTGCGCCACGTGCGACGGGTTCTTCTACCGCGGCAAGCCGGTCGCCGTCATCGGCGGCGGCAACACGGCCGTCGAGGAGGCGCTGTACCTGAGCAACATCGCCTCGAAGGTCACCGTCGTGCATCGCCGTGACGAGCTGCGCGCCGAAAAGATCATGCAGGACCACCTGTTCGAGAAAGAACAGGAGGGCACGGTAGAGATGCGCTGGGACAGCGTGCTCGACGAGGTCCTGGGTGATGACACGGGCGTTACGGGCATGCGTATTCGCTCGACGCTCGACGAGTCACAGACGACCGACATCGATCTCGACGGCGTCTTCATTGCCATCGGCCACAGCCCCAACACCGGCCTGTTCGACGGTCAGCTCGAGATGAAGAACAACTACATCATCGTCAACTCGGGTATCGAAGGAAACGCGACGGCCACGAGTGTCCCGGGCGTGTTTGCCGCCGGCGACGTCGCCGACCAGGTCTACCGCCAGGCGATCACGTCGGCGGGTGCCGGGTGCATGGCCGCTCTCGACGCGGAGAAATACCTGGACGCACTCGATGCCGATAAGGGCTGATGGAGATTACGGTCTGCGAGTGCATCGACGACATTCCCGCAACCGCGTGGAACGCACTCGCAGGCGACGACTATCCGTTTCTGAGGCATGAGTTTCTCTCCGCCGCCGAGCGGTCCGGCTCGGTAGCACCCGACCGGGGCTGGTACCCGCGGCACCTGGCGGTCTGGGACGGCGAGGAGCTGCGCGGCGCCATGCCGCTGTACGAAAAAGACCATTCCTGGGGCGAGTTCGTCTTCGATTGGTCATGGGCCAACGCCTATGAGCGTGCCGGCTTCTCCTACTACCCGAAACTGGTATCTGCCGTGCCGTTCACACCGGCGACCAGCCGCCGCCTGTTGCTCGCCGACGGTGCCGACACGGCAACGGCAAACGGACTGTTGCAGGGCGCACTGCAGCTGGCCGTACAGTCGGGCAGCTCGTCGCTACACGTTTTGTTTCCGTGCCAGGATGAGCTGGCTCGCCTGGAAAAGCTCGGACTCAAGGTCCGCAAGGACTGCCAGTTTCACTGGCGCAATCGCGGCTACGAGACCTTCGACGACTTCCTCGCCACATTCAGCTCTGCGAAACGGAAAAAAGCGAAACGAGACCGCCGCTTCGTCGCGGAGGCCGGCATCCGGTTTCGGCGCCTGACGGGGCCTGACCTGGACCGGGATGCGTGGCAGACGATTTATCGGCTGATCAGCATCACGTTCATGCGGCGCGGCTCGCTGCCCTACTTCGACATGGATTTTTTCGTCGACTTGAGCGAGCAGTTGCCGGACAACGTCCTCGTCGTAGTCGCCGAGCGCGGCGACGAGCAGATCGCGGCTGCCGTGTTCTTCGTCGGACCGGACACGCTGTACGGGCGCTACTGGGGCGCCGACGGCGACTACAACGCCCTGCACTTCGAAACCTGCTATTACCAGGGAATCGACTATTGCATCGACAACGGGCTCTCCCTGTTCGAACCGGGCACACAAGGTGAGCACAAGGTGTCGCGCGGATTCACGCCGGAAACGACGTGGTCGGCCCACTGGCTCGCGCAACCGCAGTTCTTCGACGCGATTGGCGAGTACCTCGAGGCGGAACATCGCCATGTCGAGCGTTATATGGAATCCGTTGGCGCGCGCAGTCCTTACAAGAGTGAGCCGTGACCGCGGCGACGCTGTGCTGGCTGAATCCCGGTGACCCGCCGGACGCATTTCCCGATATCCGTAACGCGCTCGAAGAGCCCAACGGGCTGTTGGCAGCGGGTGGTGATCTGTCGCCCGAGCGCCTGCTCGTCGCCTATCGGCGCGGAATCTTCCCCTGGTATGACGAAGGACAACCGATCCTCTGGTGGTCACCCGATCCACGTTGCGTCCTTCGGCCCGAGCGGTTTCATACGTCCCGAAGCTTGCGAAAAGCAATGCGTCGCTCGACGTATTCGCTGCGCAGCAACGCGGCATTTGCCGATGTGATTGCCGCCTGTGCGGAACCGAGGCCGGGCCAGGCCGGCACCTGGATCATCGCCGAGATGATCGACGCCTATACGCGCCTGCACGATATGGGCTGGGCACATAGTCTCGAAGCCTGGGACGGCGATCGGCTCGTTGGTGGCATTTACGGGCTGGCCATCGGCAAGGCGTTCTTTGGCGAGTCGATGTTCAGCCGCGAGACGAATGCCTCCAAGTTTGCGATGGCGGGCCTGTGCCGACTCCTGGCCGGGAACGGATTCGAGGTACTGGATTGCCAGGTTCCGTCCCTGCACCTCGGCTCGCTGGGCGCAAACCTGATCCCGAGAGAACGCTTCGCCAGCATACTCGAGCGCGCCTGTACGCCTGCAACCGCATTTGAAAACTGGCCGGACGCCCCCATTTCCGTCAGCGAATTGGGCGTATGACCGCCGGGAACTGCGTTGCATTAACCCCGGCGTTTCTGCACAATTCGCGAGCCTTCAGGAAAGCAGAGGATTTCAGACACTTGGCGAAAGAAGAAGCCATTCAGATGGAAGGCGTCGTCACAGAGACGCTGCCCAACACGACGTTCCGGGTCGAACTCGAGAACGGCCACGTCGTGACTGCGCATATCAGCGGAAAAATGCGCAAGAACTACATCCGTATCCTGACCGGTGACAAGGTCACGGTCGAACTCACCCCTTACGATCTCTCCAAAGGTCGTATCGTCTACAGGGGAAGGTAGGAGCCGTCCCCTAGTCTTCCGGGAGGTGCTCGAGTTCCTTTAGCACCGGCTCAGCATTCAAAGCCAGCTCGCCGTCGTCGCCGACGGACACGCGGACGTGCCCGCCTTCCGCGAGCGCACCGAACAGGAGCTCCTCAGCCAGTGGCCGCTTTATGTGCTCCTGTATGATGCGCGCCATCGGGCGCGCGCCCATCTTCGGATCGTAACCGCGCTCCGCGATCCACTCGCGCGCCTCGTCGTCGAGCTCGATCGTGACCTCGTTGCTGCCGAGTTTTGCTTCCAGCTCGACGACCAGCTTGTCGACGACGCGCTTGATCGAATCGATATCGAGCGGCGCGAACTGGATGATCGCGTCGAGCCGATTGCGAAACTCGGGCGTGAACGACTTCTTGATGATCTCCATGCCGTCGCTGCTGTGATCCTGCGCAGTGAAACCGATCGACGCCCGGCTCATCTCCTGTGCGCCGGCGTTGGTCGTCATGACGAGGATGACGTTACGGAAATCTGCCTTGCGGCCGTTGTTGTCGGTCAGCGTTCCATGGTCCATGACCTGCAGCAACAGGTTGAATACCTCGGGATGCGCTTTTTCAACCTCGTCCAGCAATACGACCGCGTGCGGATTCTTAGTTACCGCCTCGGTGAGCAGGCCTCCCTGGTCGAACCCGACATACCCGGGGGGCGCTCCGATCAGTCTCGAAACCGTGTGCCGCTCCATGTACTCGGACATGTCGAAGCGAATCAGCTCTACGCCCATGATCATCGCGAGTTGTCGCGTCACCTCGGTCTTGCCGACGCCAGTCGGTCCGGCGAACAGGAATGCACCAATGGGCTTGTCTTCCTCGCGCAGGCCCGAGCGCGCCATCTTGATCGACGACGCCAGTGCCTCGATGGCCTGGTTCTGGCCGAAAATCGTCAGCTTGAGATCACGCTCGAGCGTCCTCAGCACGTCGCGATCCGATGCCGACACGCTTTTCGCAGGAATACGCGCCATTTTCGCAACGATATTCTCGATCATCTCCACGGTCACGTGATCATCGCGCTCGGCTACGGGCTTCAGGCGCAGATTGGCGCCCGCCTCGTCCATCACGTCGATCGCCTTGTCGGGCAGATGCCTGTCGTTGATGTGACGGGCCGACAATTCGGCGGCTGCCTCGAGCGAGCCTTTGTCGTAGCGAATACCGTGGTGCTCCTCGAAGCGGGACTTGAGACCGTGCAGAATCTCGATCGTCTCCGGGACCGTCGGCTCGGGCACGTCGACTTTCTGGAAGCGGCGAGCGAGCGCATGGTCCTTCTCGAAGATTCCGCGATACTCGGAGTACGTCGTCGAGCCGATGCAGCGGATTTCGCCGTTCGCGAGTACGGGCTTTATCAGGTTACTGGCATCCATGACACCACCTGACGCCGCGCCGGCGCCGATTACCGTGTGGATCTCGTCGATGAACAGGATCGCCCCCGGGTCATCACGCACTTCGGCGATAACGCCTTTCAGACGCTTCTCGAAGTCGCCGCGATATTTCGTGCCCGCGATCAGCGTGCCCATGTCCAGCGCGTAAATCGTCGAATCGCGCAACACTTCGGGGACGCGCTCTTCCACGATCATGCGCGCGAGTCCCTCGGCGAGGGCGGTCTTGCCGACGCCGGCTTCGCCGACGTAAAGCGGGTTGTTCTTGCGCCGACGGCAGAGAATCTGGACGGTACGCTCGATCTCGATCTCGCGGCCGATCAGCGGATCGATCTTGCCTTCCACGGCCAGCTGGTTGAGGTTGGTCGCATACTGTTCGAGCGGCGACGCGTCCGCCTCACCCTCGGCATCGAGTTGTGCCTCGCGCTCCTCCGAGGCGCCTTCGCCGGGTAACTGCGGCATGCCGTGGGATATGTAGTTGACGACATCCAGTCGGGTTATGTCCTGCAAGTTGAGGAAATACACAGCCTGCGACTGCTTTTCACTGAAGATCGCGACCAGCACGTTACTGCCGGTGACCTCTTTCTTGCCGCTCGACTGAACGTGGAAGACGGCCCGCTGCAGCACTCGCTGGAATCCCAGCGTCGGCTGCACGTCCGCGTCGTCGTCGTGCGGCACGAGGGGCGTCTGTTCCTCGATGAATTCGGTCAGCTGCCGGCGCAGCTCCGGGATGTTGCCGTTGCAGGCCTTCAATACCTCGTGGACCTTCGGAATGTCGAGCAATGCCAGCAGCAGGTGCTCAACGGTCATGAACTCATGCCGCTGGTCCCTGGCGCGCTGGAACGCTTCGTTCAGACAGAATTCGAGTTCACTACTCAACATACCTCATTACCTTCCTTCATCAGGATTCTTCCATCGTGCAAAGCAGCGGGTGCTGGTGCTGCTTCGCGATACTCATTACCTGGGCCACCTTGGTCTCGGCAATCTCGAAATTGTAGACACCGCAAACACCTTTGCCCTTCGTATGTACTTCTAACATGACCTGCGTCGCGCGTGTGCGTTCCATGCCGAACACTGACTCCAGGATGTCGACGACAAATTCCATGGGCGTGTAGTCGTCATTGAGCAAAACGACACGATATAGCGGCGGCTCCGTGAGTTTGGGCCGCGCCTCCTCGACGGCTATGTCGAATCCGTCTTGCTGGATCTCGTCTTGGCGTCGCTCGCTCATCGCTTTTTTTCAGCTTTCCCTTAGATATGCCGGACACATGAGGGGTATTATATATGGGCGTTTGTTGCCGATTTCAGCAGGGTTCGCAGAAATCGAATCCAGGCTCCCCGGTCGGGCCATGATACGCGCTGATTACTGGATTAAAAAACGCGTGTATCTGTCTGCAAAATAAGGTATTTTTGCGCGGAAACCCGCATCGGTGCTACGACGCGTTTATACAGCAAGGCAGATTGGAGTATCCACCGGATTGGCAATGACCCCGAACACGCTATGGTCTGATCTACGCGGAATGGACGCCGGCCAGCTGCTGGCCACGGCCAACCGCGTGCTGCCTCCGTGGATCAGCCTGCTGCTGGTGCTCGTCATCGGCTGGCAGCTGGCGAAGCTCGTGTGGATGCTCGTGCCCGGCCCTGCGTCCGGCGACGCCATCGAATTTCCCGCGTCGCTGGATATCGTCGCAACGCCGACCTCATCCGTCGACGTGCAGTCTATCGCTGATGCACATCTCTTTGGCGTGGCCAGCGAGGACGACGAGAATCAGGCTGTTGTCGCACCGGTTATTACGGACGACCTGCCGGACACGCGTCTCACCAACCTGGTCCTCAAGGGCACGATTGCGTCAGATTTCGAAGAAGACTCCGCAGCGATCATCTCGGACGGCGGCAGGGAAGAACTGGTTTACGTCATCGGCGATCCCGTCGCGAGCGGCGCAAAGCTGCATGCCGTCTACGCGGACCGTGTCGTGCTCAACGAAAACGGCCGGCTCACGAACCTGGAACTGCCGAAGGACTTCCCCGAGGGCTCGGCGCCCGTTCGCCGCGTCCAGAATTCGACAACACGCGCCGTCGCCCAGCAGAAGAGCAGCATCCAACAGGTCGTCGCGCAGAACATCTCCAAATTGTCCGACGTCATTCGCCCGACGCCCTATTTCGTCAACGGGCAGCAACAGGGATATCGCGTATATCCCGGCCGCGACCGCCGTCAGTTTGCGGCGCTCGGGCTGCGCCCGGGCGACCTGATCAAGGACATCGATGGCCAGTCGTTGACGGACCCGACGCAGGCAATGCAGATTTTCCAGTCGCTCGGCACGGCGCAGCAGGTATCCGTCACCGTCGAGCGTAACGGACAGCCGGAAACCATCGTACTCAAGACCAGTCAACTCGAAATGGGTAGCGAAGAAACCGAATGAAGCTGAAGATCATTTGCGCATGCCTGCTACTGGCAACGGCGAGCTGGGCGCAGCAATCAATAACGCCAAATTACAAAGACGCGGACATTCGCCAGATTGTCGAGGCGGTCGGCGCGGTGACGAACAAGAACTTCATTATCGACCCGCGTGTAACCGGCAAGGTCACGCTGCTATCGTCGACGCCGATGACCCCGGAAGCGTTTTACGAGGCGTTCCTGTCGATTCTCGAGGTGCACGGATTCGCCGCCATTCCGAGTGGAGACGTCATCAAGATCCTGCCCAATGCGACGGCACGCCAGTATGCCGGACCGGTCGGCACTACGGGTTTCGGTGGCGATGACATCGTCACCCAGGTTATCCAGGTCAACAACATCGCGGCAGCGCAGCTAGTGCCGATCCTGCGTCCGCTCGTGCCCCAGTACGGACACCTCGTCGCGCACGCTGCATCCAATATGCTCGTGATCTCTGATCGTGCGGCGAACGTCTCGCGCATGGTTACGATCATTCGACGAATCGACCAGGCGAGCGACGAAGACATCGAGGTCGTGCCGCTGGCAAACGCTTCTGCTGCGGAGCTCGTGAGAATCCTGACAACACTGACGCAGACGCCGCGCGCCGATGGCATCCCCGTTACGACGAGCCTGGTCGCCGATGCGCGCACGAACAGCATCCTGATCGGCGGCGACAAGACGGACCGCATTCGCTTGCGTGCGCTGATCGCGCATCTCGATACACCGCTCGAGGATGGCGGCGATACGCAGGTGCGATATCTGAATTACGCTGACGCCGAAGAACTGGCAACGAAGCTGCAACAACACTTTACCGAGCAGCAGGCCGGCGCTGCAGGCCAGGCGGCAGCCGCCGCCGGCCCTGGTGCGGACCGTGTCAGCGTCTGGGCCGATACGCAAACCAACGCCATCATCGTCAACGCACCACCGAAGATGATGCGCTCGATGATGCAGATCGTCGACAAGCTCGATATCCGCCGCAAGCAGGTGCTCGTCGAGGCGATCATCGTCGAAGTTCTGGCAGACAAGACCAACGAGCTCGGTGTGACCTGGGCCGTCACGGACGCATCGGGCAACAACCCGATCGGCACGACGAACTTCCCGAGCTTCGGCCCCGGTGTCGTGCAGCTGGCAGGCGCTGCGGGCAGCGGCGGCGACGGTACTGTCGACCCGACATCGCTCATCGGCGAGGGGATTACGCTGGGCGTTGGCCGTATCAGCGAGGACGGCGTCAGCTTCGCCGGCATCCTGAGAGCGCTGCAGGGGAATGCCGACACGAACATCATATCCACGCCGTCGGTCGTCACGACTGACAACGAGGAAGCGACGCTCAATGTCGGCCAGGAAGTGCCGTTTGTGACGGGCTCTTTCTCGAATACCGGCGGCGGCGTCGGCGGTGCCGTCAATCCCTTCCAGACGATTCAGCGCGAGCAAATAGGTGTGAAACTCGCGATCACGCCGCAAATAAACGAAGGCGGTTCAATGGTATTGACCATCTCGCAGGAGATTTCGAGCATCGCCCAGTCCGCCGCGGGTGCGGTTGATCTGATCACCAACGAGCGAATCGTCGAGACCACCGTCATCGTCGACGACGGCGAGATCCTGGTACTCGGCGGGCTCATCGAAGACCAGCTTCGTGAGAGCGACCAGCGCGTGCCGATCCTTGGCAGCATCCCCATTCTCGGTACGCTGTTCCGCACGCAGAAAACCGACAAGGTGAAGACCAACCTGATGGTCTTCATCCGGCCGAAGATCCTGCGCGATGCATCCGAGACCGCGATCGAAACCAACGCCAAGTACAACATGATTCGCGAGGTCCTGCGAGGCAGACAGGGAGAAGATGTCCTGCTCATGCCTCGACAGGTACGACCGCAACTGCCGCCGCTCGAGGAGAACGAGTCGACCACCGATGGCAACTGATAGCGAAATCGTACTGGAATCGGCGACGGAAACCGTTGCCGAGGATCCCGAGGTCAGCGCACACCGGGCACTGCCCTTCTCGTTCGCGAAGCGACACGGCGTGCTGATTCGATCGATCAGCGACACCGGCGCAGATGCTGTTTTTCGCAGCGGTGCGGCGCCGCTGAGCCTTGCCGAGGCGCGTCGCTTCGCCGGTGTGCCAATGAAACTGACGCGTGTCAGCGCCGAGGTTTTCGATACGCTGTTACAGGAGTCCTACGAGCAGGACAGCCAGAAAGCGATGCAGATGGTCGACGGCCTCGACGAGGAATTCGACTTGAGCCAGGTCGCGCAGGAACTGGAACCGTCTGACCTTCTCGAAAGCGACGACGATGCGCCGATTATCCGTTTCATCAATGCCGTTCTGACGGAAGCCATCAAGGACAATGCCTCCGACGTGCATATCGAGCCGTACGAGAACAGGCTCGGCGTGCGTTTTCGCATCGATGGTGTATTGCGGGAGGTCTTGAAGACACGTCGTGCACTCGCGCCGCTCGTGGTTTCCCGCATTAAGGTCATGTCGAAGCTCGACATCGCCGAGAAGCGATTGCCGCAAGACGGTCGCATATCCCTCAAGATCGCCGGGCGCGCCGTCGACGTGCGTGTTTCGACGATGCCGTCGGGACACGGCGAGCGAGTCGTGTTGCGCCTGCTCGACAAGCAGGCCGGTCGCCTGGACCTCGAGTCGCTGGGCATGGAGGACTCCGCCAGGGCGCTGATGGACGCCCTGATTCACAAGCCGCACGGCATCATCCTGGTGACCGGACCAACCGGCTCCGGTAAGACGACGACGCTGTACGCCGCTCTGGAGCGAATCAACGACAATAGCCGCAACATCATGACGGTTGAGGATCCGATCGAGTATTTCATCGACGGCATCGGCCAGACCCAGGTCAATACCAAGGTCGAGATGACCTTCGCGCGCGGGCTGCGCGCAATACTCAGACAGGACCCCGACGTCGTCATGGTCGGCGAGATCCGTGACCTCGAAACCGCGGAGATCGCGGTGCAGGCTAGCTTGACCGGCCACCTCGTGCTGTCGACACTGCATACGAATACGGCCGCTGGTGCCGTGACCCGATTGCGCGATATGGGCGTCGAGCCGTTCCTGCTGTCGTCGAGTCTCATTGGCGTGCTTGCTCAACGGCTCGTCAGGGTGCTCGACGACGAAACCAAGATTCCGCACCCGGCGTCGGAGTACGAGTGCGAGGTGCTCGGCGTCGATCCCGCCAATCCGCCGACACTCTATCGGCCCGGCGAAGGTCCGAACGGCGGTTTTTCCGGTCGCACGGGCATCTACGAGCTCATTGCCGTCGACGACAAGATGCGCGAAATGGTGCACAAGGGTGTCAGCGAGCAGGAGCTCGAGAAGTACGCGCGCACCAAGGGCGCGAGCATTCGTGCAGACGGCCGAGCCAAGGTCCTCGCCGGCATTACGACGCTCGAAGAAGTCCTGCGCGTAACGCGCGAAGATTAGAACCTGAGCGGATATGGGCGCATTCGAATACACCGCGCTTGACCAGGCCGGCAAGCAGTCGAAGGGCCTGATCGAGGGCGACACCGCCAAGCAGGTTCGTCAGTTGTTGCGCGATCGCGACCTGCTTCCGGTGCAGGTGACCGAGGTTGCACAGAAGGAAGCCCGCCGGCAGCGCAGCGTGTCGCTGCGACGCGGTATGACTCCGGGTGAACTCGCGTTGATCACGCGCCAGCTGGCGTCGTTGTCGCAATCGGGGCTACCGCTTGAAGAGGCGCTGCTGGCAGTAGGCCAGCAAAACGACCAGCCGAGGACCAAGAGTATCCTGCTCGGCGTGCGCTCGAAGGTGCTCGAGGGCCATTCGCTGGCGGATGGACTCGCCGAGTTTCCTCACGCGTTCCCGGAGCTGTACCGGGCAACCGTTGCTGCCGGCGAACAGTCGGGCCACCTCGACGTCGTTCTCGAACGCCTTGCCGACTACACCGAGGCGCGCCAGGAACTCAGGCAACGCGTGCGCAACGCACTCATTTATCCTATTGCCCTCGTCGTCATGGCGATCCTGATCGTCGGCTTCATGCTGGCAACCGTGGTGCCGAAGATCGTCACCGTATTCGAGAACTCCACGGCGGATCTGCCCGGATTGACCGCGGCGACGATCGCCGCCAGCGACTTCGTTCGCAATCATTGGCTGTTGCTGATTCTGGGCGTGGCGGCATTCGTCTACGCGGTGTGGTGGATCCTGCAGCAGGAAGGACCGCGGCGGCGCTATCACGCCGTGCTGTTGCGCATGCCGATAGCGGGTCGCCTCACCCAGGGCGTCAACACGGCGAGGTTCACGCGCACGTTCAGCATCCTCGCGGGCAGCGGCGTGCCCATTCTCGAAGCATTGAAAATCTCGGCCGAAGTCATCGAGAATTTGCCCATGCGCGACGCTGTCACGGAAGCGTCACACAGGGTCCGTGAAGGCGCTTCGATCAGCAAGTCACTCGCGGCCAGCAATCTGTTTCCGCCGATGATGATTCACCTGATTTCGAGTGGTGAAGCCGGCGGCAAACTCGAGGAGATGCTCGCGCGTGCAGCATCGGGCCAGGAACGCGAAGTCGACGGCCTGATCGCAACGCTGCTCGGAATCCTGCAGCCGCTCCTGATCATCCTGATGGGCGGTATCGTCCTGACGATCGTGCTCGCAATCCTGCTGCCGATCTTCGAAATCAACAACCTGATTCGCTGATTCCCAAAAGCGCGAAAACGGACCTTGCACACGCGTTTTTTTCGCGGTATACAAAGTCGCGTGTGGCCTCATACGGCCAGTTTTTTCATGGGTCTCTTTGTTGCATGAGGGTGTGACAATGTTGGGTGAAGGCGAAAAAGACACCGTCGATTCCGAAGAAGGCTTCACGGACGAAGATGCAGCGGCAACGATCGTTATGGACGACGATTCTGTCGAGATTAACGTCGACGAACTGGTTGCGAAGATCGAGTCTGACGCGGACGACGCTTCGCGGAGCAAAAAGGCCATTCGCAAGCGGCTCGACGAGCTGAATGATGAGCGCGAAGCCGAAAAGGAACTCGACAGCACCTACAATTTCAATCTGGACGACGATCTCTAGCAGGCTGCTCGACGCGATCAGCTCCAGGTCATCAACCCGATGACGCCGAAGTTCAGAAGGTATAGCGCCACTACCAGGTGCACCCAGGACGTGATCGTCGAATACCAGTAATTGACGCGGTTCATCTGCGCATTTCGCAATTGCCACGATGTGTATGCCGCGAGTACCGCGAACACAAAAAACGCCAGCGTTGCGACCGTGATCGTGATGGAGGCCGGTGTCGGACTGCCGAGTTTGCTGAACGGATCGCTCATGCCCACGGAGAAGCCGACGACCACTGTGATGATCGACAGGCTCGCCAGCAGCGGCCACAGGCGAATGCGAATCGGCGGGCCCGGGGGAATCCTGCCGCGCATCCTCCTTACACCCCAGATCAGGAAGTACAGCACAGCCGTCACGATCGACAGAGCCCAGAGTATGGCAATGCCGAGTTGCGCGTAAACGATGACAGCGGATATGGGCTGAAAGACTGCCGTGCCAAGATGCACGACATTGCCGGCCAGCGGATCCTCGACCCGTGACATTACGATCGCGCCCGATTCCTCCGATTTGAACAAGGTACTGCTGACAGGCAGGTATACCGCCGCATCGTCCTCGTCGCCCAGCACCGGCTTGCGGATTAGCTTGTCGCCGTCGAAACGAAGCGTCTGTACGCCGACGACGCGCTCGAGGAAATAGCCGACCTGCTGTCGCGGATTGATCGGCTGGTAGAACCCCTCGATAGTCCTGTGCGCATCGGTAACTTCGACAGCCGGTGGAGAATCCGGCGCTTCGAGGTTCCTCGTTTCGAACGCGCGCACGAGGTCCCTGATTTCAGTGAATGCGATGTAGTCGCCCGAATTGAGCATGATCGCATGCCCGATGCCGGCGTCCGGCAGGTAGGCAAATTCGGTTAGCCCGCCGTTCACGCCGCCATCGTGGCCGTGGTAGAGCCAGGACTCGTGCGAGGACATGAAGTTGCTCAGACCGTAGCCGGCCGTCTGGCCGGCGCGGGCCGCACTCGTCGATGCCGGGTATTCCATGCGCGTAATCGAATCGGACGACACTAGCATCACGCCATCTACGCTGCCGCGGTTGATGAAGAAGCTGGCAAGCTTCGCCATGTCGTTCGGCGAGGCATTGATCGAGCCCGACGGCCGCATGATGATGTGCCAGTAGTCCTGCGGCGTATTGCCGTTCATGTACGAGACGACGCCTTTCTCCTGCACGACGTCCGACCACTGGTAGGTCATTGTCTCCATACCCATGGGTGCGAAGAACGTCTCCTGGATGTAGCTCTCGAATTCCTGTCCCGTGACCTTTTCGACAAGGTATGCGGCTACCGGCGGCCCTGCGTTGCAGTAGGAACTGCGCGTACCGGGCACCCAGCGTGACGTGCGTGAATGCGGGTGGTAGTCGAGGCCCTCTTTGAGCGTGGTTGGCGGGTACACGTTGTGCGCGTATTCTGCCAGGTGAATGTCGTCCCACCCCGTGGTGTGCTCGAGCAGGTGTACGACACGAATCGGGTCGGTATCCTCCCACGGATTCTCGAACTCGATTTCCGGTGCAAGGTCGGCGAGTTTGTCATCGAGCGACAGCCTGCCCTCCTCGACCAGCTTGAGCACCGCCAGTGAGACGAACATCTTGGATGTGGAACCGATGCGGTACATCGTTTCCGCGTCGGTTCCACGTCCAAGATGTTCGTTTCTCTGGCGGTGCTCAAGCTGGTCGAGGAGGGCAGCTTGTCGCTCGATGACAAACTCGCCGACCTTGCGCCGGAAATCGAGTTCGAGAATCCGTGGGAGGATACCGACCCGATTCGTGTCGTACACCTGCTCGAGCACACCACGGGGTGGGAC
>JAAUYH010149773.1_pt1 | contig 13855 bp, 7 predicted proteins | sample 7278061 | NCBI WGS metagenome assembly JAAUYH01 (sample SAMN14350203, study PRJNA611818) | marine sediment metagenome | isolation source: surface marine sediment (0.6m) | place: French Polynesia: Moorea | collected 2018-08
AGCTTTAATTGCTTATCACCATCGACAGGAAGCCATGAAGTAAACATTTCTTATAGTTTTTTTGTACCTAGATAATTTAATATTGAAGTAATTTGCGCCGTATATTTCAATTTAAAATATGCGATAAATGTGGGTTTGTTTGACTGTTTAGAAAATGGTCTTACTTTCTGAACCCTCGTAGCTACTAGCTCACAGTACTTGACTCAGTCACATAAAGTATTCCACTCTTGATGGATAGCTTTATTGGGTAAGATACGGTTGCTGCCAAATTCGCGTTCGATTTGCGTATTGGGAAACTATATTAGAAGATACTCGCTATCTTCCATTATAGTCTAGTTTGCGCTACCAGCAAGTGAGTTGATTGATAAACTAAGAACACTGTATCAGTCAAGCTTACAGACTATTTTATGAGATAAATTTATAAATCTTCTAGATTCATAAATTTATCTCATAAATACAGAAGGTTTGTAAGTCTGGCTCTGACTCAAGAATCATTCAATCATGATGTTCAGGGTACGAATATATCGTTTTGTGGCTACAATTTCACCCCTTTTGGGGAACTTTTTCCATTTTTTGTCGAACCTAAGCGCGGGCGAAATCCCTAGGAGGTTCAACACGAAGTTCTCAAACCTTTATCTATTATTGATTTTAGAATTTTTAGAAACAATCATAGTTCATCTTTAGCTACTAATTTAGGCTTTTTGGGATAATATTTAATACCCTTAGCAAAAGTAGAACTAAAAGTAACTATAGATAAAGGTTTTAACGGGCAGAGTTGCTTCGACTCTCCTGATATGGGAGATGTTGAAAGGATTCCCGATACAAACTTGGGCAAAAGACTCTATAATTTGCCCCAAGAAATGAGCAGAGGACTGAAAATTATTGGGGAAAACTAATTATCGCAGTCCTATTTTTTTTTGACATTAATTCTTTAAATCTGATTTTTTGGGCAATAATATTTGCACTTTTAAAAAATCGAAACTAATAAATCGCTGTAACACCTATAAAATCGTTGGAGTTATGCAGTTTTGTGACATTAATTCTTTAAATCTGACAAATAATTCTTTAATGTACAAGAAAACATTGATTTTATTAAAGTGGCGGGAGGCGGAATTGAACCGCCGACACGAGGATTTTCAGTCCTCTGCTCTACCGACTGAGCTATCCTGCCAAGAGAATTTATTTCTCACGCTAGATAAGCATAACAAAATTATTAATTTGTGGCAAGAGCTAAAATTAATTTAATTTGGAATAACAGGATCTTCCAAGACATTCTTCTAAAGCATCTAACAATTCCCGATCCACAAAAGGCTTAGTCAGATAACGAGTAGCACCTAGATTCTGTGCTAGTTGCCGATATTTACTACTAATACGAGAAGTGAGCATAATTACAGGTAAATAAGCACCTCGTAATTGGCGAGTTCGACTGAGAAACTCTAAACCATTCATTCTTGGCATTTCTATATCCGAAATTACGGCTTGAATATGCTCTCCTTGTTTGAGTTGTTCAACACCTTCGATACCATCTCGACATTGAATCACTCGATATCCTGCTTTGCGTAGACTGGTAGAGAGAGTTTGCCGAATTGTCAGGGAGTCATCCACAATTAATACTGTGGGTAAAGTGGGAACATTGAGAGCAGGAGGAATAAAGACATTTCCTTCGCTAAAGTGTAGCCATTTATCTACTAAAGCTACAGAATTGAGTACCGGAATGATCCGACCATCTCCTAAAAGGGTACAACCAATTAAACTAGGAGGAGGGGTGATCGCACCATCAAAGGGTTTAATTACTAGGTCTTGTTCCATTAAAATTTGTTCAATTCTCAGAGCTACTATTTCTGTGTTGTTAGAAAGTAGTAGTAGGGGAATTTTATGGGAGTTTTGCCAATCTTTACCAGACAAGGGTTTACTAGGATCGACGGTGCGGGGATAACGATAGGAAGAAAGTAAAACTTCTGGACAAATAGTGACTTGTTGTCCTTGCCACTGGTAATATTGTTTATCTTTCTCTTGGTGAATGTCTTGTTTATCAGCTAAAACAATAGAGACTAAGGAATCTACAGGAATAGCTAACAGATTACCAGCTATACTAAAGACTAATAATTTGACAATGGTTAGGGTTAAGGGAAGACGGATCATAAAAGTCGTACCAATGTTTAGTTGAGACTTGACAGTGATAGTTCCTTTTAAGCTTTCAATTTGATATTTAACCGCAGATAATCCCATTCCTCTTCCGGCAAGACTACTTAACGCATCAGCAGTAGAAAACCCAGAGTCAAATAAAAATTCTGATAGTCGGGATTTGGGTAAATTTCTCGCTTCAGTAGTGGATAAAAGATTTTTGGTAACAAGCGATTCCCGAATTTTTTGCCAATCAATCCCTTTACCATCATCTTTAATTTCGATGTAAGTATGATTTCCTTGGTGACAAACACAAATTGTCACTTTTCCTTGAGAGGGTTTATTAAGGCTTTGTCTGATTTCTGGGGTTTCGATGCCGTGAGCGATCGCATTTCGCACTAGATGGACTAAAGGATCGTAAAGTTTTTCCAGAATCGCTTTATCAATAAGAGTATTTTCCCCTTGGAGTTCTAGTTTTACTTGTTTATTGCTGCGAATCGCAATATCTCTAACAGTGCGAGGAAATTGAACTAGTAAATCTCCTATGGGGAGCATACTAGCTTGCATTAGATTATTCTGGATTTTTTTCACAGTTTTCTGGCGAGATTTGCGTATTTTTTCAAAACCTCGGTCTAAAAAAGCTAAATCTTGTAATCCTTCCCCTAATTGTGCCAACTCTTCTAAAATATTTTGTAGGGAAGTTTTCAGATATTGGGTATTAGAGTTATTAGATAAAGCTTCACTTCTGATTCCCTCAGATTGCCATCTATCATTAGGTAATCGCTCTGCCCAGAGTTTAAGATTTTGATTTAATTGTTTAAAGCGGTTATACCATTGGCTAAGAGAAGCGAGAGTTTCCCCATGTTGTTGATTTTGTAATAAAAAACGGTTGTCTTCTGTGACCAACTCTCCTACTAAATTATGGAGCAATTCTAAACGAGAAGCATCCATTCTAATTCCCAATGCTAGAGAAGGTATTTTTTGTCCCTTGTCGGGAATTAGTTGGTCTTTAGTAGATTTAGAATCAGTAACAGTATCTTTATTAAAAGTTTGATTATTATTCTCTGTGGGGATTTTTGCTAAACTAGATTTTATAACTTGAGAATCAATTATATCCTCTTTTATATCTTCCGATGCTGTACTGATACTAGCACTGACTTCTGAATGTAAAACCAGAGAAGTAACTTTTTCTTGTTCAGTAATAATATGAGAATTAGTAGTTTGAATTTGAGTAATGGCTTGATAAGCTGTACGAAAATCCCCTAAAGCTTTTTCTCCGATACTAATTACTGATTCTGGGTGGTTATGGAGTTGCTCCAGAGTATCATTAGCAATGGTTACAAAATCCTCAACACCAGATAATTGTGCTAATCCTCGAAAAATCGTAAATTGTGCTTTTAATGCTTCTAAGATATCTGTTTCATCAGGACTAGATAATATTACTGCTAAACGCTCTAATCCTTGGTCTATTTCTCTAGCAAAGGGAAAATTAGCTACTCCTTGATGATTAGTGGGTTGAGCTTGTAACTTGGCTGTTAGTTCTTGAAATACAGAATCAGCTTTAGCGATCGCATCTTCAGGATCGCTTCCTCCTGTATGGATTTCAGCCAGAAGAGGGGATTTAAGGCGATCGTAACCTTGTAATAATAACTCTTCCAACTCGAAATCTATCTCTATAACGTCTTCATACAGAGTTGTAAAAGCATTTTCTAGATCATGAGCAATTTGTTTAATATGATTCAAACCTACACAAGCTGCACCCCCTTTAATAGAATGGGCAGTACGCATCAGATTATGAATTTTTTGAGTACTACGATCTTCTCGTAGTTCTAACAAACCTTGTTCTAAAGATTGTAAGAGTTCTACAGCTTCTTGCAGAAAAAATTGATAAGATTCACGGGGTCGGAAGTCAGATACCATTGGAATTATGAAGTTAGGAGTAGTGAGTAGCTTTTTAGCAAGTAGCTTTGCGCGCAAGTAGCAAGTAGCGAGTAGCAATCAACAATTAACTACTAACTACTAACCACTAACCACTAACTAATTAACCTTAAATTGAGTCACACTTTCTTTCAATTCTTGGGCTACTCCTAGCAGCTTGTTGAAAGATTCTGCACTGGTGACGGATTTAGCAGAAGTATGTTGAGCGATTGTTTCTACTTCTTGCATGGTTTTAAAGACAGAAGCAGAAGTTCTAGCTTGGGCTGTGGCTGCTTGTGCCATTTCTTCGACTAATTGACGAATTTGACCACTTACTTTAGAAATAGAAGTGAGTTTTTGTCTAGTGGTTTCTACTAATTCTGTTCCTGCAATTACCTGTTCTCTTCCTGCTTCCATTGCGGTTGCAACTTGATTGGTTTCGGTTTGAATTTCCTCTAAAATCTGCTCGATTTCTTTGGTTGCTGCGGTGGATTGTTCAGAGAGCGATCGCACTTCTTCCGCTACTACGGCAAAACCTTGACCTTCAGTAGATGTACCGTTAGCTTCAATAGAGGCATTAAGGGCTAAAACATGGGTTTGATTGGCTAAATCCCGAATTAGGTTAACTACACGGGAGATTTTTTGGGATGCTTCTCCTAAGCGTTTAACTTTTTCTGCTGTTTCTTCTACTGTTTCCTTAATTGCCATAATCCCATCTACAGTGCGATTCATGGTGCGATCGCCATCTTCTAGGGAATTATTGGCTTGTTGTACCATTTGCTTTGCTGCTTGGGCATTTTCTGCTACCCCTTGAATTGACTCCGCCATAGCTTGAATTTGTCCTAGAGCCGTAGTTATAGCTTCTGCTTGACGGGAAGCTTCATTAGAAAGACTATTGATGTTATTTTCTGAACCATGAACAGTCTCAATAACTGCACCAGAAGCAGATTGTACTTGCAACACAATGCGCTGGAGATTTTCTAGAGTTGTATTGAGAAACTTGGCGACAATACCGATTTCTCCTTCTGTAACTTTTGCTCTCACAGTTAAGTTACCAGTAAATGCATCCTTAACATCTTTTACTAAAGCTTCGAGTTGTTTTCGGATCGCTTCTGTCTGATGGCGTTGCTCTTGAGAGGCTTTTTCTGCTTCCGCACGGGCTTCTTCTAGTTTGCCAATAAAGCTAATATGATCTAGAGCGTATTCGGTTTGGGTTGCTAGCTCCGAAAAGAAGTCAATTTCTGATTTTTGCCAAGCTCTAGGAGCAGAACATTGATGAGCAATCAGAAGAGCAAATAGTTTATTATCTTTGCGAATAGGTGCAACTAAGTTAGCTTTGACATTATACTGTTCTAGAGTTCGTAAATGACAATCGGTCATTCCTGGTTCACGATAGATATCATTAATGGCTTTGACTCGACCATTGCGATACAAATCTACATAACGCCCTTTAAAGCAAGGGTCATCAATACGCACATCCAGAACTTTAATAAAACCTTCTGCTACTGATTCTGCTACCATCGTACCGCTCCAGTCACGATTAAATTTATAGAGCAGTACTCTATCTGCTTCTAAGGCTTTTCTTGCTCCTTGAACAGTGATGCGGAAAATATCATCTTGTTCTAGGGATTGACGGGCGCGGAAGGCAATATCACCGAATAGTCTAGCTCTACCAGCCGTAGCTTGAATTTTATCAATAAAGCTCAGTCTATCTACCGCATATTCTACTTGAGTTGCTAACTGGGAGAAGAAGTCAATTTCTTCTGGTTCCCAAACTCTGGGACGAGAACAATGGTGAGCAATTAATAACCCCATTAATTCCCCATCTTTTCGCAAGGGTGCAACCAGATTAGACTTAACGGCATATTTTTCCAGAGTTCGGATATGACATTCTGTTAACCCTGCTTCGGTACGAATATTGTTAATGGCTCTGACTCGTCCATTCTTATACAGGTCAACATAACGCCCTCTAAAACAAGGGTCTTCAATACGCTCTTCTAGCACTTTGGGGTATCCTTCCCCTACGGATTCTGCTACCATTGTGCCACTCCAATCGTGATTGAAACGATATATGGTAACTCGATCGGTTTGCAACAAGTCTCTCGCGCCTTTGACAGTAGCATTAAAGACATCATTCAAATCCATAGTTTGGCTCGCACGAAAAGCGATATCTCCGAAAAACCAAGCTCTTTTAGCAGTTTTTTCCTGTTCCTGCACAAAATTAATATAGTCAACACCATATTCAATTTCTGTCGCTAGCTGGTTCAGAAAATCAATATCATTTTTTTCCCAAACTCTCGCTCCTGAACAATGATGAGCAATTAATAAGCCCATGAGCTTTTCTTTTTGGCGAATGGGTACTACCAGATTGGCTCTCACTTTATACTGGTCAAGCATCCTGATATGACAGTCAGTAAGTCCAGGCTCTTGATAGATATCGCTGATGGCTCTAATCCTTCCTGCTTGATATTGTGCCACATGGCGATCGCGGAAACAAGGATCGCCAATGGTTTCATTCAGCACTTTGGGGAATCTCTCTGCTACAGACTCCGCTATCATTGTGCCACTCCAATCATCATTGAAGCGATACACTACAACACGGTCAGTTTCTAACACATCCCTCCCCCCATCTACCGCAGTTTGTAGCAAAACATCAAGATTTGCTGTCTGACGAGTGCGAAAAGCAATACTACTGAATAGTTGTTTTTGTTGGTTAATTTTAGTTTGTTCTGATGCTAAGATTTGCAGTTGACCTGATAACTGATGCAGATTGCTTCCTAAAATTTCTAATTCATCCAGTTGTTGATTGCCGATATTAATATCTAGTTGTCCCTGTCCTAGCTGATTAACTACATTGTTGACTCTAGAAATTTCTTGATTAATTTTACGGCTAAAAATCACTGCTGTTGCTCCTGCTACTAGGGATGCAATCGCACTACCCAAAATCAAACCAACAAAGTGATTAGTATAGTAATAGCTGCTACCTCCAGCTACCGCAGCCGAGACAAAACTAATAGCGGATGCACCTAAAGCAATTTGGTTTTTCAGCCCTAAATTTTGCCACCAGTTATAATCCTTTCGAGGGTTTTCCAGTTGATTAATCGAATTCAAACCATTATCAGGAGATTGATTGGCGGATAATTTGATTTGTTTAGCCAGAATGTCGGGAGATAAAGCCACCTTGGAATCTCCCATAAAAAAACTATTGTTATAAGAGGAGTTAGATTGACTATTATTTTGGGTCATATCTAAAAACAGCAAATGAGAAACATATTACCTATAGTTCCCTGAAATGCCCTAAGTTATAACAATTCTGGGTGGCTTTTCCCAATCCCCATCACACAGTAATCAGTTAGTGGTTAGTGGTTAGTAGTTAGTAGTTAGTAGTAGTAATCAGTAAGCAGTATTCAGTATTCAGCAATTAGCTTTCCTCATCCCTCATCCCTCATCCCTCATCCCTTATTCCCTATTCCCTATCTCGAAAAGGGTGTAAAATTCAGGAATCCTTATTACCATAAGGGTGAAAGTCCCTGCCCACAGTTCTAGTGGTGACAACTTAACCCAACTCCTATTCAACTATGGATTCTTTTTTTTTAATAATAACTGCTGCTTTTTTAGAAAAAGGTCAAAAATTAGTGGCTCAAAAAGGTGCTATTAATCCTAATGATCCTGAAGCTTACTTGAAGCGAGGTCTTGTTTATGGTGAGGAAGGAAAATTAGAATTGGCTTTAGCTGATTTTAATCAAGCTATTGCTCTTGACCCTAATAATGCTAAAGCTTACCTTCTTCAGGGTATTATTTATAATGAACAAGGGAAATTAGAATTAGCTTTGGCTGATTTTAATCAAGCTATTGCTCTTGACCCTAATGATGCTAAAGCTTACTTGTTTCGGGGTGAGATTTACGGTGAACAAGGAAAATTAGAATGGGCTTTAGCTGATTTTAATCAAGCTATCTCTCTTAATCCTAATTATGCTGAAGCTTACTCGAAGCGAGGTCTTGTTTATGGTGAACAAGAAAAATTAGAATCCGCTTTAGATGATTTTAATCAAGCTCTTTCTCTTGACCCTGATGATGGTCAAACTTACCTTCTTCGGGGTATTATTTACTCGAAGCGAGGTGACATTGAAGCAGCACGCTCAAATTTCCAGAAAGCACAGCAATTATCTCTGGCTCAAGGTAACACTGCTCTTGCGAAAAACACTGCTAATGAGTTGCAAAAAATAGAGCAATCTTAGAATATGCCAATGGTTGCCTAACCCCGATCAATCCCACTGATATTGAATCATTTGAATGTACATAAGAGTTTGCTCATATCCAGCTAGATTTCCTTGATCCAAGAAAAGTTTGGCTGCTTGTTGCAAATCGTCTAAAGCTTCTTGCTTATCTCCTAACTGAGCGCGAATAAACCCACGATTGCCATACGCTTCAGCCAGATTAGGAGCGAGCTTAATCGCTGTGTTATAATCAGAGATCGCACTAGGTAAATTTCCTAGTTCCGTGTGTGCTTTACCTCGATTGTAGTAAGCATCAACAAAATTAGAATCAAAACGCACGGCTTGGTCAAAGTCTGCTAATGCTAGGGATAGACGACCTTGTTGTGCTAAGGCTACTCCTCTCCTATTATAAGCCTCAGCATGACGGGGAGAAACTTCTAGTGCCAGATTAAAATCGGCGATCGCTTTTTGAAAATTACCCAAGCCCAAATGTAGCATTCCTCGATTACAGTAAGCTTCAATATGCTGAGGATTCAGAGTGATAACTTGCTCAAAGTCAGCAATCGCCCCGTGGTAGTCACCGCTCTGGGCTTTCTCTACACCTCGCTCGTACAATTTTTGGACATTATGTTGGTCAGTAGGAGAAATAGCTAGTGTTGGTCGAACGAAAACTAACAGCCCTCCTATAGTCAGTACTGTTCCTAGTATGATGCCCGTTGTTTGAATCGGTTTCATGACTCGATTATTCTTGCTCTGACTGATAGCCAGAAATTTACCTCTTAATACCATTCTAGTACAGGACTGGGAAGGGGATTGCAATCGCGCTTTGGGTCAAATCAGCTATTTGAGGTTATTTTCCTTCTAGATGTAGTTGGATTAGACTCAGATCTTGCACCTCATGAGACAAAAATCAAAACCAAGTCCGTTTAACCAAGGAATAATAGAGAACAAGCTATAACTATCTATATCCCTGAATTTCAGCTATTCCTTAACTCATCAACTTTTCAAGGTGCAAGATCTGAGTATTAGGCATATTCACTACTACTCGTTCTTTCGTAAGAAGTACCCCGAGAGAAATATTGGACTTGCCAGAAATTAAATACATAAGTACTAAAATTAGTGAGACTTTTGAGATCTGCTCTGAAAATCTTGGGAATTTTTCTTTAGATTTTCTTTATTTACAATTAGTTGGCTTTAGAGCTAATTTATAGTTAATTTAGTCGGTTGATTTAATTATCCGATTTAAGTATTTTTAAATATTTGATTCAGGAAACAAATAAAATGAATGATGGAACCTAAAACTATTTGTGAAACAAGGTATAAATTGTTAGAGGGTTTCTGGTACTTATGAGGTAAATCTTGTTGGAGGTTCTAAGAAATAAGTAATGGTCTAGTTGTTAACAATTCTCCAATCAACTTTTCATCAATTAACAAAAATCAGGGTGCTCGACTGTACTTTAGTTAAATGAAAACTGTTTTAAGATTTAGTTGACAAACAATCTCCCAATCAATCTACTTACCATAAAATATACAACTTCAAATTTTACTACATTATAAAAAAAGTGGAATTATCATGACACAGTTACATTAAACATGGCTGTTCCGACACACATTCTCCTTCCTTTCCCTTCGGTTTGAGAAGAGTAAGTGATGGGTAAGATTTAAGTAGGCGCGTCCTGGGACTCTATATACTTCTTACAAAAGCATCGGAAAAAGTGCTTCTGCTTGTCTGTTATAACTATAGTATCTGGCGGAAGAACAGGGCGTAGTAGCAAGGGGTGTGGCAACTTTGACTTGTCTTGTTGCTAGTTGGTATAGGAAAACATAAATTAATTAGGTGTGAGTTGCAAGCTACATCCGCACCCTTGGAGTCAGTGATTGACTTGCTCCCGTTAATTTGGTTTTTTGAGGAGCAGGAGGTCATTACCTGAGCCAAATTAATTACCAATTTTGTTTGGTTTTCCTGTTCCCCTTGGTCATTTTCCCAATTTTGAACCATTGGTCAAAAGTTAAGAGATAACTTTATTGTGACCTAGTGATCTTGAACTGAATTAAGGTAATTTTGCCCAACTACTTAAGAAAGGTATTGTGTCGGATTAGACTTTTGTTTGTATTGAGGTAAGAAGTGCATGACTAAAAAGTCGCGTACTTTGTCCTGTCGATAATTAAGTAATTGTGGGTAAAAACTTGGACAATGTAGTCCTTTCATAAGTCGTCACGTGGAGTATCAAAAAATGACTACTGGTTTCGATTATTGCTTCGACAAAGAGTACAAATTTTCGACTTTGATAGACTTGCTGAACTACAGAGTGAAAAATCAGCCTGAGCAAACAGCTTATAAGTTTCTCCAGCATCGGCGCAAAAAATTTGATAGGCTGACATATCAAGAATTGAACCAACAGGCAAAGGCGATTGCAAGTTCGCTCCAATCTTTAGTGGCTAAAGGTGAACGAGCCTTACTATTGTATCCGCCAGGTCTAGAATTTATTGCTGCCTTCTTTGGATGTTTGTATGCGGGAGTGATAGCTGTTCCCGCCTATCCGCCTCGGCGTAATCAAAATATGTCGAGACTGCAAGCACTCGTAATAGATGCCCAGGCTACGGTAGCTCTAACTACTACATCCCTTTTGACTAACATCGAGAGTAGCTTTGCCCAGACTCCAGAATTTAAGGTTTTGCGCTGGCTAGCTACTGATAATATTGCTGGTGAACTGGCAGAATCATGGGTAGAACCAGAGGTAATGAGTGACACCCTAGCTTTTCTCCAGTATACTTCTGGTTCTACGGGAATGCCGAAGGGGGTGATGATTACTCATGGTAACTTGCTGCACAATGAGCAAATGATTAAGAGAGCATTTGCTCATACAGAAGATACTATTGTTGTCGGTTGGTTGCCCTTATTCCATGATATGGGATTAATTGGCAATGTCTTACAGCCTCTGTATCTGGGAAGCCCCTGCTTCTTGATGTCGCCAATGGACTTTTTATCCAAGCCGTTTCGTTGGCTACAGGCGATTTCTCGCTATAAAGCAACCACCAGTGGCGGTCCTAATTTTGCTTATGACCTCTGTATTCGCAAGATTACGCCCGAACAGCGAGCTAGCCTTGATTTAAGTAGCTGGGAAGTAGCTTTTACAGGAGCAGAGCCAGTTCGAGCCGAAACCCTAGAGAAATTTGCCGATACATTTAAAACCTGTGGTTTCCGCAGAGAAGCTTTTTATCCCTGCTATGGAATGGCTGAGACAACACTGTTTATTACTGGAGGATTAAAAACTACTTTTCCAGTCATACATCAAGTCTCAGGAAGAGCCCTAGAGCAAAATCAAATAGTAGATAGTACCGATAAAGATAGCAATATTCGGAAAATTGTTAGCTGCGGTCAAACTTGGTTAGATATGAACATTGTGATCGTTGATCGCGAATCTTTAACTCGGTGTCAAGGCGATCACGTCGGCGAGATTTGGGTAGCGGGTTCGAGTGTGGCTCAAGGTTATTGGAGTCGACCCCTAGAGACAGAACAGACTTTCTCTGCTTACTTAGCAGATACCAAAGAAGGACCATTTCTGCGGACTGGCGACTTAGGATTTATTAGAGATAATGAGTTGTTTGTCACTGGTCGCCTCAAGGATGTAATTATTATTCGGGGACAAAATTATTATCCCCAAGATATCGAACAGACCGTAGAAAAAAGCCATCCCGCATTGCGTCCTGGCTGTAGTGCAGCATTTACAGTAGAAGTCAAAGGCTCGGAGCGATTAGTAATAGTCCAAGAAGTAGAACGCAGCTATTTACGAAAACTGAATATGAATGAAATAGTAGGCAATTTTCGCGAGGCAGTTACAGCAGAACATGGGCTACAAGTTTATGCCACTGTATTAGTTAAACCAGGAAGTATTCCCAAAACTTCTAGTGGGAAGATTCAGCGTCATGCTTGTCGAGCTAAATTTTTGAATGGAAGTTTAAATGTCGTTGAGGATTGGAGCGAAAATCCTCAATATAAATCGGAATTTATCCATCTCCAGGCTGAAATTGAATCTATATTACAAAAATTGCCAACTGGCAAACAAACAAGCAAGTTGACTTAAATGCCAACTTGCTTGTTGAGCCAACCTATTAAAAACAACATTAAGAGCATAAAGAAAAAAATGGAAATCGAGAGTATTCAAATTGAGCCAATCTCGGCGGATGTAGAAAGCGATCGCGCCAGTATCAAAAAACTGCTCACGCAGAGAGAAATTCAAAACTGGATAGTTAACTATGTAGCGGAACTTTTAGAAGTCAACCCAAACAGAATTGATGTCACGATTCCTTTTGATCGCTATGGATTAGATTCTTCCGCAGCCGTGGGACTGGCTGGTGATTTAGAAACTTGGTTAGATCGAGGAGAACTAGATCCAACCTTACTTTACGATTACCCCACCATTGAGGCATTGAGTCAGCACTTAGTTGAGTCCCTATCCGATTAAAAATTTAGAACCAATGGCAGACAGTTTCTGTAATAAAAGACCAATCGAACCTAACGGCTATTTTCTAGTAAATTGCGCCTGATGTGAGTTAGTTGCTCAAAGTACGTAATTTCATTACAAATGACTATGTTCGCTGTTTAACTAATTTTCAGAAGCCTTGATATCACAGGGCTAAATTTATCCACATTAGACGTAAATTTTGAACAAGAAGCACAATGAATAACAACACTCAAGTATTACTTCAGCCAAACCAATCTTCCAATTTACCTAAGAGGAAGCAAACCAAACATTTTCAACTAATTGAAAAAACCTATCAGAGCAATATTGACTCTAACTACACCGAGAAAATCGCAGACTTAGGCAAAAATTTTGACTACAGTAGTAACAGCGATCGCTATTGGGGAAATCCAGAGCTATCAACCTTTTATGGTACGCCGTTATACGAGGAAGCCTCTTCTTCCCAAAAATTAGCACTCAATCATCTCTATTGGGTAGGGCAATACAATCATACGGCAAACTCCGAAGCCAATACCATGCTCTACAATCAAATCACCGAAGGAGTTTTTGCTCACTTTGACAATTATAAAACCTTGTGTCAGGAGCTAGATTTTGAGACTTCTCAGGAAAGTTACCACATCAAAACATTTCAGAAGATCGGTTACAAGACAAAAATAGCTCTGCTAGGAAAATCAAGTCTAGGTAATCCTCTTTCCCAAAAATCAAACAAATTAGGTCAGTTCCAAGACCCCGTTTGGCTTAAGTCCCTCAATTCTTCTTTAGAAGCTGCTAGAGAAGCTACCTTTCGTTTTGTCACCCGTTTGATGCTTGGTGGTAAGACTAGTTACTATTCTCAATACCTACAAGAACGAGACAGTAGCTCGATCCCAACAACTAGTGGTGGTTTAGCTGAGTTAACTGGTTCTCCCACTGCCTTTAAATTTTTTACTCTCAACTGGGGTAGTTCTCCCTTTTTGGCATCACAATATTATGCAGCTCGTATGATTGCCAATATGTCTTTAAAGACATACGAACATCAATATTTCAAACACTTCAAAAAGCTAGATAAAACCGAAGAATCTATTCCTGCTCCCACGGCTGTTTCTTACTATCATTTGTTGGATGAATCCTTTC
>JAAUYH010219443.1_pt1 | contig 13854 bp, 3 predicted proteins | sample 7278061 | NCBI WGS metagenome assembly JAAUYH01 (sample SAMN14350203, study PRJNA611818) | marine sediment metagenome | isolation source: surface marine sediment (0.6m) | place: French Polynesia: Moorea | collected 2018-08
GTAATTTTCAAGGGCAATTCCATATTCAGGAGGTCCTGAGTTAAAAAATTGTCAACTAGTTGGCTGTTTTTTCTTTTTTCTTTCGAAAGTTCGAAATCATCTACAAAGTTAAGCGGTTTCATGCTTTCAGTATATGATTTCGAACTTTCGAAAGAAAAAAGAAAAAACAGCCAACTAGTTGACAATTTTTTAACTCAGGACCTCCTGAATATGGAATTGCCCTTGAAAATTACGAAAAATTGCAGTTCACAAAGGGAAAGATGAGGTACAATGATTGGAGTCATTTAACGGCAAATTTTATGGGCATACAGTTTTTTATTCAATTTTTAACATAATCTGCGATAGATGTCAACAGCTCAAAAAAATTTTGCACGTTGTCCTTACTTCCATTAGCCTAATGTGCAGAGTCAAAACAGGAAAGAGTAGTTCAGTTAAAACCGAAGCTGAGATATTCGACACTTAAACTTGTATCCAAAATTCTAAGGAATATTTGAAATTTACGTTATTAATTGGAAAAACTGTGTTGTATTGTAAATTCCATTCAGAGCTAGAGTAGGTTAAAGAAAAGCTAAAGATCTATCTATTTTTGTATCCAATGCCTAAGTGACAAACTATGATTCAGAACTTGAAAAAGCGATGGCTAGGAAGCTGAAGCGGAAGTAAGTGGCGCTCATAAGCTGTCTTCTTTTATTAACCTCGCGAATTTTCTACTATATATGGATTCTTGTTGGTATTCGAGTTAAATCCTGCACAGAAGGTTATGAATAGGGCAAAATTTACGGCTCAGCTGGTCCATCAAGGATTCATCAATAGCAGAGTGTGTAAATCAATCCCACAATATTATGGACTGCATCCAGTGAAATGGCTCTCTAGATCTCAAATTTGCAGCAGTGTTGTTGTTAACAAATAGTGTGCTTTAAGAGAATGAGACACAGAAACCTTGAGAATTATGTAATTATGAAGGAACAATTCTCCAACTGACGTACTAAGCTTCTGAATCTCACAAAGCTTTAACTCTCTGACAAATCGGCGAAGTAAAAGGTATATACTTTTCGATTCAATGCGAAGTTTTCAACTTTGTAATTAAATACTCCTGTTACCCTTAAATCCCTCATTTCATCTTCTTTTCTTGATTATACTCGCGTATCTTCCCTTTACTGACATTTTTTATTTTCTCAATCTCTTGTTAGTTTTTTTCAAATTGTTCGCATAAATCCAGGAAGTACCATTGTGAAATTTATTCAAGAAAGATGAAATTCTATAACTTGACTACTCTTCTATAAGTTTAAATATTCACAGTAACACTTCTCAACAATAGCTGGTGATTTGACTGTTCCTTCCTGTATCTCTACTTCGAATTAGTAACCATCTAGCTTTATAAGCAGGTAGCAGAGTGTTAGATTTCAGATTGACACAAATTATATTTCTTCATTGATAGGCAGCGAAACTTTTTCGAAAAATCAGAAAAATCTATTTATGAAATCTAAATTTAGCACTCTGTTTTAGTATTTTCAAAGGTGGAGACCATTATTCCAGTAAATCAGAGCTTCAAAAGTTCGAAAATCTCGTAATCGTTCTGAAAATGAACTTCGGAGGAAAATTGAGCTGAATTTCAAAGATGGCAGGCTTCCATACGGCAGAGCGTTTATAATTGAACGTGAATCTTTGTATTTTTAACAGGTTATATCAGAACTATGCAATTCATTTGCTCTCTTCAATTCGAGTATAAGTTCCGCTCATTAGCTTCGAAACCAAGTTCGTTCTCGTTAAATGTGCTTCCTATCTTACGTGCTTCTTGCCAAAAAGTCTATGGAATAACAAGCTAAAAAGTATGTTCATTCTATTGATCTATAGTTCCTCTCGTTATTTCTAAGAAACTTTCGAAGAAAAACCTGAAATTTTTTATATCTCCTAGTATTATATGTACATCAAGAGTAATACAGTGCGAATTGAGTGGCGTGGATAGTAAAATTTCTTCTTCATGTGCATGATGCAGTTAATGAAGCACAAATTATATTGGGAATTAATCTTTCCTTGATTTTCCAGGTGTAAGGATACGGATTCCAATTTGGTGGGCGACACCAAGTACTAATCATGTTGTAATATTATTGATTCACCATTCATAGTGCGGCTGCCGCTCGCTGCATAATTGGCCTTCGTAGCTATAGAAAGCATGAACTTCCTGCATGCGGATCTGGCATCTGCGATAAAATTGAAGACCATAGTGCTACAAGCACACTGCGATCTCTTCTCCTCGTTCCTGAACGTTCGCAGGTCGCGCAGGAACATGTTACACGACAGTTTGTTTACTTCTTACTACTCCTTGCACGTTTCGTGATTGTATCTCTACCCCACGGCTGCAAGAAGCACTATATTCATCAGATGCAGAGTTCGAATTAGCCAAAGCTGGTCTCGTAAAGCAACGACGGTATTCTTGGAATTTATTTTCGCTAGACTTCTAGATATATAGAACTCAAACATGACATCATATTAAAATAGCTATGAACCGTTACTCTCATTAGTTAATGCTCATTGAGTACCTCAACTCATTCTTGTTGATCTATATCGCGCACTAGCTAAACGCTAATAATTCATTTCAACTTTCTAAACGTCTATTTCAATATTGATTCTTGTTGACCATCATAAATTAGCTGAGAAATCTGTATTAATGACTATGATGGAGTCAAAGTGACTCGAATGGTTGTTTTGCTTAAGGGAACACTTAACAAAATCAAATATCACACCTTTCCCTCTCGCAGTGAAAATATTTCATAGACTTGAATCATTGCTAGTAATCCAGAAAGAGTTTTGTTCTCTTAGATATTGCATTTTTGAAGCTCATGTGCAGACCCTTTTTCGTATTTGTCTTCATTCAAATGGATTTAAGTTCAAACAAGGTGCAAGAGAAAAGCTGGAAGAATAAGAAGCGATTGTGAGAGGTCAATGAGAGTACAGTTGGCGAAACAGATGAAGTGAAGCTTCTTGGGTGTTCAGTATGCTACCAAAAATGAGCTTTCGTAACATAGATTTGGCGCTTTCAAAGACTCTTGCTCGTTTGATCTTTCTTTTTCACAAGGAGCTTGTATTGAAAAAAATATAGCTGCTTCATAAACTTCTGGTTGTTCAACCGCTTTGTCTGCCTTCACTGCATGTCGCAATCAAAAAAATGATTTTCATGCCAGTTCGAGTTCTTTGTTTCGAGTGTTATCTTTCGCCATTACCCAAAATAAGTGGTCGTAACGCGACCTAAACAGACTATGAAATGATGGTCGTGTTTATGAAGGAAACACTTAAAAAGCCACGCACATTCCAATGCACTGGTCAATTATCTATTTAATATGACAGGTACAATACACTTCATCTGATTTGATTTACATGATTGGCGTCAAATGCACGCGATATTATTGTCTACTGCATGAATGTTACTCCTTCAACACTCCTTAGCAATCCAATTTATACCTCACGGTTTATCTGGTTCATTACTGAAAATTATGTGCTGTAGAAACAGGTATTTGATTTACACAATCCACATTAATCACTATTCCGTGAATATTTTGAACTAGATTTCATCTCATTTCAAGGAAGTTGATGTTCTTCATTGTTGTATAGTATAGCTTGAATAAGATATACGCTCTGCATAGTGTTAGATGACTAGGATTCAAAGATTTAAAATGAAAGAAATAGCGACTCAATGGTGCACTAGCATTTAAAGTTATATCGAATCAAAACATATTGAGCTATTTCTTGTGTCAATTATATTGAAATGAATCTAGAGACGTCTAGTAATCTGTACTAAATAGTAACCGATCAATGGCAAACGAGAAAGCGCAAACGAAATTCAAATGGTTTCGGAAGCAGATGGAAGCCAAAGGATTCAAATTGGTCAAACTAGCGAGAAGACATTTTCGAATTTTTTGTTTCTTCGAATTTCCAGTTATCTCTCGACTACACGACTCCTGGAGACTCCTGCTCGATGAACTTAAGGCAGGTAGAGCTTCTTGCCGAAACGCGATATAAACTATCGAAAGTTTAGCTCCGAGTCGCGGTTTGGACCTTATATGAATCTTACATTGCTCTCTTGAGTCACTCAACCTCTGATTATAGGAAGGCTTCGTGTAATCGAAGTGAGAACCTCTAGTCTTAATTTGGACCTAGATACGAAAGACTCCACTGCTGCATTGTTTCATCAATTAAAAAATAAATTTAACTTATATATCTGGGCCCGCCCTCTGATATCGGTCCAAAAAAATTAATTCTTCATGTAGTAGTTTCGAAGTCGAGTTGTTTGCGAAAACCTAATCAGAAATTTTCCGTTCCGGGCAGCTGCTAGTGCAGTTGCACGAATTGTTCTTGATGGGCTGGAAGGTTCTGGAGCAGGAATGTCGAACCCATGTGCCAGACAAAGTGTTTATTCTGAAGCCCCACTTGGGTTAATGCCGCCATTATTTATTTAATGAAGTACAAATTCGATGGCCCGCTGTTGGATGTAAAGACGGTCGTAAACTCTTTCAGCTAGAACTGAAGTACAATCACAAGACCAATTGACAGATGTGTAAACGCAGACGATGTACAAGAACGTGCAACAAGTTTCAACAACTGTTCTTTTCGCGAAGCACAGCATAAATACAATTTTACCCACATCGACGAGTTCATTGATTCTTTGCACTAGTGTCCTGTTGTGTTCGCCACTCCCACCATTGTTGCACCATATCTAAACACCATTATCACGCATCTTCTTGCCCCTTTCCGCTCCGCACTCCGCCAGCGCAATATTATCCTCGTTTGCGAGAACAATGTTTCTCCACTTCGTTATCGGTGCCAATACCGAATTCTCACAGCCACCAGCTCTCTTTGCAGTTTTGCTAACTTTTCCGAGTTGTTTTCTTGCGCGGAGAGCCTTCCGCTTCTCGCGCATCCGTCTGTAACCGAAGCAGTTATTAATCTGCGAGTATAACGTCAGCATGGGATTTCAACACCATGAATCGAAACGTACGTACCTGTTCCATCGCTATTCCGCACTCGTCCGCTAGTTGCTGCTTTTGTTCAGGTGTCGGATACGGATTCTTGTAATTTTCGTTGAACCAGTTTTCCAATCTTCTTCGCGCCGCGTCAGATGGTCTCGCGCGCTTCGCATAAGTGTCGGTGCTTTCACAATTAAAGTGCGATGCGAACTCTTTGATTAAATCCGCATCCTTCGCTCTTTCACATTGTCCACTTGCGCGAATCGTCGCGTGCAAGGGCCCTGGTATCGGCGGCCGTTCATCAGACTGCAGTGACTTGAAAGCAGCGTTAAACACCGTGAAGAAGAGGTCCACGCCGTTCATAAATCTTTGAGCATTCAACCAGCCAATCTTTCGGCACAGAGTCTCATGTTCTTCAACTTTTTCCACCGTTCGCTGGAGCAAGACTTTGCTTGCCTTATTCTTGATTACCGGCGTCTTTCCCGTGGTCGTCTCACAAACACCTTTAAAAATCAATGGAAACATGGGGTGATTCAACACAATTCCAATTAACGAGTCGAAGGTTTGCTCGGCCTCAGATGGACCAGTCTGCTCGTGCGATCCATGTTCCGGTAGTTTCAGTAAATTATGTGCCGAAGGAAGACCAATACTCCCTTTATTCCTTACTTGTGTTACATTTTCGGGATGGAGTGGACGAAGGAGCGGCGCGACATCGCATTTTTCAAGCGGCAAAGGCGACTCGGGCAGACGTTGATTATTCGGAGGCGGCAGAAATCGAGATGAATCATGCAGTGGTGGCTGTGCTTCTTGACAAGACGATGAAATTTCGGGGTATGTTTGACCGCTCCGATTGCTGAAGCCATGGCCCCTAATGGCGTGTATGTTAGAGTCCCTAGTGTAAGCATCCTCCGAAATAGGTTCAGGTGGATGATTAGGGCTGGAATACATTCTAGTCAGAACCTTGTCATTCCGAGAAGCAATACTCCGGCGATTCGTGAGTTCATTTTGTGCAACTCGATCATGTTTGTCCAGAACTAGCACATTTTGTCGTTGTTCCAGCACACTCATCGTTCCATTGACAACATCATGTCCACATCCAGAATCGTGCATACCATTGCCTTCTTGTCTCATTCGAGCGACTGAAAGCCCACAACGCACTATTCCTGCGCTCACCATTGCAAGTATGCGTCGGATGTAACTCATCTTCAACACCATTGACAAGTAACGAGATGGTGTTTCTTCTTGATCTCTTATCCTGCCGCTCCATGTTTAGGACGCTCTGTTGAGGACGGGTGGGCAATTAAATGAGGCTTGCCACTGAAAGAAAAAAACTTGTACTGTACGGTATAAATGTAATAAGTAGTGGACGGGTAAGGAATAATAGCTTGCCACGCGTCTTCCCAATCGATGTGTTATAAAAGTTTTCTATGATTCTTACGTGATATGAGAAAATCTTAAAAATCCGAGTGAATCGTGTCATTTCCGACGGATCAGGTCGGAGTGACCATGTTCAGCTGCTAATGCCCAATCCAGTCCATGTTCAACCAGAACAGAATTGCGAAACATGCCAGCTTGTCGCGAAAATAAAGCATAGCCGGTCGAGGTGTCATGTCCTGTACTGCACACATTTTCTCAGACGTTTGGATGTGATGTGATGTGATGATGTAGATTGGCTGTTGAATGATGTTGGCGACGGTGCTTTGACACGTCACTTTTTCTAGAGAAAGCATATTGATGAAGAAACGCGCTTGACCTTCCATTTTCCTCCTACTGTACGGTACAGTACAGTACTGTAATACTGGTAAAGTGTTCCCTCCCGATAATGTGCATGAGGGTTTATGGTAGATTCCTGTCATTTTGTACAAAGAGAGAGGGAAATGTCGATTTTCGATTCAGTAGGTTAGCTATTTGGGTGCCAGAAAAAATTTGAGGTTATTTATTTGCGATGACAGAGGTAAATATTACCCAAAACCCTGCACATTATAGAGAGGGAGAACTGTACTATATTATGGGCACGGTAGATGACCCGAATGTCCAATCGGTCGAATGAACACGCATCTTCTCCGTGCCAGGGAGTCTCCGAAATTCTTACCCTCGAACATAAAAGTTCAGGTTTTTCTACATGCTATTGACCATATTTTTCTTTATCAATTGTCAAATTTATGGAGTCCGAGTAAACCTACCAACTATTTCATGCACTGAATTTAGCAGTCCTGGTAGGTAACGACAATACCCGTAGAAAAATTTTGTCAACTCCTCCAACTGTCAAGATGCCACTAGTGGAAATCTGTCTACAGAAAAAAGTATCTTTCCATATTTCGGAAGTAACCTGTTTATTTCTTACTAGTCTTCGTTGATTAGTCCCTCACTCCTTTCCTCTCTTCAGTTAACGAACGATGCTGGGCAATGTACAGTACTGTATGCAAATTTATTCCATTCCACTCTCTCACAACATTTTCTCCTTCGAATATGAAATGCTTCCCGTTATATGCATCACGCTGGAATGAGGAAGAGAATATGTCACTTCAATGGCGAACGATTGACATTATCCCATCGCCGTCAAAACGTGACTTTGTGAAAGTTTCGACGCTCTGTTTGATTGCATAAGTAACATAGGCAATGTACTGCGTAAAGCAGCTGTGCAACGTTTCGGCCTATGAAATGTACTAATTATGATATGAGCGAGCCCCATTCTTAGCCTACTAGCTTCGCACTTTCATCTTCACCTTGCTAACTACTCAATCCTTAAATGCACTATCGATTTCTCCTGCGTCGATTGCCCATAGTAAAGTGGAGTACTGTACTGTACTGTATATGCTTCATCTTGATCCTTACTTCAAACAACAAGCATAGCGAGCCATAACGACGGTGTTCGCTATTCCTGGACCCGCGATTTCATTGGCATGATGTTGAACCTATTACAATAAAATGGTGACATGAAACGGAGAGCTAACTAAGAGTGTCGTAGCCGCAGCCATTTTCCAAAATTGAGTCGCGACCTCGTTTATCAGAGACCCATAACGTTTTTCAGGACTGGTGATTATTACGTCTTCTCTTTGTTTCCCTTATTTACTCTGCGATCAACTGATTCGTGGAGTCGTTAGGATAAGGATTGTCATAATTGACATGGAAGCATAAATATAGAGTTCTGTTCGCTTTTCCGTGAGCTTGAGGCTCTGTATTTAAATAATGGCACTGATATCAATGTAGATCATGAGCTTGACAGTGAGTGTTTTGGGACATTGATTTTCGACGGTACTTGTGGTTTTTCGGATGCGCTCATGGTTGAAAGAAGTGGGGTAGTGTTGGTTGAATCTATACTTTTAACTCATCTAATGCAATGTGCAGTGTGACAAGAATAAATTTATGATTTTTTCTGTCGGTTTTGATTGAGCGCCCGAATTACAAGCAAGCCCTCAAAATCATTCCGACTCGTTCGTTGCCAACTCTATCACACTCTCACTGCGAGCCTTTGCAATTTTCGGAGAAGTCCAAGTACAAAATGCTTATGCTCATTTGAATACGAATGAGAATTGGACGTTTAGCAAATTAATCTGGTCTGGACTCTCAAAATTTAAGTCTCGTTCCGGCATCTCTTAAGGTTTCTTCTACCGTGCAGCAGTAAATTCAATCTCGGGCGACAAGAAACATTGTCTAATTAGACTCAAAATATGAGAAAGTCGAGTTCTAAACAGCGTATTTAAATGAGGGGGAGTGTCCAAATTGAAATTGGAATTTCCAAAACCTAACCCCTTTCCTTGTGTTTATCCTCGATGTCACTTACTCCAGAAGAGTTATTGAGGGCAAGAGATAAAGCAATGTGGCTGAGCAAAGCGATTTAGAAGATTTTGTCCTTTCGAAACTCAAAATTCAGATTCGTAATCGAAAGGAATCAGATGGATTTAATTCAATTATTCGCTCAGCCATTTGATATTGTAGTCAACATTACACGAGAACTGGATCTATCTCACGTTTTTGTGACGTGTTCTGGTTATTTCATATATAGGTTTTTGTTGTTTCCGAAATTGTTTTCAGAGCCGAAAGATTGAGTGGAAATTCCAAATTCTATTTGGACCGTCTCTCAGAGGCCTTTGAGGAATATCGTTTGAGGTTGGCAGTTTTAGGCTCGAGCTGTAGGCGGAAGGATTTTGATTTGTGCACGAAAAGTAATATCTGTACTGCACCGTACATAGATTGGCAATGGTTCGAGAAACCTTACATATTAGGGTAGGGTAATGTATCAATTCATACGAAGAAACTAATGCTGCATGAGCCTATACAGTACTGTACATGAACTGACTACTGTACAGTACAGTACAACGACTTCTCTTTCGAGTCTTTCTACCTGCGTCTTGCCATGTGAGCTTGGATTGCAAGAGAACAACATCTCGTGACTCTTTCCGGAGACACGTACACAACGAGCGTCGATAAACCGTTTCTAAATTCCAAATTCATTAGTTACGGTAGAAAGTTGCTTGCATAATTTCTTCCAGATTTAGCTGACTTGAATCAATGGATTTGTCGATAGCCTATCAGTTACCAATAACTAAATGACTGCTTTCCCAGACCTGAAACTGAATACTAAATGAGTAAACACAATTCCCATTTCCTCGTAGTAGAAGACGATTTCGGGGTAGAAGACGATTTAACTTCTCCAAACAAAGTCGAGTAGCCACGGCTGTTGGAATCAGTTCAAGACTAGTTTCGATGAGAAGTTGTTTGCGACGGTAGAGAGATACGTTGAATTTTGGGTGACGTCAATTGTGATTTGTACACGGTCTGTTTAAATCCAAGATGGAGCATGTGAAAATGCAGTCAAGTACTTGACTCGTACATTAAGCAGCTGCATCTCATGCAGGAAGGGAAAGCTGGCGGCGTGCTGTCATTATTGACGAAGAGCATTAGTATAATCGAAATTTTCGTACAGTACCATCCAACGTCACGTACGCGACGCATCGCTCGCTCGCCACCTTGATCCTATCCTCTATTCCCACCGCTTTCGCTCACGTAAAGCAAAAATGAGGCAAATCTACGTTATGAACTTTCGTTATTAGTTTTACCGGTTTGGTTCAGGTCCCACCGACGACTGTATTTGTGCCGGGGACTAATAAGTTATCAATGAAGAAGCACCCTATTGATTAGGCTACGAGAAGAGGACTTGCTGCTTCTTGCGCGTAGGTCTTATGCTATTCGCCACGTTATTCCTTTGGTTTACCACTTTGCCTGCTTGCATTCAGTAGCAAGTCGGCATTACTGTGAATAAGTGCAATAGCTCCCGAAGCGACCATTTTCGGGCATTGACGTCAATGGCCATCAAGAGAGCGTCGTTGAATAATATAGCGCTAGGCTTTCCGAATGGTAACACTTAAATCAAAGGTCAGACTCCCATGGAGCATTTTTAGTGTACGCTTGTCAGACTCCTGATTGTCTCCGAGTTTGTGTCGAAAACAATCAAGAGATCCAATCCAAACAATGTGACTAACATCCAACAATATATCAAGTCTTGGAAGAGTTATTTGGTGGTGGAACGGCTAAACAGAACGAGCTCGTTACGACACTCTCCAACAGTTTGGCACAGGCCAATTACAGAAACACTTCGCTAAGAGGTCAAATTTTGCTATCCGAACTCACTCGAAGACCTCATCCCTTCACTGAAATACAAATCAGAGGCAATTGCTCATGTACCAACAGCTAATTACGGCCACTCTACTTGTTGCGCACTCCTTAAACACTGAAATTGAGTTAGACCTCGATTCGCATTTCCCTTCCACACAGTTGCCGTTTCAGAGGCAATATGTATAACTTTCGCATGTACATACTGCATCACCCTTCGTGGTATTGCGGGTACTGTACAGATAATGTACCGCAATCCCTATCTCTTCAAATTCCTGTGTCAGAAACGTGTGTTGAATGAGCCTAAATGGTGCTGACGAACTGTGTGATAGTTTATCGCACCCAGTAACGTTTGAGAGGATGTGAGGAATTGAGTTGTATATGTCGACAGAGTAAATAAGTTGATCCGTTCCTTTATTTGATAAATTTAGTGTAAATTTATTTGCGTCGACCTTTCGGAGCACAAATAATATCGTATTGTCTGGCCCCATGAAATAAGAATATGCATAGTCCGGAAAATTAAAGATGTTTGATTTTTGTTCTGACCTTGCGAACTTAAACTATTTTTTCATTCTCTAGGAATACGAAACTGTATTTAAATGGTTATTTACATCTAGTTTACTGCAAAGGTAAAGAAAGAAAAGTTGTTCAAGACATAAAATTACCATCAAAGTAGAAAAGAAGGCATACGCCAAGTAAAACACTCTACTTTTTCAATCTTGCTGTATCCGAACTTAAACTCGATTTTGATATGTTTCGTGTAACGAACAAAGCGTTAAGCATCGTTTATACTTCACAACTACCCACATTGCTCCGTGGAATAGAAAATATTTCTCGATTGCTCGTCCTTATCGCAGGCCATTTTAGTTCTGAAATTGTAATTTAAGGACTCCTCAAAACGGTACCGTTTTAGTCGTTGTCCCATAGATCTTTCAGGACGTTTTTATCATAGTCTCTAACAAAGAGGCAGTCTCGAGATAGCAAAAGTTACAGATATGACCGGAAGTTATTGATACATTTATAAGACATGGACATATGATATTACAATTAATCTTTTTCGATTCCCACTATGGCTCTACTTGATTTCTTATTGGGTCCAGGGCGAGATGAAGAGACTGCCCTTGCCTTTTTACGGGAGCGGGGCATTTTCGAGACCGAAGAAAATGTAAGGTGCATCAAGAATCCTGACGGTGCCAATTGAGGTTCTATTACGTAGGAAGATAAGGGCGGAAAGAAAGGATTACAGAAACCAGCATGGATTGTTAAGAAGCTGGGCTGTAACGGAGCCCGGTCAGTAAGAGCTTTGAACCGTTTCTTTAAATATGTCGATAGGCTAGGACGGCATCATGTTCGGTTGGAACTACATCGAATACTTGAATTGATTTAGCACTATTTATTTCTGCTTCAACGATTGGAAAAATTATTTTTTACAATGGTGTCCGTAGAAAAACCATTGGAAAGGTTTTGGAGTGTGAGCCGCTTTTGTCGAAATTGGAGAACGCTCTAATGACGTAGATGAAGCTAAAATAGCATGTATGGATAAGAAGATTGCATAGCGATGTTTCCGGTATTATACAGACAAACTTTGAACTTATTGAACCTGAAGATGATGATGAAAGGATGTTCAGACCCCAAAATTTGTTCATTTTGGAGAATATCAGCCCAATTGGGCTTGCTTCGTAGAATTACGGAACGTACCTACTCGTGTACGCTTCCGTGTTCCCAATCGAGCGTATCATACTTTGACTGCAATGATTTTTAATAGCTGTGCTCATGGTAGCATGATACACACCAATGGCTGGTGAGGCTACACACCATTACTGCAGCATAGGTTTATTCACGGCAAGATTGTTGATGGCGACAAGTATGTTGAACCGAACACTGTAGTCCACATCCAAGATATCGAGCGGCAATGGGTGGAAGTAAAGGCTTAGTGACGTCGCTCGCGCAGCAAAAAAATTCTATAACAGTTCGATAATGATGAAATTTATTAGCGTGAACTGCATAGAGAAAAGCAGAACTCTGTTCATTTGTTTCTACAGTTTATTCGAGGCAAAAAGCATGTGCATGGAATACACGATGCATTCAGATTCTGTAAATCAAGTATAAAATAAATTTCAATACTTCGAGACAATACGAGCTAGGGTGAATAATAAAAAACAATATAAATAATCTACAGGACACCAAGGAGAAGGGTACCATCAGATATTTTGTCAATAGAAGCGAGTCTTAAATGATCACCGTTCTACCGTAATCTAAATTGGACTGACGAATGAGTACGACGTTGCATCGACGCAAGCAAGTATCAATGAAGCTAAGTTAGATGCAAGTAATTGATAACGAAGAATTATGAAGCAGATTGTATGGAACTGTGGTTCTTTGCGAGCTGCAATAGGATAACCAATACAGCATCGGAAGTCAAACCATTGTTATCGGCAATCAAATCAGAAAATGAAATGGTAGAAAAGTCTTTAATACAGGATTGAGGATAAATCACTTACTGAAGAGCGTTAGAATAAAAAGTAGCACTACCTCATAAAATTCGATCAGGAATTGTTCTATAGTCGTTTTCAAACTCATCGTTGGAGTACATTACATGAAATATCGGACGGTTGGTAATGTTTTGTATTGGATTTGTGTTTTTGGTACCGGTCACTAGCGGAACTACCCATTTTTTCTGTAAAATCATTCATTTCTTAGCTCCCTTCTATGTAACAGTTGAAAATTCGGGATGCACATCATTTTTGGTTACTTGGCCATTATTACCGGCACAAAACAATAGAATGCGATAATTTGGAGACTTACACAGTGAACGTACAACTGACCATGTGATAAACATGGCGAAACCAAATCGGAGCCGACAGCCCCACTTATTGGCTGCTCTTCAGCTTCATGGATTGTCATGGCGAAACAATCGCAAATAGAGAACTGGCATTTTCGATACATAGGGATCGGGAAGACATTTAGATTGACTGCACCGTTTATTTGAGTCAAAGTGTAGGTTTACTTTCTGAGCACCTGAAAATGAATTAAGAAAGAGAAAGCTGTCAGTTAGATTTTCAATCTCATACTTTGTTCAATCGACTGCAAAGAACGAAAGGTTGATGTTACATTGAAACCTTACAACAAAAATTCTTAATTTTTATTTCATGATCTGGGAGCAAAGCATCAGTCTCAATACAGTTAAGAAGCTCGTGTGAATATCTCATAGATTTTGACAGACGGTGATAGATCAATCTCTAACTATGAATTCTTAATTATTTTCGCTTAATTTATTCAC
>JAAUYH010040635.1_pt1 | contig 13853 bp, 8 predicted proteins | sample 7278061 | NCBI WGS metagenome assembly JAAUYH01 (sample SAMN14350203, study PRJNA611818) | marine sediment metagenome | isolation source: surface marine sediment (0.6m) | place: French Polynesia: Moorea | collected 2018-08
ACCGACAGACCTCGGACTTTGATTTAGACAATTAAGGACGGCTTAGTTGCTACCCATCTTTCTGACCAGATTTTTGCAGAATGAAAGTGTCGAGTATTCCGACCAATTAGTGGTGCTAATCAGAAAAACTACCAGTTAGCCTTACTTACACAAGAATGCAAGCAATGCTACCAACAAACATGAACTGCTTTGTATGGGCTAAATAGAACTTTTCAATTTGTTTCTGACCTTCATTTAGATAGAAAAAATTTCTTGTAGAAGATGTCTCTCGCTTTCTTGAACACTTCAATAGTAATAAATTCTTCATAATTTTAATAAAGTTTCAGTTGATTCGGTTGTTGAATGCAATCCTTATAGACTATGAAGTTCTAGAACTATGCTAGGGTACAGTACACCGAGATAATAGCAATAGCGGGGTGGGAACACAATAACAATGATAAGTAGCGACGCAGCGCAGTAAAAAAGGCAGAACAGCAAAACAATACCCGGTGGCACAGCAGAGTAGCGGCTGGAGGAGATGACAACAATACAAGACAACGCAGCTCAGTCTTACCTGAAGAACAAAAACCATACCAATCGGCGGCACAGCTCTATGGTGCGGCGCAGAGGTGTCAACAGACCGAGAAAAAAATAATTACTTCGAATGCGAGGCCCGGTGAAGATAAATGATCTGGAATCACAATAATCGGCTGCACGGCTTGACTGAGACTTCAGATCGATGACAGTAGTTGAAGAGAAACTAAGAAGTAGTGGCTCAGGCTAGCATATCGGTGACTGAGAAATCGGTGGCAGAATTGGTTTATATAGACCAGATTGATTTGATACTAGAGTTGATAAGGATCCAAAAGTGGAGCTAAAATAGGAATGTAGAAGAATAGCACAGTAATACTTGGTGCGATGGATAACATCAATGTGATATTGCCGAACCTATCCAGATACGCACCATGTCTATAGAATGATGAGTTATACAGTTGTACAATAAACTTGTAACTGTAATAGTGATGTCTAGAGTGTCACAAGGCCGTCACTGCTTGTAACTAAAAGCTTGTCGAAAACAGTGCGATTAAAGCATTACATTGCTGTAAAATGTGAAACCCTAGGGTCTTAGCCTGTAAAAAATTCATTCTCACGAAAAACACTTCTTTTGTGATCCTAACCCATAAATAAATAAAGAAGAAAGGATCGATTCTCTTAGAAAAGCTGTTGATTAAGGGAAATGAAAGAAAATGAAACGAATAATTGCAACAAGTAATATCGATAAGCAGCCTATCAATGCAGTTGCGGTGATCTCCATACCAGAGAAAAGAGCTTGACCTGGACGTACCAGACGCCAGAAGCACCGGTGCCTTATGCTCGCAGTTCCGAGCAAATCCTACTCCTACACTGCAATATTCGAGTCTAACAGACAATGTCGTTTGTGCACGCTCGCTTATTCGAAATATTAATTTGGGCCGCATTTTATTGGATTATTGATACGAACAGCCATTTGTAAGCTGTCATATGAATGAAAATAATTAAAAAAATTTTTGCAGTAATAGACAGTCCAGCTCTGTTTAACGTCCGATATACTGTCGACTAGCAATAGAACACATGTACATTGGATGGTGACCTTCGAGCGTCGCATGACACATGTAGGATTTCTACAGCACTGAATCAGTGACAGGCAGAATTCGACGCAGTTCTGATGATCCTGCAGCAAATAAGCTGGCGTTCGAAACGAACGCTTGCAATGCACCGCACCAAAAAATTTCGTGGCGCTGGAGTGGGCTGAGACGATAGACGCAATCCTCAAGGACCTTAGTCATCTGAGTAACGGTATTGAATCCATTTTGTTGAACTGGAATGCGAGGTAACTTATCATAACGAAAGTAGAGCAGATTGTACAAGTTGATGCATTGCACAAGAAGGAATCAAGAAAGTGGGAACGAAGCCCGGAAAGAGAAACAATGGAGTGCGAGAAAAAAAGAACTTAGCGGATCGATATCTAATGACGGTGGTGGAGCTGACAAACAGCCATTTGATTCCGCCTGTTACTTCGTTTCTTGCAATGCTGACTACTTGAATTGTTTATGCTACGATCAATTATTCACCTACTCGAACGGGAGGAACGTCGGCCCTACTTCTATTCGCAACTGTATTAATTTTCCTTTTAATGCCAATCAATTCCTGTCATTTTTCCTTCTTTTCAACTGTTCTATACGCAACTCAATGCGAAAGCGAAACACAGCATGCTTCAGGCTGCAAGTAGAAACTGCGTTGACGCTCATTTGTACCCTGCTCATCATTATTTCAGTGATGTCCCAAGAAACAAATGCAAGATGAAAAGGGTACCTACGAATAACGGCAGATTCTGGAAATTCTTTGCACAGTCAATATGTCTTCTGCTGTGTGGATGAAGCGCACGTGTATCGAAAGGAATAAGCATATTAGAAGAAATATGGGGTAAGAATTAATGGAACGGACAAAGAGAATTCGCAGAAACAGTTCAAAGAAAGAATAATTCTACAAAATAATGATGTTAAGTTTATCGCAGGTGGAATTGAAGAAAAGAGAGAACAGAATTCAGAATTCAAGAGAATAACTGGGAGTTCTACCAAATAATGTGCATGGTACAGACCCCATCTGCTCGTTATCGAGCTGAAGAATTGAGATTGAGGGTATGCAGTTATTTGTTTTGAATGATTTCAGGCGAAATAAGTTAATGGCTTAGAGAGTGTGGCAAATCTGTAGTTATTTTTTTTCGACTGAAAAGACGTACGCAGGAAAACAAGCATCGAGAAATAGAAGTAATGATAATTCGACATTGGAGCAATCGGAGCATATCCCTGAATACTGGTTTTGCCTGTATGGCTAAAATAGTAAGCAAATAAATTTAGCATAATGCTCTAAAGGGAAAGTGAAGCGAAACGGTTCGATCTAGAAAGAAGAATATGATTTTACAAATTCTTTAGTGAATCCAACGATAGTATGAAGAACGACAAAAATATAAAAGCCCATCTTTCAGACATATTCCTCGTATATGTAGCTTGAGCACATTCTTTCAGCATCTCGAAAGGCTCCGCAGTGCGTAATTGCCCATAGTTCGCCTTAGATTGGACCGCAAAATTTTTCGAGATTTCTTTAGTCGGCTGCAAAATCGTCTATAAGCGGAAAAGGTATAGGCGTGACCATTGGAAGCGGGGGCGGAGGGGATGGCAGGTGAAGCCGAAGTATTGGTCTCGGAGGGTCGTGTTGGATGAGCGAGACGTGACGGTGGAAGGTTTCCAAACACTTATTTTCCGGCGACCCCCGGAAAATGCAATCGTCGAATTCACGGACGATATCGTCGAATGTCTGTCCATTTGCAAGTGCGAGAAGCAAAAATATTCCCAATGCGAGTACATTGAGGTGCCCCATGGGTGATTGGGTCTCGAATTGAGCCTGTCCTGCCAGGAACTGGATGGCATGCTTTTTAATTGAGAGGATTCTCTAGAAATACAAAAGACTGTATTCGACATGGCAGTAGGCCATTGTGGACTGTAAGGCAATTACACTTGCAGCATTGCGTTCGTTCAGCGTCATTCGACGGGTTCACATTGGTTAATCAAAAAATACAGGCATCGACTATACTTCGTACAAGAAAGAAGTATATCCAATTCACTGCAACGTTTCAGCAGTCCACTTCTTTACGAGGGCTTGCGATGACAGTATAGAACTTTGAACTGATGTAACAATCACGCAAGCAGACTGATTCTTGAGGCGCCGAACCGTTAGCATCATGCATTGGCATCTCGAGACACACTTCATAAGAAGGTTATCCCTGTGAATGTACCGTGCATATTGTTCAATCCGCCACACTTTTTTCAGTATAGAGGATCCAGGCCATTGTCAGTTCGTCGATGTCATCATATCCTTTTCATTTACAGATCTCCTTGCCTTGTAGTTGTTCCGTTTTCCTCAGTAGGCTCAACAAATTCCTACCCCAATTACAACTTGTCGATTTGGTATGGATGATGATGTTATCGCGTCATTGCAATTGCACTAGCATTGATGACCATAATCCGTGCTGCAAACTGTTTGTCAGTCTTCAGAATTGATGCATTGAAGAGTATGATGGAATCTTGCGATGCTTTGTAAACAGTTCATTTTATCTTTTATCATTTCAGTGCTGTTCCACATTTTCATCGATGTTCAGTACCAATACGATTATTAGGATCCGCGAATCCAGTGGATCGCCAGTGTAATTGTTTGTCGTCTTGCATTGTTGCTAGTTCCTGCCCCTTCAATTTGCTCCCAAGTATCCTGTATCATTCACTCTAAAGCGCATGACAGATGAGGTAATAATGGCTGTTTGTTGAAATGTAACACAGAATGCTGAAGGAAGTGGACGGTCCCGAATATTCACTATCACGACAATGTTAAGTTCTGCAGCTGTAGGGATATTGTTCATCTTTCTTTCTCTAGAGCCTCCCGGTGTGTATTGAGTATGAATACTAGAATGAACTCAAATTGAAATGTCAAAAATTGTTGTGGACGAGGTTCAACACTAGGTACTGATGCAGGATTAACAGCTCATGGAAATCAAAGCGGCGGTTCTCAAATCATATCCCCACTAAAACGGTAGTACAATATCCTAATTTTGTAGAGAAAATAAGTGCCGTGCTGATTACTAGCTCCATCCGAAAAGCTTGCTTTCTACTTTCTCTACTACAACGGCAGAGTTGCACATAGCTATTCTGTTGTAAATGTGCAGTCTACAAGATTGCAATACATCTGACTTGTTTTGGAACGGTGGTATAATATGTTGGCGGTACCGTACAAAACTAGAAAAAAATCCTCGTGGCATAAACCTCCAATTGCTCTAATCGATTATGAAACAAGAGGCCGCAGACTATTGTTTGTACCTGTATGAATGGCTTGCATACAGCTCCATTTACTAAACCTCCGATGCCATAGCCCTAATCAAATGATGAACAGCTCCACCACATATGTGAAGATGTAGTCCATGGTAAGGGGCCATCGAATATATTTTCGAGCTTTGTGAAGGTCTGGCAGTCCACAGTGGCACTCTGGCTTAAAACCTCCCTGCTTTACAGATTCTTCCACCAGCGTTTGCAAACTCTATGTCCTGTTCTACACAGAAATTTCTTGGGTTTCCATCTGGTCATACATTCTTCATGAACGATGAGGCACTCGTCTGCACAAGAGTTCAGTAGCTTGGTCTTTCCAAATACGAGGAGCATTACAGTAGCTAATGTGATGAGGATAAAGCGTATCATGGTTGACTGTGGACAGTGTTCGATTTGCTAGTCAGCTGCCTAGAACCAAGTTACTCCTCCTATGTTGGGCGATGTCATGCGTCACCAGTAGCACCCGCACCAAACTGCTTTGGCTATTCGAGTATTACAAGAAAATAGCCCTACTGATTAGCTGATGGAAATGCTTTGCGGACTTCCCTTTTCACAGCTATCGTAGTTGTATAGGAGATGACCAGTTTGTTATCGTTTCCTCAATACAGGAAGATGGTTACAGTATTAATAATAAAATAAGAATGAAAAAGCTATTTTACGGGGGGTTCCAAGGGAAATGGCCTTCTAATTAATTAAGAAACAGAGATTAATCTCATACCAGTTTTAGGCGATGTTGATTAGTAGCTCAACCACCATTTTCAATGCAGACCTTGGTACTTAGTTTATTCCCAAAGTCGATGAATCGAGGAGCTGATAAACTCCAGCGCAATGACTTTCACAATCCTGATCAACAAAAGAAATATTCATTTCTCTCATGGATAGTTAGGCTTCCGACTTTGATTTGGTCATTCACTATTGGGGTGCTTGCCAAACAACTTTATTGAAATTTCTCTGCCATAATGCTAATTGAGTGAGAAGCAGTTCCATCGACGATTTGAAACTTGAAGTCCAGGATACAGAACCAGCAACGATTGTTTCGAGCTTTGCAGAGGTCAGCTGTTCCACGCAGACCCTCAAGGTGCTAGTACAGGATGCCTTATTTCATCATTGATAGTCGAAAGCAGCGTGCTATACAAATATCGTAATTCGTACGGCACACAAAACTTTTGGTGTTTATACCGTTGATACAGTCATCATAGACAATGAGGCACTTGTCTACACATTGGTCTGAGGGCTTCGTCATTCCGAATCTGAAGAGCATCGCAATGGCGAATTTGAAGAGGATGAAGCGCACCATAGTTGATTGGTGTTCGGTTTGCCAGTGAGCTACACAGAAACGGATTACTTCCTTTTATGTTGCGCCGGGTTGTCAAAATTCAGGATGCAGCACTTCGTTATGTGACAAAACTCCACGATCACTTTACGTTTTCATTAGCATTCATTCAATCAGTTCCAAGTGGTTCAGCTATTCAGCAGTTAAAATTCAGGTGGCGTCTATTCGAATACGACAAAATCCCAAAATTTACTGTAACTAGTGAGCAACCCAGTACTTTGACTGAGGCATTCGTTTTGGAATGGTGTTCTTACGTATTATTGGTATTTTCCAAACCTAAAACAATGTCTCCTGCTATTAACTTGCAATTCCTATCATTGCTCACCACATGTGACACCTGAGTCTATGATTTTGACGTTTTAGGAGGGCTTGCTTCTTGCACACCTTTTATTGAACTTTTCTGCACAAATTTAATTGAATGTGAATAGATCTAATAACAATTTGATAGATCAGTCCATGAAATAGAACTAGCTATGATTGTTTTGAGCCTCTTTGATACCCGTTAGTCCTCGTAGAGCCTCCAGATACAAATACGACCTTTCTTACAGTTTTTTCACCTGCTTCTGCAAGCAGCATAACGAACTTCACACGCGGGGTCACACAGAAATCTTTTAAAGTTCCATTTGTGAATACAAACATCAAATATGATATGGCAATCGTCTGCACTTGGGTCCATTCGTTTAGTCTTTCCCAATGCGAGGAGCATCGCAATAGCGAACGTGATTAAGATGAAGCGCACCATGGTTGAATGGTGTTCCGTTTGACAGTGAGCTTTCTAGAATCGGATTCCATCCTTTTATGTTTAACAATGTCTTGTGAACACAAGATGCAGCATTTCATTTCTTGACCATGAATCCTGGATTGTAAGCAGATTTCACGTCAACATTACATTTTCATGCACATTTATTTAACCACATCTAACTGGTCCATGGATCCATCCAGTCGGCAGTGGAAATACGAGTCATTTCTATTCGAGTGCAATACAAAACCTAATACTCACTGCAACCAGTAACTCAGTGCTTCAAACAAGGCAGCCGCAGACGGCTGTGCGAATCATTTTTGAGTACACAGCCACTAAGGCCGGACTCATTACAGTAGTCCCTCCCGACAATGTGCAGGAGGGTTTTTTTGGTAGATTCCTGGGATTTTGCACCACGAAAGAGGGAAATTTGGATTTAAGATCAGTGGATTAGCTGATTGAATGTCAGGAAAAAAGATATGGGTCATTTATTTGCGATGAGAGAGGTAGATATTACCCAAAACCCTGCACATGGTAGAGAGGGAGCACTGCATCAAAACTTTTGGCCCTGAACAAATGTGATGGGCATCTCACATCAAATATCCACAATACGGTACCAGCGACCGTACCTTTCACGTTGAGCACTTCCTACCTAATAATAAAAAAACAATCTGAGTATGGGAATACACTCCATCGCACTTTACGATTCAAGCTTATTCATGCTGCGGTACTTGCTCAGAAGTTGCACTTTTTCATTGATCTGACTAAAGGTTCCAAACATGTGTCGTTTATGGTAATTGAGTGAAATGGTGATCCAGTAAGATCTTCTGAATGGGTTTCGATGGACCTGAGGTCCATTATGTTAATTACATTGAGGCCGATAATCACCAATCTTCTATCTGGCATCTTGAGCAGTGTACTGCATGCTGAGGAGATCTTTGATTTCCTGCAATGGTACATGATGCATTGTGATAATGGTCGGATAGCCACGTCATTGCGTGACACTAAAATGTACTGCATGGCTGCATTGAGTTCTCTAAAGCAGACAGAAATACGTCGACTGGAAAATCAGGGGTAGACTCCGAGTCAGCGATTACTTGATACGATATCAGGATTTGTCTGATTAGAAATAAAAAAACATATAGTACCCAAACAAGATGAATAGTGCTACTATACATACGAATTCATGAGACATCAAGTTTGAAGTTGATAAAGTCCCTTAACAAGAAGTACGTGCCTGTTCCGTTCAAGTTCGGATGGATATATTATATTTGGAGAAGAGAACTAAAGCTTTTAAGCAGATATTGCAAAATGTATCAAGAAATATTGTATATATTACAATCATTGAACTTCACAGCGATCACCCAACACAATGCATCGGTAATCAGCAAGCGGAAAAATTGGAAAACAACATTTCCCCTTTCTTCAATAGCGGCATTCGCAGACCAATCAATGCTCACGATTACTCACTCGATTAAAAACAATGGGTAATCGAACCGTTCTCTGTATTATATGCACGATCTCCAAAACCTTACTGAAAATCAAAAGTTCCACACGTGACTTTTTCACAAGGAGATGGCTTGCTTCCGTACCATCTTCACAGATCCTTACGACCCAGATTGCAGCTTTGTTGCTCCCATCTTATTGATAGCTCTTTCACATAATAAAGCTAGCACACATCGAAGTCATTATTGATGCGACAGGAATGACGCTTGTCTCATCGTGTTGTGTACCCGAAACAATACATAATGACAATCTTCCGTATGCGAGATATATTATTCCTACAATTTGATTTTTCCATGACATCTTGAAAAAAAAGAAGTGTACCTTCGTCATATAAGACGTTACAGATCATAGCATGCCATTGCAATACTTTCCATGGAGATCGTACTGCAAATTCAAATCGAATGCGGTAAAACAAAATACATACCATAAAGGATAAAAGAACCAAGAAACCTGGAGTTGCATTGTGAGATGTGAAAATCCCTGTTGTACCAGTAGTGCTGCAGATAGATCTAGATACTTCCGAAAAATGTAATCCTAAGACGAACGGGCTGTGAAGAAGAATCAAATTTCAGATTTGTAATAACGATATTCTGGATATATTTTAGTGAGACTACCCTAGTAAAGAGAGAAAGGATAAATCAGGGATGATTGAGAATCTGCTATTTCCTTTGTATAGCTTCATATAGATCAATTTTGATTGCGAGCCTACCTATCAAGCAGAATCAGCTCGAATATCAGTACAATCACCTTAAGATCAAAGGAAGCGCTTAGGTTTTCAGCAAGAAATCGATTTAAGCATTAATTTTTGAAATTTCCCGAAACAGAAATATTGAGACTACTCTTTACCTAAAATATTCCACTTTATAGCTACTGCACTTATTCTAGAAACCGTCATCTTAGTGCGTCTTCGATTATCTTTCAAAAACCGAATTTAGTAAGGATTTCATTCTATTTATATCTCTGTCACAAGAAGTACCGTAAATATAACTGGATATCAGAGGTGTGGAAACATATATATATATATATATATCTACATCCGGGATATATCGGATTATCGGATAGAATAGTATATCTAGATTTCGAAGATGCCATAGCTTATCTATCCACGATGAAGATAGGTTACTCGATAATCTATATGATGAGCACTATTTGAATAATTTTATCCTATTTGAGTCATGGCTCATAGCAATAGGTTGATGTCGTGCTAGCTGACCGTTTCTACTGTCAGTTTCGCCAGTTCTCATCGAGGAGCTTATGGTTTTTTCTGTAATGCTGAGCTATGGGGATCTCAGATGTGAACTATGTAGTCAACAACAACTAGGATGACAAAGCATAAGTTGTTGAATGATCATAAACCCCGATAATCCTATCTCCAGAGGCATACAAATCCGGATGTATCTTTTGGCAGCTCTTGGACAAGATTATCTTATCCACCTAGTAAATGACAGTTCATGTATCCAAAGAATAGATTATTCCACACCTCTGCTGGATATCCAGCATCAAATAAACATCAGTGCCTTATCTCTCTAATTTTTCTACATGCTTGCATTAACGTGCACGATGATTTAGCATCATAGATTTTTTGGCGTCAGCATATTACCTAATTCTGAGAAGTGCGGCTCGGACCTAAACATACACTACATGTGGCAGACGGGAAGTAAGCAACGCATACCTGTGTACTAATTTGATAATTCGAACTTCAGAACTCTTCGACGCTTGAGAGAAAATGCATCAACGGCATATCATATTCGCCGTTCTAGTTTTCTCTGATTTCAAAGTCAAGTGATCTCTTATTTACACATCCCATTCAAATTTGCAACTTGTACTCCTACTATAGCAGATTCAATTACGGTAAAGGAGAGGTATCCGAAACGTAGAACTCAGACGAAGGGGATGTGAGATTTTGATTTATGGTATCGTAAACTGCTTAATTGATGACAAAAGTTGTTTCTAAATTTTTTTCGATATTCATCCTCAACTTCGAATCTCAGATCTCTTCCAACCTTGTAAGAAGCATTTTGTCTACTTTTAACTTTTAGTTTTAGCATATGAAACAATGATTCTTACGCAATTTTATTCTGCTCATGCTGAAACTGCTAATTTTCGTAGACGAGGGTTTACAGTAAAAGAGATGAGTTTCAGCAAAAATTCGCTTTTTACAGTGCTGCTTTATGCTCAGACGACGTGCTTTTGAAAGCTGGATTAAGAAGGAAAACATAACACCAATAAACTTAGTGCGTGTCTTAATTGAAATGATTCTGATGGTACAGACAAGAAGCAATCATTCTAGCGAAACTGCTTGTAACTTTAGTTGATTTACTGAAAGCAGGTAACAAACTCAAAACTGTCATGAAATTTAATGTTGGTCTTATTTTGCATTGCGTACAATGCCACTTATTTTCTTTCGTAGCCTCCTACCTACCAACTTGAAAAGAGATTATGAAAGAGATGCCATGAGCACTCGTAGTTGAAAACCTTTCAAAATCAAAGCCAATTTGTTTTATATCTGTTCTGTTAGGTTTGAAATAGTTCATGCTTTCTGACTGTGCAATAAGCGCCTGCTTGATGCGCTTATCGTTCAGTCTGTGTTACCTTACAAAATCGGTCGTCGAAGTTCATGTTCGCTTCGGGCCGAACTCGCTTTGAAAACCCTTTACACAAAAAATTCCTTGGTCAAGTAATAAATGGACGAAATCATAGTCGCTTTCAGTAGCCATTGTTATGGTGATCACTGGAATCGAAGACAAAATTGTTTCATCGGGGACTAACTGTAATATATAACAATTTGAGACCGGCTTGGAAACACTGTAATATTCAAATTATGTAACAGCTCGATTTTTATTTCAAATTAGGGCGAGTCCAGGACGCCCTGCGCAATCAGTTCACAAATTATATTTGACGCAAAAAGTAGCGTTACAAAATAGGTGCACAATTTTTTTCTAGGAATTTTGAAACCGAGAAAATGCAGAGCGCATGTCGTGCAGGGTTGGACCTTAAATTATTCTTAGAGCCGAAGAAATTCGGAGCGCGCGTCGTGCACGAAAAAATCCCTAAGAAATTTTTTAGTATCGAATAAAGATCATGTACTTGTAATGAAAGTGTTCATGTTTAGTTTGTTTTTTTGCTGTGAATAGAGTCTATAGATGTCTCGTTCACATATCATTGCGATGTCGTTATTCCGACCCTTACTGTGTTTCATTTTCGCAGCATACTTTTTAGGCAAACCTTTTTCTCTAATATGCCTGTAAAAATCGTATGATTTAGATCGAAATGAATACGTTGAACGTAGAACGACAAGCAAGAAAATTTTTAAAAATCCGCGAACAGTTTATCGCAGTTTTAAAGCAAATTTTTCTATAAACATTCATGAATTCCATGAACTAAATTATTTAGCTTCGAAATGAAAAACGGTTTTTATAGAGATACCAATTAATTTCAGGAATAAAAGTACAACTTGTAAAATATTTATAACCGCCGCTTGTGCGACACTGTTATGTGTGCTCCCTCCAGCCTGCTGCTGTCGTTGTGTGCTCTGCCCGTGCTCTGCCTACACATTGCTGTGGTCGCGTGTTCCGTCCATTCATGTCTCTCGCGGGTCCATCTGTTTGTTGCTTTTCGTTTTAGTGGTGCCGCGTGCGTCCGAGCGCCGCTACCTCCAACTACCAGTTCTGTCCGAGCGCGATTGCGCTTCGCAGTCTACATCGTGTTTCGCCTGTCCTTAGTTTCCGTTGCGATTCGTTCGGAGCTACAGATGTACTATCGACCAGTAAATTCTGTCCCTCCCCCTTTTCGCTCTCTTTCTTATTGTTCGTTGGTTCAGTTCTATCCTTCACGCATCTCGTTTGCTCTTTTTCAACTCGCCGAGAACCCGTCAAAGCAGAGATTCGGGAAAGGAAGAAACGAACTGGGATAGCGATAATTGTTGTTAGTTATTCTGAAAAATTTCGAGTTTTTGACATATTTATTTAATCGAACAGTTTCAGATCCCAACTTTGCGACAAGTTGTCTACCCTTTATTTCTAGATACACCTGTAAGCACGCGATTAGAGTTTTCTCTGTCACGTCTTGAAGTTTTGCAATGCCATCGGTTCAAAAAAATTTCAATCTTCAGTATTTTACTTAGTTAACTTATTCACTCTCTATTAGCCAATCGGAGGCAAGCAAAAAATGCAGAAACACTTTTAGCGACATCTAGCTCTTTAAGCGGAGGCAGACCGTCGAGAAGACGAGCACCGCCATGACGAGGGACTAGTGGATTTTAGCGCGGTGGAATCACGCGTCGTGGGTAAAGGACAAATGAGAATTTTGCTAACCTTTTATCAAGGAATAATGTAACCTTGACCTTTCGAGACCGCACTGCGCTACCCATTTGTAAGCAGACAGAGCGAGAATTTTCCATTGGCAAACTTCCCATCAAGTGTGCGGTGTGCAATATCCCGATTACATTCCTAGCTGGCACTACAGAGTAAAAAAGTCCACAGTGGGTGGAAGACACCAAAAGCAAGTATCATAATTGATACATCACGGTAGCCCGCTGGTTCACTGAGTTCTGTAATGCTTTTTCTAAGCGTTAAAACGGAAACCGTCCCACTTTCAATTACTACAGCCAGTAGGCATCGCACAAAGCTACTGAAAAGCACAAGTTTAACCAGTCCTGTAGCTAATAAAACACTAAGTGCACTACCTGGATATCCATATAATATGTTAGTTCAAGTTTGTAGTTCTTCGTTTTGAGTATTTATCTGGAAGTTGACGTGGGTATTAATTTGAAACGTGATCTTGTGATCGAATATATATCATAAAGCAGCGTCGTACGTATTGCAATTTTTGAACTTAACACTGTGCTGTATGCTAGGGAAACTTGAGGTTGCAGCTGTGCACGCAACAAACCTTAAGATTATTATCAGAAAAGCTATGATTCAACAATTTTGGCATAAGAAGTACATGGTGTACAGCTCTGTGGTCACAATGAAAGTTAGGATCCATGCATGTGAACTGAGTCTTTCTGATAGAAAGGACCAGTTAGGAAAAAGCTGGTGGGCTTGTAAGATGAGTCGTTTTGAAAGAGAAGCCCAGTCAGGATCAAGCTGATACGCTTCTCCATATTGGTGCAAGTGCACCGAAGGCTGGATAAAGCCAATGCAAGCTGATTTGGCTTAGAAGATTGTTTAGTAGAATAAAACGAAGTGATTATCTTGTTATCGATCTAGAACGTGGACTGCTTAAGTAGCCTATTGAGTAGCGTAATGAACTGTCAGCAATGTGGTTGCAGTGTGCAGCATGGTAATGTATGCTTGGCTAGACCACGTCATAGCTCGTGTCAATGACCCGAAGGCTCACAGAAGTGTCTTGTCAAAACCAGTGGTATTGATTAACGAAAAGGCGC
>JAAUYH010037943.1_pt1 | contig 13849 bp, 5 predicted proteins | sample 7278061 | NCBI WGS metagenome assembly JAAUYH01 (sample SAMN14350203, study PRJNA611818) | marine sediment metagenome | isolation source: surface marine sediment (0.6m) | place: French Polynesia: Moorea | collected 2018-08
ATCCCGTTCCTTGTTGGGATTTTCTTCCTGTTTCAGTTTGTCCAAAGGCTTCAAATAACAAGTCCATTTCTTCTGGAGATATACCCGCTCCAGTATCTATGACATCAAATATCAAAAATTGTGAAGGAATATCGGATTGATTATTAATTGATTGGGATGGATCCCCTACTGTATTCTCTGCTCGATCCATTCGTCGTTCTGATCGCTTTCGAGTGGGTGTATTGTTTTCTAATTCCTTCGGAAGTTCGGGCTCATCAGTATTTAATTTAACTTTGAGGGTTACACTACCTGTTTTGGTAAATTTAATTGCATTCCCCAATAAGTTCAATAGCACCTGACGTAATTTACTCGAATCGGTTTGAATGTGGCGGATGGGTTGGCGATCGTCGTATTCAAATACTAATTGTAGCTTTTTAGAAGCGGCACGAACCTGCAACATATCTTGCAAATTCTCTAAAAGAGCAATTAGATCGAAACTAGTAACATTAAGTGTTGTCCTTCCTGCTTCAATTTTTGACATTTCTAAAATATCATTAATTAAATTGAGCAAATGTTCCCCAGCACGATTAATAATTTCTACATTTTGTTGATGCTCGTTAAGGATGGAGCGATCACGACTCATAATTTGCGTAAAGCCCAAAATTGCATTGAGTGGCGTTCTCAGTTCGTGGCTCATATTAGCCAAAAATTCACTTTTTGCTCTATTTGCTGCATCAGCAGCAATCACAGCTTGTTGTAGTGCTTCTGATTGTTTCTGGGTCTGGGCGAGTAATTGTCCCTGTTGGAGTGCTACCCCTAAATGGTTACCAATTTGAACGACAATGTTGATTTCTCCTTTTTTCCAATGGCGAGGTCCGGAGTTTTGATAACTTGCAAGTAGACCCCATATTTGGCTCCCACAAAAAATCGGTACCGTAATATATGCCCGAGCTTGAAACCGCTCCAAGAAATTTACATAACAGCTTTCAAAACCTGCGTTATAAATATCTGAAACAGAAAGGGAACTAACTCCGCGACTGTAAGCGCCACCTTGGGTCTCTTGTAAGTAAGTATCTACTAACTGCTCGTCATTACCATCGAGCATTTGTACCACACAACCTTCACTGTCTAGGGTATCACCCACAAACCCAGAACTATTTTTACCTTTATTTTTCATCATAGCCCTGACCCAAGGAGAACCCACAGACTCAGCGACAAATTCGCCACTCCAGTCGGGGTTAAAGCGATAAACTACTACGCGATCACAGTTAAGAACTTGACGTAATTCTTGGGTCGTAGTGGTAAATATGCTTTCCAAATCTAGTGTTTGACGCATATTTTGAATCACTTGGGAAATTGCTTTTTCTCTTTCAGCACTTTCTTTTAGAGCAACTTCTGCTTCTTTGCGTTCGGTAATGTCAGTAATTGTGCCAATATAGCTATTTACTTCCCCATTTTCGTTATATTCGGCTAGGGCTTGATAAATCACCCAAATAACTTTGCCATTTGCACCTAAAACTCTATGTTCGCAATGGTATTTTGTTTTATGATCAACGGCTTCTTGCCAAGTTGCAAAAACGCGCTCGCGATCGTCTGGATGAATCACCTCTAACCAACCTTTACCCAAGGCTGCTGATTGGGGTAGCCCAGTAATTTCTGTCCAACGTTGATTGATATAAAAACAATTGCCATCGGCATCATCGTGGAAGATGCATGCGGGTGAAGCTTCAGCCAAGGTTTGATAGCGTCGCTGACTGGCTTGCAAATTTAGCTCTGCTTGCTTGCGTTCGCTGATATCTACCCAATATCCCACACATTCAATGGGGTTTCCTGCATCATCATGAATTAATCTTACCTGTTCGTAGAACCAATGATAAATTCCATTTTTGTGTAGAAAACGATATTCGAAAGAACTATATTTTTGCTGAGATAGTTTTGATAATTCCCAATGGACGCGTTCGATATCATCGGGATGAATGTGAGAGAACCAAAAGTTAGAATATTCGAGAAATTCTCGCGCTTCGTAGCCCACCATCGCTTTAACATTTTCGCTAATAAAGGTATTAGCAAAGTCTTCTGATGGTTTCTTACTAAAAATGACTGCAGGACTAGAAGTGAGCAAATATTGCAGTCTTTCTGAAGCTAAACGTAATTCTTGTTCGACCCGTTTGCGTTCCCGCAGCACAGCTTTACGTTCGCTGATATCTTCGACAACACCAATACAATATTTGAGTTTTCCTGATGCTTCTCGAACAACAGAAGCTGTTAGATTTGTCCAAATTGGTTCCCCATTTTTACGGATAAAGCACTTTTCCATGGAGAACACATCGATATCACCTTTTCCAGCTAAGCAAGCGTAATCTAAGTATTTTTCCAAGGAAATGGGGTGAGTAATCTCCTGACATGTCCTTTGTAATAGTTCGGCTTTGGAGTAACCAACTATTTGACAGAATTGTTGATTAACTTTAATAAAAAATCCATCAGGTGCAACTTGAGCAATCCCAACTGCTGCATTTTCAAATATCGCCCGAAATTCTTCTTCTCGCTCTTGTAAGGCGGCTTCTGCACGTTTGCGATCGGTAATTTCAAATAAAACTGTACCAACATCAACACAGCGTTCATTTTCTGAAGGGATCGGAAAATAAGAAACTAAAAAGTGACGTAGAGTATTTGGTTCTTCAAGTGAAGTACCACTCAATTCTAAATTTAAAACTGGTTGACCGTCGATCATTACTTGTTTGTATACCGGTGCGATCGCAGGTGCAATCTGAGGTAATACTTCATGAATAGTTCTACCTAAATGTTCCTCTACTGACACACCGTTAATTTCAGCAAGTAATTCATTAATTTGCAAAAACCGCAGTTCTTTATCTAGGATTGTTAATCCTACAGGAGCACAACTAAAGAAAGCATTGAGACGAGCTTCTCTCAAAGCGATTTCTCTTTCTAGAGTTTTTCTTTCTGTAATATCTTTGTGGGTTCCCGTCATCCGCAACGGTTCGCCCCAGTGGTTGCGTTCGACAACTTTACCTTGAGATTGAATCCATTTCCATTCATTAAAACGAGAACGCATCCGAAACTCAACTTCATAAACAGGACTATTCCCATCTAAATAAGCTTTTAGGGCTTGTTTAATTTTTGGTATATCCCCTGGATACATCAACTCTTCAGATGATGGATTATTGTTGTCGGTTATCGTTTCTTTGTCGTACCCCAACATTTTCCACCACCGCCAGTCGCGATAAATTTTATCGTTGACTAAATTCCAGTCCCATAGTCCCAAGTCACTGGCTTCTAATGCTAGTTGTAAGCGTTCTTCACTTTCCCTATGAGCAGCTTCTGCTTGTTTGCGTTGGATTAATGTTCCCAATTGAGCCGCAACCGCACTCACAAGTTCTAACAATCTTATATCTACAGGAGCGCGATCATTTTTGAAAAATACCAGAACTGCTAATACTTGTTCGTTTGCTAAAATTGGCACCCCAAACCCAGCTTTTAATCCAACTTTATCGGCGATGGTGGCGCGAACAAAATGGGGAGGAAAAGTTTGAGACACATCTTCTAACCATTGTGGTTGTTTTGATTGCCAAACTTTCCCGGCTACTCCAATACCGGATGTCAAAGTGATACTTTCACTATAAAGACAAAATTCTTCTAAATCATTTTGATACCCGTACCACCCCAAACTATATTCTAAAAATGCTCCATCATTGTTTGGATTCCAAGCTTCTGCAAAATCCCAACCAATGTTGTTACAAATTAAACGTAGGATTTGCGCCAAAGCATGATCGACATCAGCAGCTCGACTAATTGCTTGAGTTGTTAATAATAACAAACGGTTTTCATTTTCTGCCTGTTTGCGTTCTGTAATATCTCGAACAGTAGCTAAAACATGCTGTTGCTCACCAATTTCAATGGAGTCAGCACTTAACAAAGCCGTACAAATTTCCCCATTTTTTTTCCGAACCTCAACTTCGTGGTTGCGGATAGTTTCAATCTGTCCTAGGAGTTGGGAAATCTGATGATATTCTTTCAAATTCACCCAAATATTTACTTCTTCTGGGATTTTATCTATGACTTCTTGACGAGTGTAGCCAAAAAAGTTACAGAAACTGTCATTAACCTCGATATAACTGTTTTGGGGTAATGCGCTGAGGAAAATTGGATCGGGAGAAGCGCGAAATGCTGAAGCTAGCATTACCTCTGATGCTCTGCGTGCAGCTTCAGCATTTTGACGCGATCTTGCTTCCAATGCCAAATAAACCAAGTTCCCTAAGGAACGAGCAAAGTTTTCATCTTCTTGCGTCCAATGGTGTTCTTTACCTACTTGCTCTAAGGATAAAATTCCTGTGGTTATTCCTCCCAATCTTAAGGGAATACTCAACGTCGCAGTAATATTTAAAGGAGTTAAATATGATTCAGTCAGTTGTTGAGTTCTATGATCGAGAATTGGCTGACTGGTAACTATTGGTTGATCGGCTTCTAAAGCTTGAAAATAATTGGGATAATCTGCTACAACTAACTCACATCCTTCACTGTGTCGTCTAAAACTTAACTCAAATAAATCTAGACACCTAACAACGGAACAAGAGTTGTTATAAAGCCAAATGCTAGCACGTTCCACGTTAACGTTTCTAGCTGCAGCTTCTGTTATTTCCCGTAAAGCTAATTTTAAGTCTCCCTGGTAGATAACTTGATTTTTTGCAAGTTGGGTTAAAACAATATTATGATTGCGAAGCTTAATAGCTGTAGATTTAATAGCTTCATTGGCATGTTTGCGTTCTGTAATATCTCTATCTACACCCCGATAACCGCTAAATTTACCCCAAGCATCAAATACTGGAACACTGTTAGTTTCCAAAATCACTTGATGTCCGTTTTTATGAAGGTTAGTTTTTTCCAAACCCTGAAACGGATGTCTGGCAGTTATTTTAGAGTTAAAAACTCCCTTTAGCCTATTAGCTTCTTCGGGAGACATCAGGTCAAAAGGAGTTTTACCTAGTACTTCATGGGGATAATAACCCAATAGGTCAAATATTCTCGGGCTAGCATATGTATAAATAAAATCTTTATCTACTTCCCATACCCAACCACTACTAGTTTCGACCAAACTGCGGAAACGTTCTTCACTTTCAAGGCGTTCGCGAATTTCTTCTTGGAGTTGTAAATTCTGCCGATCCAGTTCGCTCCGAGCGATTTGCTCTTGTTCGAGAATTTGGGCTTGGGCTAAAGCTATTCCTAATTGGGAAGCGATCGACTCCAACAATTCTATTTCTTCAGTTTTCCATTCCCGATAGCGCTCGCACTGATGTAAACCAATTATACCGTTGGGTTTTCCTTTATAGGAAGTACGAACAGCCAACATGGATTTCATTTCCAATGTCCGACAAATATCCCTAACATTTTCTAGTAAGGGTTCTTTATAAACATTTTGCGAAGAAATAGCCTTATCTTGGGATAAGACCTTATGAATATGGTAATTGTCTGGAGTTAAAATTTGAACTGTTTGTAGCGAACTGTAACCAGGTGCAATAAACTCCCCTAAGGTCGTAAGCTGAGGTTGGGGAGTATCGGTATAGGTATGAATTAACGCCCGAGAAACATTTAAAGCTTGACCAATTTCTTTCGTAGATATCTCTACAATTGTTTTAGAATCTATATTTGAGCGAATTTTGTCAGTAATATTTCTGATGAATAAACTACTTTCTAACTGTTGCTGCAATTTTTCTTCTGCCTGTTGGCGTTGACGTGCTAGAGAAATTGCTGTAGCTGCTGCTTGTAAAAAGGAAATTTCGTAATTATCCCATACTTTTGCTTCTTGACAATTATCAAAGCCAATAAAACCAAATAATTCTCCTTTAATAATCATTGGCAAAACTAGGATTGATAAAACTGAATTTCCTCCTAATATTTCCTGTGCCAATTTGCTTAAATCTGACACTTTACCGCAGATAATTTCACCCCGAGCAAGTAATTTTATCCAAGTCGTAAATAATTTTTCTCTAAGTCTACTTTGGACTAATAAATTATGATTATTTGACTTAAATTCATCCTTACTCCATTCAGCTTTTTCACATACAGACTTTATGCCATTATCCTGATATTGAATTTCAAATATATAGGCGCGGCTAGCATTCGCTACATTACCTAAAATCTGGATAATTTGAGCCTCTAATTCACGACTTCCATCAAAACTCAATAAAGCACGCTGTACATCTACTAAACCTGCTAAGTAAGCTTCTCGTGACACCCTTGCTGCTTCTGCTAATTTCTTTTCAGTAACATCTACTAAAGTTGTCACAGCAAATGATTTTCCATCATAGGAATCAAAATTTCCCCGTGCCATTTCCACGGTTAATTGATTTCCATTTTTATGTTTGATTGTATACTCGTTTTTTAGTTTACCCCTACCATAGTTATTATTCCCTAATTCGTGGCGGTAAGGTATTTTTTCTATGATTTGGAGTGGGTCAGATTCAAGATAATTTAATTTAAATTTATTTCCAATTAATTCTTTCTTCTTAAAACCATACAAGTGGCAATACGTTGGATTTACATCTACTAAATACCCTGATTCATCAGTCAGACAAATTCCAACTTGAGCATGATTCAAAATTGATTCTATTTGTTGGTTGCGGTGATCTAACTGCAATGTAACTTTTCTTCTTTCTCTTATTTCTGTTTGCAGTTGAAAATTTTGAGCTTTAATTTGCTTTTGTAATTTTTGGATGGTGAGTTGATTTTCAACTCTAACTAAAATTTCTTCTGCTTGTAATGGTTTTGTTAAATAATCAGCAGCACCTAATCTAAGGGCTTTGACTTTGTCGAAAACTTCATTTTTAACGCTGGTAAAGATAATGGGAATATCACGGGTTTTTTCGTAAGACTTCAAATACTTACATACCTGATACCCATCTAATCCTGGCATAATAATATCCAGCAATATTAAGTTAGGTGGGGATGTAAAGGCTGCATTAAGAGCTAACTTACCCGATATAGCTCGTACCAGACTGTAACCTTTACCAGCAAAAACTTCAGACAAGAAGTGTAAATTTTCCGCTCTGTCGTCAACTAATAAAATTTTGATATTTTCTTCATCCATATTGATTGAAAATGTCAGATTGTTTTAGTTGATTTTTTCATTTCCCAAGGCTTTCTTAGTAAATTCAATTATTCGGTCCAATTGGAAATTTTTCATCAAATAGTTTAAGGTAGATTTCAAATGATTTTTGTCATTGGAAATTTCTGCTATTAAAGAATTAACTAAATCTTCATCAACTACACTTGAAGCATAATATAAATTTTTCAGCCAACCTTGGGGCATCATGGCTAACTCCTCTAAAGCCTCTATATTAAATCTGGCTTTGGACAAATATTTGTTATCAATTAAATCTTTATTAGAAATAATAGGTATTTTCTTATAAATATAGCTTACATCTAAAAATTTAGCTATCCGGTCGAATACTTGAACTTCTGTAAGTGGTTTGGGAACAAAATCGTCATAACCAGCAGCTAAAATTTCTTGTTTATTATTTAAATTAATACTATTTATAAGGGCAATAATAATAGTCTTTTGAGTGACTATTTTCATGTCTGTTTGTCGTTCGACTTCCTTAAACCTAATTTGTTGGGTTGCTTCGTAGCCATTAATTACTGGCATTCTTGTATCCATCCATATAAGATGAGGATGCCAATTTTCCCAGGTTGTTATTGCATCCTTACCATTCTCTGCTGATCTAACTTCAAAACCAACAGATTCTAACAGTTTTAATAACCATAGACGAGATTCTTTTGTATCGTCTACAACTAAAATTTTATATACTTGTTTGCCTGGTTTTAAGGCAATGACTTGGGGTATTTCTAATGTATCTACTTGGGAGCGTTCTGAAGCAGTAAATTTAACATTAAACTTAAACAATGAGCCCTTACCTAAAATACTTGCTACTTGTATTTTCCCACCAAGCATTTCAACAAATTTACGAGTTATATTTAACCCTAAACCAGTTCCTTGAGTTGATTTTTTGCCGGATTCAGTTTGAACAAAGGCATCAAATAGTTTAATGATTTCCTCTTCTGCAATTCCGTATCCAGAATCTTCTACTTCAAAGTATAAATATTGGGCATCATCTTTTTTTAAACTGCGATTTTCTTGCCAAACTCTCAAATTCACGCTTCCATTTTTAGTAAATTTCAATGCATTATCTATCAAATTTAGCAAGCAAATACGTAATTTTTTATCGTCAGTTTTAATATATTGTGGTACATCTGCAGCCACTATAAAAGATAACTTATTTTTATTTTTAACAGCCTTAATCTTAAATATTTCTTCTAAACTATCCAGTAGATAGTAAAAGTCAAATTCTTTTTCTTCTATTGTATTTATGCCTGCTTCTGCTTTAGAGATTTCTAATACTTCGTTGATTAGTTGTAATAAATACTCACCACTATTATTAATTATCTTTAAATATTCTTGATGCTCTAACTTCAAATCTGTGTCGCGACTCATAATTTGTGTAAACCCAAGGATTGAGTTTAAAGGTGTCTGTAATTCGTGACTCATTCGAGCTAGAAACTCATTTTTTGTTTGGTAGGCGCGAAATGCTATATTTTCTGCTTTTCGTCTTTCTTCAATTTCTATCTTCAGTTTATGATTTTGTTCTTTTAGTTGTTGAGAAAGTCGACGAATTATAAGCTGATTTTCTATTCTTGCTAAAACTTCTTCAACCTGAAAGGGTTTGGTAATATAATCAGCACCTCCCAATTTAAAGGCTTTTATTTTATCGTCAACATTTTGGATTGCACTGAGAAAAATAATTGGGATATCGCAGGTAACTCGATCGCTCTTTAATTTTTGACAAACTTCATAACCATCCAAGTCCGGCATCCTGATGTCAAGCAGGATTAAATCAGGTGGCAATGCATGTGCTGCTTTTAATGCCATTGAACCTGCGCTTGCACCCCTAACTGTATATCCATACTGGGATAAAGTTGCTGACAACATTTGCATTTCTTCTATGCTGTCATCAACTATTAAAATTTTACTGTGATGTAATTGCTGCAATTTACCATTCATTCATCTTCATCTAAATTTTACACTTTTTGATTAAACTTAATCATTCTGTATAAAACCGCAAATTTTAACTGTGATAATATCCTTATTTAAAAATTAGATATATGATATTTATTAAAGAAAAGGTAATAAATTTGCGAACAAATATAATGGAGGAATAAATTGATAGAATACAATTGATTAAAGCAGAATTTCTTTATGAATTATTATGAGATTCAGCTATGATCTAAGCTAATTGAAAGTGTGATGTGAATTTAGTAAGTAAATATTATTACATTGACAATTCATGGGAATATGATAGAAAATATTTGCGATTTTATTTTGCTATTTTAGAATTTGTATTTTTTGTATCAGTTAAATTAAATGAATATCAAATTCTAAATTATTTTCTGAAAATTACGATGATATTATCAAATAACTATAGGTTAATATGCCGATTCGCACGTGATTTCAAATAGTATTTTTCATCGTCTCATATAAGTGTTAGAAACGCCACCAAGTTTTTTGGACGTAACTCAGAATTACCATAACGATCGCAGTTAATAAAAACAGCATAATAATCCCTCCAGGGAGAAATGTTAGGATTCCAAATCCCCTTAAAACCCAGATAGCGATCCCAATTCCGAGAAATATACCGAATCCCTGAACTAGTAGGCGATTTAATTTGGAAGATTGACTCATAATAATTTCCTCTCAATCACACAAATATATATTTTTGTATCTAGTTTTACTTGTTGCCCGAAAATTACAACTAACCAATATGAATTAATAGTAAGCTGCCTGTGTCATTTTAACTGAACCTAGGATAATTTTTGAATACGATTTTAGATAATTATCATAACTAGACAATTAATATTTTCCATATTTTTAGCATTTACGGATATTTACAAATTTTGGGAATAATATCTTTTGAAAGATTGTTTCCGGAACAATTATCTTTTGAATTGCAAGTAGAATCAATTGTTTGATTTCCAATGCAAATTCTTTTCAAAATCAAAATAATGAGGCTTTAGAGCAAAGATTATGACTAAGTTTTGGAGTTCAAATTCAGCTTCTACAGGTATGGATATAGCTTGGGACGATAACAAACATCGACTGCTGATGGAAGGTGAAATTTTAGTGGAAACCCAAGGACATACAAGAAATGGTGGTGCAGTACAGGCCTCAATGTACGTACCACTAATGCGTTCCAATGTTTGGCAACAATTAACTGATTATCCGCGTTGGGTTCACTATTTCCCCGACGTAACTAAGAGCGTAGTTCTTCATCGAGGTGAAGTTAAACGCTTGTATCAAGCAGCACAAAAAGCTTTTTTGTTTTTTACTGCTAAGGTCGAAATTTACCTTGATGTGGTGGAAGAATTAGGTCAAAGAATTCATTTTAGATTGGAGAAGGGCTCATTTGAAGATTTCAGTGCTGACATAAATTTGCAGGACTGTGGAGACGGAACTTTACTAACCTATGCAGTAAAAGCAACACCAGATATTCCCATACCTTCATTAATCATTCAACAAGCAATGAATTTTGAGTTACCTGCAAATATGCGTAAAATGCGACAGGTGCTTTGTAAGGGTCAACTAAAATAATGTCGCGTGCAGAAAAAATATTATCTTTTTGGTTTGGTGAACCAGGTACAGTAGAATATGGTAAACCTCGTCAAATTTGGTTTCAAAAAAAACCTGAATTTGATGACACATTAAGGTGCGAGTTTCTATCAGATTACGAACAAGCTATTAACGGTGATTTAAATCATTGGTTAAATTTACCTGAAAGTTGTCTGGCTCTAATTTTGTTGTTCGATCAATTCCCACGTAATATGTTTCGTGGAGAACCCCAAGCCTTTGCAACTGACTGGGAAGCACTTTGTGCTGCACAACACGCGATCGCCCAAGAGTATGATCGAACAATGCTACCCGTACAGCGTTGGTTTATCTATATTCCATTCGAACACAGTGAAAACTTAGAGCATCAAAAGCAAGCAGTAAAGTTATTTAAAGAAATTAGTGATGATCCAGAGAGTGCAAGTGTTATTAATTATGCAATTCGTCACTTAGAGGTCATTGAACGTTTTGGGCGATTTCCCCACCGTAATGCAATATTGGGACGCGCTTCTACACCAGAGGAAAAATTATTTTTAAAGGAACCTGGATCTTCTTTTTAGAAATAAGATTTAGTCAATATTAATTCATTGATACCAAAAGGCTTCCTATGTTGCCTAGGAAGTCCTTATGATTCCAATTTAATTTTCTAATTTTTTAGTGAAAATAGCACTATTTTTCTGGATTAGGAAATTTTTCTTATCCCCTTTCCAGAAAATGAGTTAGTTTCCAACAGCATGCCATAATCCCAATAGTTAATTAATTCTCAATGGGATGAATCTTACAAAAATTTGTCCTGAGTTTTTGTATATCAAAAATTAAGTTATTAAGCAGCAAAAATGTTATCCCAAGCAAAAGTATTTACTTTGAACGCTAAAAACTACTATAAGTTGGCGATCTCATAGAATTTGGGGAGCTATCTGGTTCTGTCTCAAACCATACTTGGTCTAATTCAACTTCCGTAAAATCAAAACCTAATTTAGCTGCAAAGTTGACGATTTTGGTTTTGTCCCAATTCCAAACACCAAACACACCTTGCTGGGAACATTTTTTACAATATTGTTCGTAAACATCTCGATCTGAAACTAAAACTTCATAAAAAGCTGTGGCATTTTCGACTGACATAAAAGATCCTCCCTGCTTCCTTAGTTGCTAAATTTCTATTACTAGCTACGTAAGTAAACAGCACGATTACGGTATAAGACAGTATTTATTTACTTAAGTCTTTATACTTAAAAAAATCGCTGCTGCCGCCATAAATTATTATTTATTTACACTTTATTCAGTAAAATACACGAGGTTAGTTAGGGTTTCAGTAAAAAAATCGAAGATTTACGTAGATATGAGTTAAAAGACTCAATTCAAGAAAATATTGTTTCCTAAGCCAGCATAGATTGATTTAGTTTATTTTTTGTTTGCTAGCAATCTTGCTTACAAATGATTTTGAATTTGATTTTGATTTTGAATTTGAATTTGAAACAACTACAGGCTAATCCTGACATTAATTAAAATTGCCTCTCTTCAACAAAATTTCCAGAAAAAAGCTGCATATCACTGAGAATTACGCTTACAAGGTTGTATCTGGTCCCAAAAAACCCAACCCTGAGTACCATCAGCCAGTTTGACTTGTACAAAGTCTCCTTGAACTTGCAGAAACATTACTTTATCACCTTCGGATAGCTGTTTGAATCCATCAACCTCTGTATATGGCTGGGGACGTAGTTTGATTGAAAATTTACCTCCGGTAGGTGCAACCACACGACACATATGCCACTGGCGGGAAATCGAATTTTGTTTTGCTGAAGTCCGATCAAAGCTCTCTGCTCGCAATAAGCCTAATAGAGCGATCGCGCTAGCAATTGCAACACCTCCAGCACCGGTGAAGAATTTTACTTTGCCAAATAACAGCTGTACCAACAAATTATTTGGTAGTAAAAATGCTTGAGCAACTGGCGACTGACTGCTAACTTTTTGTGGAGGTAAAGTTTTAGCTATCGGTTCTTGAGTGAAAACAAATTCTTCTTGCTTTTGCTCTATTTCTGTTTCTATGTATGATAGGTCTGCTTTTATAGGAAATGAATCAGATGTATTGGGAAAACGTTTTAAAGTAATAGCATCAACCTTAAGATTTTGCTTTCCCAAACGCACACAACTTCCTTCTGTTAAAGGTATCTCTCCTGCTAATAATAACTGTCCATCGATGACTGGTGGATTTGTTTGGCGTAAATTCCGCAGAAAAAATTGCTGTTTTTGAGAATGGAAAAATATTTCTGCATGTACCCCTGATACGGTGGGTTCTGAAAGGACAATGTCACATTCGTGGGAATTACGACCGATACGAATTTTTCCCGGTTGTTTGCTGTCCTGATTTTCCACAATTAAGCAGCTTTTTTCAGCTTCGGATTCTTCCCATCCCAGCTTCAGTTCGTATAGACTACTTGCTGCAAGTGCTTTTTCTAATCGGTTTCTACTTTGTAAATCTTCTAGTTCCCTGAGTGCTTCCAAGACTTCAGTTACTTTCTGGTAACGCTCTTTAAAATGGTAACGTGTCATCTTAGTCAGTATTTTAGCTAAATCAGGACTTACTGAAGTTAAATGCTGCCAAAGTATTTCTCCAGTATTTGGGTCATCTTCCAACTCCCGTGGATATAGCCCTGTCAAAGCCTGAACAGCTATCATTCCTAAAGCATAGATATCGCTACTAGAACGAGGTAGACGCCGAATTTGCTCGGAAGGCATGTAACCAGGAGTACCGACACTGATAGTTACTCTTGGCTGTCTATATATAGAAGTTTGACTTTGTATTTGCTTAATTGCTCCAAAGTCAATTAGTACTATTTTTTTATCAGATGAACGACGAATTAGATTTGCCGGTTTGAGATCTCGATGAATAACTCCTTGAGAGTGAACAAATTCTAAAATTTCCAGAACTTCTACGAGCATTTCAATAATTTCGCTCTCTGTCCACCTTAGTCCTTTTGGTAATTCTAAATTTAGGGTATGTCCTGGGATAAATTCTTGTATTAAGTAAAACTCTTGTTCTTCTTCAAAGTAATCTAATAGTCTGGGTATCCGATCGTGGCTTCCTAATTTTTCTAATGTATCTGCTTCTTTTTCAAATAGAGTCCTGGAAGTTTCTAAAATTTTAGCTTCGGTGCTCGAGGGTTTGAGATGTTTCAGGACACACCGAGGATTACCGGA
>JAAUYH010113626.1_pt1 | contig 13849 bp, 12 predicted proteins | sample 7278061 | NCBI WGS metagenome assembly JAAUYH01 (sample SAMN14350203, study PRJNA611818) | marine sediment metagenome | isolation source: surface marine sediment (0.6m) | place: French Polynesia: Moorea | collected 2018-08
AGCGACTTGTTGCTCGGATCCGTGAATTCACGACCAGAATCTGTGCCGCAATCATACGCGAACAGTCTTCCCCATGTCTTGTTGATAAATTTACCATACCTCACCAGCGGCATGTTGTTGATTTGCACAATCCAGTCAGGTGACGGCGCAATCATCGAAGTCACCGTGAGGTACGAGTTCTTGCAGGTCGCTTTCACGATGATGTAGCCCTTCATTCCACCAGTGATACCGCCTTTGCCACTCACAACTGAGGTGACCCTCTTTCCGTATGACTTGGTCTCGCGCATGAACATTTTGTTGGCACCAGTTTCGCAGATCATCTCCAATCCTTTCGATGCATAACCGCGGCGTGTGAACAGCGACACACGAGGGTCATGGGTGACTCCAGTCATCGGCGAGAAATTAAGACCGCCGCGCGGTACAATATGGTGAAACGGTCCAGTGTCGGTGAGCATGTTGTAAAAGATGATCTTGTACTTGGCGCTGCCATGGCATTTGGAGGCAAATGTGCTAGTGGCAAGAGCAATGGCGAAGAACGCGGTGAGCAAGGTGCGGGAGTTATTCATAGTGTGGGTTCGGGTTGTGATTGCTGAATTTTCGTGGAGTGAGTTGAGGTGGGCAGTTTATAAACTTGTTTTCCGATCGCTCCTCCTGAGAGTTCAAGCACTTGCAGTTTCTCCGGATGACGTCGAGTGAGCATCAAAAGACCAATGATTGCGGTTCTAGCGAGAAGGAGAAAATTTAGAAGGCCGTTATTGAATGAATGGATGTGACTGAATTGCAAACCCAATAGTCATTTGGTATCAAAACTTGATCCTCCTAGTTTCTACGTGCAGATAAATTTCGTGTACTGTTCCTGTTCATTATCTAAATTCGTAGAAATTACAGTCACTTGTTACTCGTAAAATCACTTACGTGGTGCTGAATCATGGGTGAACCATTCTATGCCAGCAATGACTCCAACACCGATCTTCACAGTCAATACTGGACGGTACCAGTAATGCAAACAGATCAACGACCTCAAATTTCACACCGATCCTCCAACTAAACACTAATGTACTAGACCAACTGAATTGTTTTTCTACTCAATCGTATGATCTCTGCACAATACGATTTTGATGATTTATATTCTAATGTTCTAACTGTTTTCACAACGACATTGTTGTTACGCAATATCTCAGTCTTCACGGTGAAAAAGGGTATAGAATACGTGTTTTCTTTGTCCTTGTGTCCTGCGCTATGTCCATGTGTAAATAGAATTGTTTTATCTGACTTTCAAGACGTTATCGAATGCCTAGTCTTCATTGACTTATCAAAGAAATATAGCGTATGAAGTATACTTACCCTACCGATCACATCAACACTAATAATGGACAGTAGTCGCGGTCATCAAGCATTAATGCAGTGCTTCAATCGTAATAGATATTGAATGAATTCACTGGGAGAAGAGAAAAGGAGAAAGAGGTCTGAGCAGCGGTCTGAAATATCAGATGAAGAGACTGTTTCGCCTGGAAATAAGCTTACCAGAAGCAAACACCACATAAACGAGCGACGATGAATGATATTACTCGTGTTGAACGTTCGACTATGAAGTGGCACAGTAATTACATTGTTGTATACGATTCTGCGACTTTTAGTATGCTTTCTAGTTTTCATGCTTGTCTATTTGAATAGAATTGAGTAAATTTGAATGTTGATCGTCGTGACAGAAACAAAGCCCTCCTATCAAAAAAAAGATTGAGGGATTCCCCAATACGCACTACCTACGCACTTTACTGTACTCTGCCGTACTCTACTGGTATTGTAATGTACAGGTATGCCGATTCCTATCGAGCAAATGTTTGTCTTGTATCTATTTTTTAAACGAAGAGTGAGAAAACATTTAACTGACTTATTACAGTACTTCGATAGTACTCCGTACAACAACGTACTGTGCCGGTGCAATGCAGGCATGTATAAACAAATGAATTGGAAGAATAAAATCAACCCACTTCAGAGCTGCCACAGTCTCCTGGAACAAATGCCGTGAGCTTTTTTTGTGATGCAGGATTAAGTACATAAATTATGCTGCTGCCGAAGAGCATGATGGTATTGTAAAAGTACTTGTTCAACACTCGTTCAGAAGAAAACTTCCGTGAAAGTTGAGGTACAGCACAAATATGTTTGATAATACAGCTCGGAGATTTGAAATTAACTTGTGGTAATCGAATCTTCATCACGAAAATGTATCACTGTTATGAAGACGTATAGTAGTGGCCTACTTTGCCGTACGAATCAAGAGTTGTTGAATACTGGATTCTGGTAGTTCACCATCGAGGAGCACCTCACCGATGATTCAGACAGGAATCTAGTGGCAAACACTATCCTCTATGACGATGCACACTTCCTCATATCATTCGCCCGTTGCCGAACAGAGTCATCTTAGAACGATGCTGAATCGTCGACTAAAGGTCCGCAATCCTGTCTTTTGCAGGATCAAAGCCATTGAAACCTTCCCGTTGCAACCCACGCGATACTTAATCCCGATCATCACTTCGTTCGATGACTTCTAACACGCAAAAAATGACAAGGATGGCCACCACAACTCTTCTTCTCTTCGTCGCCCTCACGCTGTTCAGCCCTGCCCATGCACACATGGGGCTAGAACCCAGGACTGCCGAAGCCGGCAGTCGCGCCGAGTTGATGTTCCGCATCGCGCACGACTGTGGCGATGACACAGTAGGCATCTCTAACTTTACGATCGAGCTGCCACAAGACCCGCCTATGCTCGGAGTGACAGTGCACCAGGTGCCAATGTGGCGAGTGATGATAAAGATGCGAGACCTCGAGACGCCTATAAACAACTACACCCAGGTCGTGTCGCACGTGACCTACCTTGGTTTCCTGCCCGACCACTTTTACATGACCTACAGAATTCGTGGCAAGGTGCTCGATGTAGACCAGAACACAACGATTTACTTCAAGGGGTACCAGGATTGTCACAACCAAGGCACGTCACTCGCCTGGGCCACCATCCCCAGCGAGGAGGACCCCAGACCTCGCTATCCCGCCCGCGGTCTCCTCATCACTCCCAAGTCCGAGTAATTGCCCTTGTATTGTATTAATTCTGCGTGTTCGTAAGATGAATAATTTATCGCCATTGATTATCGGTTGGTCATGTCCCAGGCACGGTGCAGTACGGTACACCCCCGGGCACTACACCGAAAATGCCGTTCGCGCTCAGTGCTTCTCCAAACGTAATGAGTTCTTCGGGTTCATCACAACAACCACGCGTGTGCGGACTGTGCTTCAAACGATACATAGTAGCGGAGAATGGGCCGGGCGCGCGTCTCACGCATCCGCCGCATTCTTCTCTGGCCGTCTACAATATGTGGCACCAACGGAGACGAGCGATATCCAATTTTCAGGGGCTGTTGTTGTGGCGCGACAGAGCGCGACGCACCCGGTTTACGGATGGCACAAGTCGTATGATGACGAGTGACAAGTATCTATCATAGTGTCAGAGACAGCCCCAATGGTTCATATTCAAGATGAGTGAGTTTACAGTTAGTAGTTGGTGTTTAACGTAGCACTTCAAAGTTGACGCCACCCATGGCTAGAGCACGGCGAGGTCACGCCCACTATCAACTGATTCATAACCATCATCGTCGTCGCATCGTACACCGGCGGTATAATCTGCTGCCTCCATCTCAGCAGCTTCCTCATCCTCCTCGAGAATCTCTTCGAGGTCATCATCATCGGGCGCATCCTGTTTCTTCCCATCCTCAGGGCTTTGGTCCGGGTTGTCGTCTTGATTTTGATCGTCCGCATCCTCATCTAACAACTTGTTAATCGCCTCTTGTTTCGTCGTGCCTTCCACGTCCTTCGGCGTGCCATTCGAGGGCGGTTCCGTGCGAATTTTCTTCTTCGGCCGCAGTTCAACGGGTAGTATTTCCGGCACAATCCAGGGGTCCTTGTTGTCGCATAGCACGGTGACCGACTTACGCACGTTCATTTTCGCCTTCGCAGCGGGGTCGGATAAGAAGAAGCATTCCACACGTTGTAGGTGTGTACTGAGCAAGTCTTTCGGTGCCGTGATAGGCTTCTCTGCACGTGCAGGCGACGCGCGTAGCGCACCCTCGATGTCATTCATTCGCGCTAGCATCGCACGCTCCGCTTCGGTGGGCGCTCGCGCCTTTGCGACATGGCTTTCCGGGAGCGGAGGAAAATACGCACGCGCCGCATCGACAGATACGCCCAACACGTCGGATAGCGAGTTGACGTAGTTTGTTGTGGCGTTCAACCCCAGCTCTTGCATACTGTTGCGAAGGGATGATGGCGGGCGTGGGCGGAAGCGCGCGCCGCGACCGCGGCCACGACCACGCGCCATGTCTACGGTACAACGTCGTAGTGTTGGGCAGGTCGGATGATATGGAAGAAAGATCACGAGGCAAACAGGGGTAAACACAAAATGGTAGATGAAGCACAAAAATTGGTACCGTACCCAATCTAGTCGGCGAAGCACAAAAAAGATTCGGCCAAAATTGTGTAAGAGTAAATCAAAAAAGAAACGCTCAAATGAGGAGTGCAAATACTGCACTGCACAACACTGTAACGTGAAAGAAATGGATAGAGAGCAGAAATCCGTAAGATGCCAAGTGGAAAAAGAAATGAGCAGGCAAAAAGACGAACGTTAAATAAGCGGTAGATCTGCAGTAGATTCGTACGGGCGAGCCGCGGTTTTTGGGCAAAGGCACACAAGAAGTGGACTCGCTTGTGCAAGATATAAACGAGAGCAACACGAATAAAGGTATAGCAGAGGTGGATTGTACCGAACCGTACAGTACAGTCGTGAGGAACCTAGCAGAGGACATGGTTTGTTGTGCAGGACAGAGTGATCGGATTGGATGTCTAATGATATTGGGGTATGAATTGGTACACGGCCATAGGTAGACGATTGACCCGCTGGTCTCGAGTGCGGCAGGCTTGAAATGCGGACAGCGCACAGGGTAAAGGCCGACCCGAAGACGTCCTCACGGCCGACGCGGAAAGGTCGACACTCGCGCCACATGGGGGAAAGAAGGCGGGCGGTACAGTTTCGAGTACGAGTCACGAGATGCAATCGAGAATAAGGAGGCAAACAATATTCTTCTAGGAATTGGCTTTCGGTTTGTGTTGGTCGTTCACAAGTGACAGTGTACAGTGTACACGGCTGTGACACAAGCGTTGGGAGAGAAGCCGCGCGAATTTGAAATACAGTAGATGCCCGTACAGTCTGTCGGTCCCTCGCGCGACAAACCATGCCATCTGAAACTTTATAATTTCCTGTACAGTACAGTACTGGACTGCACTGTACTGTTCTGGACCAGCAGTAGTTGGGTTCCATTCCTGCCAAACTGTACGCACCGCACTGCGAATCCACCCACGCAGATGCAATCAAGAGTTGCCTATGCGAGGTGAAAGAAAACCGGATGGATGTCATCACTTGACTCCACATCATACTGTACCGCACAATTACTACTACGACTGTACTGTTTATGCTGTGCCGTACAGTTCTATACTGTAACAAGGAGCATTCCCATGGACGCGGAGAAGGGAAGAAGAAGAGAAGGGGGAGGGGGAGGAGTAGGAGTAGGAGAAGTACTGTACCGTACAGAATGGATATATAGTGTACATGTATGTATGGGTCGACTGTACAGTACATAGAGCGCATGCTGAAAAGCGTGGCGTAGATGAGAGTGTCCCACCGCGCGGTCGGACGGACAGTTCGTCCATATGTAGGTGTCGTAGAAAAGGCCACGTTGCAGGGAGATTGTGCTCATTTACAAGTGGGGAAGCACGAGTGGCAGGGCAGGGGTAAACCTAAAACATCGAATAAAAACGCTGGAGTGCTCTGTGCTGGGTCACGAGTCTCGACATCTTGACATCGAATCACATCTATGCTTCAGTTGGTACAGTACCTTTACGTATTCACGCTTTTTACACTGTACTGCACCTTGCTGAAGACGTGTCTACCTTTGCCCCGCTACAGTATTGTCCGTCCTCAACTGACGTGAGCTGCTTCGAACGGCAACCCCAACTCTATAAATCCCCTTCCTGCAACCGTTCACGATGTCACCTCACACCCGCCACCACCATTGCAAACATGCCCGCCGCCACTGCAACTCTCCTCGAACCCATGGATGACTACGCAGAACGCTTGCTCAAGTCCCGAGAATTTGGTGCCGCCCACCGTGCCAATGTCGAAGCATCCATCGCACAACAAGAAGCTGAACTTGAAGCTCTTCGAAATGACCATGCCGTGTTGCGAGCAGTCATTCAACATCAAAGCAGTACACCAATCGATAACAATTTACCCGTGTCTTCCGCAACCTCCAGAGTGCTAGGCGCCGACCGAATTTGTCCCGTCATCGCTTTGGCGCTGTTGGAAATCATTGCGATGCGGAGAAACATCCTCTACATCAATCCACAAGAGAGAGGGTCCCTGCTAGAAAACGTGATGGCACTCACCGAGCTGAATTGGATGAATAATCAACAAGAGGCACGGTTCGACCAACTTGAACACCTGCACACAGCCTGGGGCGAAGCAGAAGCCAGCATATCACGATACTACGATGCGTCGTCAAACAGTCGCCAACCGCCGAGACGCTGCTCAAGATGTCAGAAAGTCAAGCTTGCCGGTTCAGGTCACGGGCGGTCAGCATGCGACGACGGTATAGCCGTATCGCTGTCTGTTCCATACCCCGCAACCTCACCCGTGGCCGTACTGTCCGATGTCGCCACCGACGTATCGGAATGAACGTCCTACACCGTACGATAATTGCGATTATTGTGCTTGTAACTGAGTATGGCTTTTCTACTCTATCGTGGCTTTGAGTTGTAGCACGATAACATTACCGTGATCTTCCGTGTAGACAGATAGTGTTGATATTCCCAAACATCTTCCCATATCATTTAGTACAGGCAGATATCAAATTTAGTACATTCACTATTTTTTTTGACTGACACGTTTTCTCTTTGTCTCCCACGTCAATCCACCATCTCACCAAGGCGAAGATGAAGAGCGTGTCGGTCGTTGCCTTGCTAGCACTTATCGCGCTATCCAGCGCAGCCACAGGGCCCAAAGTCACAGATCATGTCTACTTCGATATGACGATCGGCGACGAGAAGGTCGGACGCATCGTTTTCGGGCTGTTCGGTGCCACAACCCCCAAGACTGCCGCGAATTTCAAGGCGCTCGCCACGCACGAAAAGGGATTCGGTTATCGCGACTCAATCTTCCATCGGATCATCCCTGGGTTCATGGCACAGGGCGGAGACTTCACTGCCATGGACGGCACGGGCGGAAAGTCCATCTACGGCGAGAAGTTTGATGACGAGAACTTCAAGCTTTCCCACGTCGGCCGTGGTTGGCTCTCGATGGCTAATGCAGGTCCGAACACTAACGGCAGCCAGTTCTTCATTCTGTTCACTGAAACACCCTGGCTCAACGGCCGCCATGTTGTGTTTGGCAAGGTCGTCGAGGGAATGGATGTTCTCGACAAGCTGGAGGCCGTGAAGACCGGTGCTAGCGACCGACCCAAGTTGGATGTCAAGATTGCTGATTCTGGGGTTCTCGAACTCGCCGAGCCGTACAATGTGAAGGTCTAATTTGTCCCACGGTTACTGATTCATGCACACACGATTTGTGGGTTTTGTGCTTCGCTGTTAGATAATGATAAACATCGAAACGAAAGCGTTAGCCCATTTGTTGTAATCAACACCTACAGTACCACTACAGTAGATTTCTGGATACCCCAGCCATAGGGCAATGTGTTGTTTATAGTTGAGCTAGTCAGTGAAGATTTACGGTCAGATTCCTACTTCTACAATGCAAGGTCAACGAATCTATGTTGACACTTCTTGCTTCGCTTCTTGTTGTTGCGCTTGTTGACCCGCCGCCGCTGCTTCGTCCGCTTTCTTTTTCGCTCTCGCCTGATCCTCGACGATCTTCTTAACCTGCTTGAGTAACCGTTTCGCGTCTTGATTGGTTTTGAAGTGATCACGAACAGGTTGTAAAATTTCATTAATCGCTCTTGCGACCGCCGGTTTCAAGTCGCCTGGATGTAACTTGCCCTCCTTGAAGTCTTGCTCCACGGAAGCATACTCCAGGTACTCCTTGTCACCACCATTCGCCTCGGTACGCTTCACCATCAGTTTCGTGATTGGGAACACAATATGTTTCGCATACTCCAACACCGGGTTATCTTCAACGATGAATTCGGGACACCATGCGCCCTTGATTTTTGTGTTCACCTCAGATACTGAATCTTCCATGAATATCGCGCTCATCGGGTCACTCTTGCTCATTTTCGCCTGACCTTGCTTCAAACCGGGCATCATGGGGTGACTCAGAATAATTGGCTTGTTCTTAATCTTCGGTTTTACCTGGTCACAGTACTCACGGGCTAACATGTTCACCTTTCGTTGGTCCATGCCTAATTGACAAATATCCGCGCCGAGGAAGAAGATATCCGCACACTGCATCACCGGGTACATGATTTGCGCGGCACTCAAGTCGTAGCCCTCATCACGCCCCATAATAGTACAACAACGCATGATTCGGTTAAGCGAGTTCTTTGTCGCGATGTCCATCACCTTCGTCCAGTACTCATTTGGACGTTTGTTAATCTCGTCGGATGCATAGAGAAACTCGACATGCTCCATGTCCATCCCGCAGGCGCGCCATATCTCGACAAAGTACTGACCGACGATTCGAATTTTCTTCAAATCTCCGCCCATCTTCTTGTTCAGCTGCGCGAACCAGTCCGCTATCCAGAACTTGAACGTGCAACCTGACGACGTCAACTTGTTCACATTGATGGCTTTCAAGACGCCCTGCGCAATGTGCATTCGGCCCGATGGTTCGAATCCGTCGTAACACACCGGTCGGCCTGGTTTCTTGTCGAGTAGATTACGTAAGCCTTCCTCCGTTTCACAAACACCCACGGAAAGTATCTTTTCAACGCGTTCGTCGGTAGTCATTCCGTTCACGATTTTCGGGGCTGGTGTGGGGGCGCCATTCCCCGAATCTGAAATGGTGGTATTTGCAATCGCAGTCGACAAGACTTCAGTGACATTTTTCACCACTTCCACAGCCTTTTCTTCCGCCATTTTGAGCTATGCGCCAGGAGAACAAGTAAGAGGAAACCTTCCTTCTCGGCCGATAACACAATGACACAACGCACAGCGCAGCGGGGGACAGTACGGGTGATGCATTTCGATTAGACAACATTCCCGTCGTCGAACACACCTGGCGAAAAATAATTGGCCCAAGCTTGCCAGTTGTGAGACGTGTGTCGAATGTGATGATCAGCCAATCGAAACTCGTTCTACATCCGATCACCTTCGGACTAGAGGACGTGTCGCCGACGGGGTTTGTCGTCGTTGACGTCTGCACCTCACATTGCCAGGATGTTCAAGGCGTTCGGAGGTGAAGCTCCGAGCGGGCAAAACAAGGCGTCTTCGGGCGAATCGTTCAGCGGCAGTATCGATCCGACGGGGTTGGAGCGAGCGGCGAAGGCAGCACGTCAAATCGACGCATCCCCGAACGCTCGCGCCGCGCTCGAACTCACACGCGAGCAGGAGAAGACCAAGCAGCTCGAACATGAAGCACGTGCGTCGGAGTTTCGGGCGGCGGAGGCGCACCAACGTGCGAAAAACATTGAACTGAGTGGGCAGCAGCAACGTGAGACTTTGGCGAAGCAGGCGGAATATACGCGTGGACAAGAGTTGTACCGTGACAAGCTCGAGCGCGAACGGCAGAAAGATGTGTTGGGTATGCAAATACAAGCACAACGGGGCCTGAAAGAAGAAGAGCGGAAGAAGGATGAGGAAAGCGTGATGAGGCAGGAGGCGATGCGAAGAAAAACCGTGGAATATGAAACCGCGTTGCGGCAACAAGCCGATGCGGCGAAAGCAAAGGCGGAAGCTGAAGGTCGTATCGAGCAGCAACGACGAAATCATGACCTTGCCATGCAAACCAGACGACTGGAATTACGAGAGAGCAGGAAAACGACTTTGGAATCCATTAGAGTCGCGACTTCTAGTGTAGGTGCTGGGCTTTCAACGTTTTTGTCCGACAAGACTAAGGTTATTACCACTGCGGCAGGTCTGTCGGCGGCAGCCCTAGGAATTTACTCTGCCCGCGCGTTCACGACGGTTGCCGGCAGCTATGTTGCAGCACGATTGGGAAAACCGTCGCTTGTACGCGAAACGAGCCGAATCACTCCTGGTTCCCTTGTTCGCGAACCTGTTGGATCGGTGCGACGGTTACTTGCGAAATGGCGCTCGACCGATGCCACTAATGCACTAACTGGTGTCGTCCTGGCACCACCTACTCATGGGCGCTTGGAACGAATTGCGAGAGCGACAAAGAATGCTCGTAAGCATGGCGCTCCATTCCGAAATGTACTCCTCACAGGGCCTCCTGGCACAGGAAAAACCTTGTTTGCGAAGGGCCTAGCGAGAAGCTCCGGTTTGGAGTATGCAATATTCACGGGTGGCGATCTTGCGCCACTCGGAGCCGCCGCGGTGACAGAATTGCACAAATTGTTTGATTGGGCGGCAACCAGCCGTAGAGGCTTGTTACTCTTTATTGATGAAGCTGATGCGTTCCTACGCACAAGAGGTAGTGCGACTGGGGCTTCTGAGGAAATGCGTAATGCGCTAAATGCCTTCCTGTATCGTACCGGAGAACCCAGTTCTCGTTTCATGATGATGATGGCGACGAATCGACCGCACGAATTTGATGAGGCAGCGGCGGACCGTGTGGACGACGTTGTGTCGTTTACTCTACCCACACCCGTGGAACGTGAAGCTATGTTGAAGTTGTATGTGAACAAGTTCATTCGTGCTGCTGATGTTTCGGTGAAACTTGAAAGCGCAGTGGACTGGGATGGATTTTGGGACAAGGCTGTAAGTGATACGGAAGGGTTCTCGGGTCGTGAAATGGCGAAGCTTGTCGTTGGATGGCAGGCGGCCGGGTATTCCCACCCCACTGCACTTCTTACCATCGAGGAAGCAGATGCAGTCCTACGCGACCACATTGAACAGAAAGAACTCAAGGAGTCATGGGCGGAATCGCAGAGAAGTGGTAGCGCAAGCCGAAACGTGAAATCTGATGTTTCGTACTACAGTGATGCGACAAATTCGACGCGGGTGAACGATGTTAAGCTCGCATCCCATCTCCAGTAAACATGGCAATTTTGGCGATATTCGTGACAAAGACTAAAACATGTGTATTTGTGTGTGTAACTTTGATGAAATGAGATTTCTAATGAAGTTGATGAGCGGCAAAAGCTTTACGATAGCATGTCTGAGAACCATTCGTAATCGTTGGGCATTTCTTGCAAGACACGTTCGCAGAATGAAGACTGTGCTTAGTGGCAGATTGAGTTGGCCGATTTGATGAGGAGTTAATTAAAGTGCAACGCAATTCGGCACATTTGGATGTGGTGAACAACAATTTGTGGTGGTTTGTATGAATTGAAGCGCTTTTCACAGCGGATTGGTTGAGTAGAAGGCATAGCTGACCCGCTTGTCCGAATAGAACGATAGTGGTCAAAAATCCGTTTTCACCGTCACAGCTGCAGCCATCATCTATTACTCATCGTACGACTTGTGCCATCCGTACACACAACCGGGTGCGTCGCGCTCTGTTGCGCCACAACAGTCCCAGAAGAATTGGATGTCGCTTGTGTCCGTTGGTTCCACTCGTTGTAGACGGCCAGAGAAGAATGCGTCGGCATGCGTGCGACACGCGCGCGGATGGTTCTCCGCCGGTATGTACTGTTTGCGACACAGTCGGCACACGCGTGGTTTCCGTGACGGGCTGGACGAAGTCATTACCACTGAGGAACCACTGAACGCGGGCGGCATTTTGGATGCGGTGTTCGAGGGTGTACTGTACCCGTGACCTGGCCAACCGAAAATCAGTGGTGATAATTTATTTATGTTACTAACACTACAGTAATGATACGATACGAGGGCAATTACTCGCACTTGGGAGTGATGAGGAGACTGCGAGCGGGATAACGCGGGTTGGGGTCGTCCTCGGTGGGGATCGTGGCCCAGGCGAGTGACGTGCCTTGGTTGTGACAATCTTGGTAGCCCTGAAGTAAATCGTTGTGTTCTGCTCTACATCGGGCACCACGGATTTTGTAGGTCATGTAAAAGTGGTCGGGCAGGAAACCGAGGTAGGTCACGTGCGACACGACCTGGGTGTAGTTTTTTTATAGGCTTCTCGAGGTCTCGCATCTTTATAATCACTCGTCACATTGGCAACTGGTGCACTGTCACTCCGAGCATAGACGGGTCTTGTGGCAGCTCGATCGTAAAGTTAGAGGTGCCTATCGTGTCATCACCACAGTCGTGAGCGATGCGGAACGTCAAATCGGTGCGACTGCCGGCTTCAGCTGTTCTGGGTTCTAGCACCATGTGTGCATGGGCGATACAGAAAAACGAGTAGGCGACGAGAATACGAGTTGCGGTGCCCATTTTTGCAATTTTTTGGTGTTCGAATTCATTAAACAAAGTGATGATCGGGATTAAGTACCGCGTGGGTTGCAACGGGAAGGTTTTTATGGGTTTGATCCTGCAAAAGACAGGATTCTGCACTTTGAGTAGACGATTTAACATCGTTCTAAGATGGCTCTGTTCGGGGACAGACGAATGATATGGACCAGTGTGTGACGTCGTAGAGGATAGTGTTTGCCACTAGACTCCTGTCTGAATCATCGGTGAGGTGCTCATCGATGGTGAACTGCCAGTATCCAGTATTCAACAACTCTTGATTTGTACGGCAAAGTAGGCCAGCGCTATACATCTTGATAACTGTGACACTCTTTCGTGCAGAAGATTCAATTGCCAGAAATTAATTCTAATTCCCATAGGCATAATGTCCTACGTATTTGGGTCGTACCGTACATTTTCTTTCTTGAACAATTCTTGAACAAATATTTTTACAATACCAGTGGGTTCTTCGGCGGCGTAACTTATCCATTCAATCCTGCGTCGCGAACAGAGTTGACTGCATTTGTTCCAGGAGAGAGCGACAAGTCTGAAATGTTTTGATTTAATTCTTCCAATCCACATGTCTAAAGAAGCCTGCACTGTACCGATACAATACATCGTTGTACTATCGAACTACTGTAATGAATCAGTCAATTGTTTTTTCACTCTTTGTGTAATAAACAGATACAAGACAAACATTTGTTCAACAGGAGTCGGCGTACCTCCTGTTCAGTAGGAGGATCGGTGAGAAATTGTCGAGGCACACCGCTTGAGCCAAGAACACTGAGCATGTTCTTATAGTCTCGTAAAAGTAATACAAAAAATGGTTCCACAGTACTTCTTTAGAGACATTGAGTTCCGGTTTATTCGTCTACTTGTACAGGTATCCTCCCAAAATTCTAGAACACCCTAGTCTCACCCAGTATTCTCAACTACGGAATACTCCTGAAAATTTAGAAATTTCAAGGTTTTGGTCGATAAGGCTGAATGGAAAGGCCTAACAAAAACAGTCCTAATCGCTCAGGACATAAATTTTCTCGACTACGGAGAAATGCACAATCGAAGAAGTACTAGACATTGGATTCCTTGGTTGCCAGAAAAAATTCAATCCTTCCATGTAGCTCTCCAGTCGACGTTAGTTCTCGAAACTATGATGAGAAAAGTAAAGTCTAAGCAGCACAGCACAATTTCCTAAACTTCATTCTCACTTGATTCTTCTGCACAAAAACAAAAATTGTTGCGCAGCACTTACAGTTCGCGACACCATCAAGGAAGTTATGTGATGCTGTTATTGGCCAATAGAAATTTTCGCTTCACT
>JAAUYH010087529.1_pt1 | contig 13845 bp, 11 predicted proteins | sample 7278061 | NCBI WGS metagenome assembly JAAUYH01 (sample SAMN14350203, study PRJNA611818) | marine sediment metagenome | isolation source: surface marine sediment (0.6m) | place: French Polynesia: Moorea | collected 2018-08
ACATAGAAATTAGGCTTATTCCCTATCTTTATCCAAAGATGGAATATTCCTTGTTTCATCGGAAGGATATAGCGGTTTTCATTTGACTCAAATACATTTTCTAATTCCCACAGGTAGAGACGTAAAATTTTACGTCTCTACATTTGGGAATTAGAAAATGTATTTGATTCAAATGAAAACCGCTATATCCTTCCGATGAAACAAGGAATATTCCATCTTTGGATAAAGATAGGGAATAAGCCTAATTTCTATTTTTTAGTAGAAGAAAACCTATCGAAAATAAAATCAATAATTTTAAAATTAAAGATTCGGCTCTTACTTTTCCAAGCACTATTCCCTGTTTATTAATTTATCCTTGATTTGCAATATGTTGCTGTATTGCATTTTGCTTTGATTTAAATCATCCCTTGTCAAGGAGTGTTTTTATCATTTATTTTTCGTCAACGTTCTGTTTTTCCAAATACATCAACTTCATGTTCTAGAGCATCTTCCATGTCATTTACATAACCACATTTAGCATCAGCAAAGGAATCGCAATACGTTACGTAGGGCTTAATATCTAATACGGGCGTTTGATCCAGTAGATCGATTCCTTCCACATGTAAGACTAAACCTTCTACCTTGATAAGTTTAGGTGCGCTAATCCCAATGGGATTGGGACGATGTGGAGCTCGAGTCGCCAAAGTTCCTCGGCGAATTCGTGGACCGCGCGGAGGTAAAACAGTTGGGTTCCAGTGTTTATTAAGGTGTAGCCATGAAATTACCCAAATACGTTCAAAACCATCCATATCTTTCAATGCGATCGAAGGTATAACATCGGGAAACATTTCAATTTGTGCGATCGCTGGCTGATAATTAGATGGTGCAGATCTAAGCTCTGATTGTCGTGGTGTACCGTGTCTTTCTTTGTAGGGAGAATGTACTATACCAATGGGGCGCAAAGTAATATCGTCAGGGAAGGAAATAGATTGAACGTAGTTTTTTGGCGGTAGTTTGGGCATAAATACTATTTTGAATTGACTGCTTGCTTTAATTTTTCACAAGCCGCTTCAATTGAATCAATACTTCCAGGATTGATTAAACCATGATAATCAAAAATGTAAACGCGGTTATTCTGGGTTGCTTGTAATTTATTCCAGAAAGATTGTTTTTCAAAAGATTTTAGCAGTTCTGTTTCATTTTGTCCTGATGGCGAATTAATAATAAATAATGTATCTGGGTTCTGTTGCAGGATTTTTTCCGCTGAGAGGGTTACGTAACCAGCGATTGGACTTTTACTTTGTAAATCTGCAGCTACATTCTTCACTTGAAATTTTGTCAGTAAATCCCCTGCCCAACTATTTTTATTTGGGCTTAAAATTGGTTGGGTGCTTACCAGTACCAGACCAGATACCTTTTCCTCTTGAAGTTTATTACCTTGATTGTTTTCTGGTAAGAAATTTTGATAGCGCTTGAGTAACGGTTTGGGGTCTGCACCTATAGTTTGAGCAAGATTTTTCGTTAATTCTTCTAAGGATTCCCAAGTATTAACTTTTGTCAGTAAAGTTGCTATACCCAATTTTTCCAGTTTTGTAGTTGTTTGGTTAGAAAAACCTTCCGCACCAATTACCAAATCGGGTTTGAGAGAAACAATCTTTTCTAGATCTGGTGGAGTTGTACCTTGACTCACGCGGGTAACATTATCAAGTGCAGAATTTTTTTTCAGGAGACTAGAACCAGGAATACCTACTAGTTTTGTACTATCTAGTTGATAAATAATGTCAGCAACTAAAGGAGAAAGTGATACGACTCTTTGAACGGGAGAATTTGTTGTTTGTGATGATTTGGTAAGAGCAACCTCAGGTTCGCTGGTAGTTGTTGAATTTGGCTTGTCAGTGGTCGTTGCACAGCCAGTTACAAATAATACAATTAATAGAGTGGATAGAAAAATACGAATAGAAGCTAACATATTTTAACCTAAGTTTATTTGTATGATATCAATTATCTACCAATCAAGTTTTCCAGATTGATGGATATTAATTGTCTTTGAAACAAACTTCTTCGTGTAACAAATTAGTTATTAACGGGGGAATTTTTTTTCTCAACCAACGCCAAGCAATCTCTTTGCAAGCTGGCTTAGATATTTTGGCAAGTATTTTTAAACTTCCTTTAAGAGTTCCATGATTAAATTTTCGGTCGATTAGGTTAGCCATTCCCACATCGTAAAGACAATCTAAAATTAGCTTAATGTTTGATTCTTCACGATTTACTACATTCTCCAGTATGAGAAGAACATCATTAATTCGCTCTTCCTCAAAGTATTTCACCTGTAATACTTGAGACAAGTCTATAACTTTTTTAGTAGATGTCAGCATTTTATTTTTATAGAAGCCCTAATTTATCTGTTTACTAATAAAATTTTGCTGTAATAAGAGTTTTCTATGATTATTGATTTGATCGCAGTTAAAGTTTTATTTAACTAGCGCAAATCAAAATTACATAGCAAATACTTGGGTAGAATAACAACAACTACAAGTAAGAAAATAATTTTTTCGGTATTGTTTCGCAAAAAATTGATTTTGCTGATTTTGCAGTATTTTCTTGAAGTTAGGAATCGCAATTCCTTATTTTTATTTCCTCAAGAGTGCGTGGGACAAGCCTTAAAATAGATGAGTGATTTGGTATAACTATGGCAAATAGCTGGTGGGAACTACAAATATTATGCGAGCCAGATTTAGAAGAAACTATTTTTTGGCGACTGGGAAATTTTGGCTGTCGCGGTACAGCAAGCGAGATAAAAGATAATCAATGTTGGGTAAAAGCTTACTTACCCCAAATTCAAGCCGAATTATTAGACTTGTCCGCATTATCGCTACAATTACGTCAAGATGCTTTATGCATGGAACTATCTCCACCCCAAGTACAATGGCATTTAATTGATGAGGAAGATTGGTCAAGCAGCTGGAAACAATATTGGAAACCCCAAGAAATTGGCGATCGCTTTTTAATCAATCCTGCATGGTTACCCATTCCACAAAATAGCGATCGCTTAATTATTAGATTAGATCCAGGGGTTGCTTTTGGTACTGGAGCCCATGCTACTACCCAATTGTGTTTGGAGTCTTTAGAAATGAGATTGGGTGGAGGTCAAACATCTTTTATTGGAGAACAAACAGCAAATAATGATGTGGTGATTGCTGATATTGGTTGTGGTTCGGGAATACTTTCAATTGGAGCATTATTGCTGGGTGCAAAGAAAATTTATGCTGTTGATACTGACCCCCTAACAATTAAAGCAACGAATGAAAACCGAGAGTTAAATCAAATTGCAGCAGAGAAATTAGTTGTAGAGCAGGGAAGTGTAGAAACTGTAAGTAGTTTAGTTCAAGAGGTAGATGGAATTGTTTGTAATATTTTGGCAGATGTCATTATGGAACTAATCCCAGGAATGAGTAAAATCGTCAAACCTACAACCTGGGCTATTTTTAGCGGTATTTTACTGGAGCAATCTAACGCTGTTACTGACGTCCTAGAAAAATATGGTTGGAAGGTTGCAACACTTTGGAAACGTCAGGAATGGTGTTGTTTAAATGTGCGGCGTTCTTAAATCCTATTTAGTAGTGGTATCAATTTTCAATAGTTTTTGATGCAGAGACGTAATATCGGTCGGCTAAAGATGTATAATAACTTACGTCTCCAAATTTTTATGTAAATATCTAGATTTTCTCCACAGGAATCTGAACCTCTGTTACATATTGCGATTCGTCCCCACCTTGTTCATACTGCAAATAAATTTCTCGGGTAGAACCAATGACTCGATATCCATTTTTTTCTACCCATTCTAGTAAAATGTTATATGCTTGTCCCAAACTAGCGAATGACCCTTGATGTACCGTACAAGCCATATCTTCAACCCCCGGTAATTCATAAACTAAAACTTTTTCATTATTAGGAATTTTTTCGTATATTGGTACCGCAGCTTCAACGGGAATATCATGGTCTCGCAACTTAGTATCGTGATAAATAGAAATACCATTTCCAAACTGTTTCAGATTATGACGAGATACATGAGAGTACGCTTCATCAAATAAGCGGTCGAATATTGGTCCACAGTCTTGATAATTGGGAATAACTCCAACCGTTACAGCAACAAGTTGAGATTCCACAGGCTTGAGAATAACTTCATAGTTTGGCATTTTTTTCTCCTGTTCGATTTCTGTTAACCGCATCTCTACCCGCGCTAACCGAACTTGGTCTTCTAACAATCGCTGCTGAATTTCAAGATGTTTAATACGCAACATTCCTCTAATTTCTTCAGCAGGAATATTTTCATCCAGTAATTTAGCTATTTGTTCTAGAGAAAATCCCAGTTCCTTAAAGACCAGGATTCGGTTAAGACGTGGTAGTTGAACTGCTGAGTAATAGCGATAACCGGTAAAACTGTCTACTTTTATCGGCTTAAGTAAACCCATGCGGTCATAGAGACGTAACGCTTTTGGCGAAACACGACTAAGCTGAGCAAAGTCACTAATTCTGAGCATGGGAAAACCTCAAATCGCTTCTATTTAATCGAACACTTTACCCTAAGGACAAAGTCAACCCCTACTGAGGAATGAGAATTTAATAACCTGTTATTCTGAAATTTGGAATGGTGCGTTACATGATGCTAACAACACCCTACTTTTGTACTTTATTTAATCCACATTCCTAAATTTCTATTTCATCAACTTTTTAAAATTTTCTTTAACAGCAGTCTGACAAACAAAATATCGGGTAGGGGAAAAGAAGGTTTTAAAAACTCATGTTTTCTAGATCACTCTTACTTTTTATATGTAAGTGTAGAATCTGATGCTGATATTTAATTTATGAATTCCAAGTTATTTGCCCAATCATGCCTTTTGACTCTGATTTTATTCACAAGTTACATGTTTCCAAAGAGCGTTTATTAAATTTATTAAATAACTTCACCCAAGGAAGAATTCTCATCATGGGAGATTTAACCCTGGATGAATATCTTATTGGTAAAGTAGAAGATATTTCCTCTGAAGCCCCAATATTAATCCTCCGCCACAAAGAAACATCCAAAGCCCCAGGAAATGCTGGTTACATAGCATATAAACTGGCTCATTTGGGCGTGCAAGTTAAAGCCGCAGGTTTGGTAGGAAAGGATGATGAAGGAAAAGCGTTACGTAATTTATTGAAAGTTGAAAATATTAATGTTGATGGTATTTTTTGCGATCCAAGCAGAGTTACCGTTACCAGAACAAGGGTTTTAGGTTATTCTCAACCATCTTTTAAGCAGCAAATTGTTACAATCGATCGCAAATCAGATGAATTTCCCCAACCAGACGCGCAATTAGAACTAGCAGAATATATCAAGCAACAAATAGCATCAGTTGACGTAATTGTCTGTTGCGATCGCGGGGATGGAACTATGACTAAACCGGTAATTTCCGCAGCAGTTTCTGCTCCTCAAACAATTGTTAGTACCCAAAAGCGTTTGGAAAGATATCGCGGTGCAAGGGCATTTGTTTTGAATTTAAGTGAAGCAGAGAAATCAGTAGGATATACTATCAACAATGAAAAGAAATTAACTGAAGCTGGCAAAGATTTGTTTGCATTAACCCAAGGACAACATATTTTAATTACGGGTACTGCAAATGGAATGGTTTTGTTAGAACGTAATGGTAATAAACATCACATACCCAGATTTTACCACGACAAAGTATTAGATATTACAGATATTCAAGATACTTTGACAACTCTATTTTCTTTAGGTTTAGCAACTGGTGCATCTAGTTGGGAAGCTGCAATACTAGCAAATTTATCAACTGGTGTTATGATGCAGCAGTTAGGAACAAAACATGTAAGCAATACAGAGATGAAAGTAGCACTAGAAAAAATTTTGCAGGAGAAGAATTATTAAAGGCAAACATTTTAGATTATGAATTGCTAATTGCATCAATCTGTATCAATTCATAAGTTAAGTTTTCCATTAATCGCTATATCCTGTAAAAAATAACGCATTAGATAAACTGTCGATCCTTAGTCAATCGGGAGGAAGATTTTTATGACTCGGCGCTTATTGGTAACAGGGGGTGCGGGGTTTATTGGTTCTAATTTTGTACGTCACTGGCGCGATAATTATCCCCATGACTACATGGTGGTTTTAGATGCACTTACTTATGCTGGAAACTGCGAAAACTTAGCCTATTTAGAGGGTGAAGAAAATTTTCGATTTGTACGGGGTGATATTAAGGATGCTGCGTTAGTCAAAAGAGTTTTAGAAACACATAACATCGATGTGATTGCTCATTTTGCAGCTGAGTCCCATGTGGATAGGTCAATTCTTGGACCGAGAACTTTTGTCGAAACTAATGTTTTAGGTACTTTTACACTTTTAGAAGAATTTCGTTATTACTGGGAAACTCAAGGTAAACCTGTAAATTATCGGTTCTTACATATTTCCACAGATGAAGTTTACGGTAGTCTTACTTCAGACGCGCCACGATTTGAAGAAACTACACCTTATGCTCCCAATAGTCCCTATGCAGCGTCAAAAGCTGGTAGTGACCACTTAGTTCGCGCTTATAATCATACTTATCAATTACCAACAATTATTACTAATTGCTCTAATAACTACGGTCCTTATCAATTTCCAGAAAAGTTAATTCCCTTAACCTGTATCAATATATTAATGGGTAAATCTTTACCAGTTTACGGTGATGGTAAAAATGTACGTGATTGGCTTTACGTGGGCGATCACTGTCGAGCTTTAGATATTGTCATTAACTACGGCGAACCGGGAGAAACTTATAATATTGGTGGAAACAATGAAGTCGAAAATATTAATCTGGTACGAATGATATGCCAGTTAATGGATGAGTTTATACCTGAATTACCAGTCAAACCAGCAGGACAATTAATTACTTTTGTTAAGGATAGACCCGGACACGATCGCAGATATGCAGTTAAAACTAGCAAAATTAGAAAGCAGTTGGGTTGGACTCCTACAATGACGATAACACAGGGTTTACGTTTAACCGTGCAGTGGTACCTTAATAATCGTGAATGGTGGGAACCTCTACTTTCCCAAGAATATCAGTCTTATTATCAGAGGAATTATAAAACTGATAATTAGTTGTTTATGATTGGTAATTGGTAATTGGTGGTAAATCAATAACTATAAAATTATTATATTTTAGTATGTGTAACTCTAATTCATTATTCATTTAGGAGATTTATAAATCTTGGAAATTATGAGTAATACAATTTTGACTTTTTTTAGCGGATCCGCTAATGAATTTTGAATCGCACATCGGGCTATATAATGGGAAGTTCTATCCGAAACTTTGTTCCCCATCCAGCCTGAGAAATACATTCTAATATTCCAGAGTGTTTGTGAATAATTTGATAACTAATTGATAAGCCTAAACCCGTACCACGACCAACTGGTTTCGTAGTGAAAAATGGATCGAAAATTCTCGTTCTAATAGATTCAGGAATACTAGGACCATTATTAGCAATATCAATCCTAATTCTAGATTTATCAATCAATTCTGTATAAATATAAATAGAAGGTAATTTTAATAATTTTTCTTTATATCCATTCAAGAATTTATTTTTATCTTGATTAAAATACTTTTTTTCACTAGTCCAATCATAAAATTCGAAAGTATCTCTAAGAGCATCAATCGCATTATCTAGGATATTTTTGAATACTTGATTTAACTGTCCTGCATAACAGTTAATGCTAGGTAATTCACCATAGTGTTTATAAATGATTATTTGTGGTAAATTAGATTCTGCTTTTATTCTGTGTGCTAGCAAAAGTAAAGTGTTATCCAAACCTTCATGAATATCAACTTTTTTCATTGTTGCCTCATCTAGGCGAGAAAAATTTCGCAGAGATAAGACTATTTTCCGCATCCTGTCACTACCAAATTTCATTGATGTGAATAACTTATTTAAATCGTCAATAATATAGTCAAACTCAACCTCTTCAAGTTTTGCTTGAATTTTTGGGCTTCCTTGAGGATATTCATTTTGATAAATATGGAGTAATTCAACTAAGTCTTTTGTATATTTTTTCGCATGGGTTAAATTCCCATAAATAACACTAATGGGATTATTAACCTCATGGGCAATTCCTGCGACCATTTGTCCCAAACTAGACATTTTTTCCTGCTGAATAAGTTGAGTTTGGGTTAATTTGAGTTTGTTTAAAGTTTTTTCTAATTCTTGGGCTTGATCTGTCGCAACTTCAGCTAACATACGGTTTTTAGCTTCACTTGCTTGTAGAGCTTCTTCTTTATGCTTAAGATTGGTGATATCGCTAAAGGTACAGACAACTTTCTCTACTTTACTATCACTATTTAATTGAGGAACTATGTTGACTAACAACCAGTTCTGTTTCTCAATTTTTGTCTTATTCAGGCTCATTACTGCATTGTCAACAGTTCGGGATGAAACAATTGCACAAAAAATTTCATGTAGAGCCCAATCATATTTTGGTAAAGTTTGAATTTCTGAGAGGTTGAAAGTTTCAAGTTCTTGGATTTGATAATTTTGACAAAAGGTCTCCCACAGATTCCGTAACTCTATTTCAGTCTTTCCCAACAAATCGCAAACTGCTTGGTTGGTCATATAAATTTCTGAGTCAGAACCAATGACTAAAACACCAACTTTAATTCCCTCAAGAATGGTTTTTAACTGTTGATGACTTTCTTCTTTTGCAGAAAGTTGTCGGTCGAATAAAGTAGTGATTAAGGCTAAACCCAATATGATTAAGGTTCCTATTGTGATCCCAGTTGCTAACAAGTTTGCATCTTTTGTAGTGAATAAAAATGTACTTAATGCAACATCATTTGACGGTTGAAAACTTAGGGCTAACATTCCGGTATAATGCATGCTGGCAATTGCAAAGCCCATAACAATAGCTGCAACAACCTGCTTTAATCGGCGTTTAGATATTGATTCAGAACGGAGTTGAAAAGTGAGAAAAAGTGCAATTGAAGAAACCGCGATCGCAACAAATACTGAAATTAACACTAAGATCAAATCATAATGCATTATTGCTGGGGTTTGCATCGCAGCCATCCCCAAGTAATGAGTTGTGGTAATTCCTCCTCCCATACATAGGCTACCGCCAATTAGCTCCAAAGAGCCGATCGTAGGGTTGCTAACAATAAATAGCACCAATCCAGATGCGACAATTGCCGGTAACATGGAAAGCAAAACCAACACAAAATCATAATCGATCGATACCGGAGCCTTAAATGCAAGCATCCCTATAAAATGCATCGACCAAATCCCTGAACCCATTCCTAAAGCTCCACCAACTAGCCAACAGCGTCGCAACCATCCCTTTGCGACCGCTATCCTTCCGGCTAATTTCAGGACGGTATAAGATGCCAAAATAGCGATGACAACTGAAATTGTTACTAAATAGAGGTTATAACTGTCAATTAAATAATAATTCATCGCTTTAAAGTTTAAATTTATTTTAGTTATAAAATCTCATCTTATTTTTTTATCCTAATTCTTTATAATGCCACTTTTCAAATCAATATTACTCTGACTTTAATAAATACTCTTAGCAAAAGAATATTGGAACATGGTTAATGTATTTTTTCTTACTATGCCTTAAATGGTTAAAATACTTTTTAATTCGGCAATAAAAGTAATTACTGATTCAATTAACATTTACTCAGTGTAATATTTCTAATTAAATCTACCCATTCATCAAAATTATCATTTATTAGCAAATATTGATTAGTAATATCTATCCCTTCTGCACCTATACTAGTGCTAATGACAGGCATATTAACATGAAGCATTTCTAAAGTTTTTAATTTAATTCCAGATCCTTCCAATAATGGAACAATACCGATTTCTGCTTTCTCAAAGAATTGTGTTGGGTCTTCCACAAAACCAGTAACTATAATATTTTTATTGGCAGCAAGTTTAAAATTTTTTTCTGAAGGCTTATAACCAACAATATATAATTTAAAATCAGGATGTTTCACTAAAATTTTCTGAAAACATTTATCGATAAAAATAATAATTCCTCTTTCATTTTCTGGGCGATTCATGGCTGCCCAAAAAAGTAAAGTCTTTGATTCGATTTTTTCTGGAGTCCGATGGAAATTATTAATAAAATGACTTACTCTGGGAGGCTTAACAATTATTTTATCGCCTGGAATTGTAAATAAAGAAGTAAGAATATTGCGGTATTTCTCAGATAGTAGCCATAATTTACTGGCAGCAGAATATAATTTACTCTCATAGCGGAATATTCTAGCTACTTCTATTCCTAATAAGGGATTAGTTACAGATTTTCTTAAAAAAGAATGAGATATAATGTCATGAATACTAATAATAGTTTTTGTTTTATGATGTTGTAATTCTAGATAAACTGCTGCATGAGAATATTCAAAATGAATAATTTCATACTCATATGTAAGTAGTAATTCTTGCATTTTTACTTTTCCAAGGCAGAATACAATAGGTGAATACCTTTACGCTTCTGATTGGTAAATGCTGCTCCAAATAGAATTAATTGCTTGTCTTGAGGTAAATTGAGCCATTCTCTAGCCAAACTTCTATCTATAGGTTTATAACGTTTTAAGTCAATACCGTTAGGAATTACCTCGATTCGATAATTTTGAAACAAAGAACTTTGACGGGCGCATTGGGCTAACCATTTACTAGGACTAACAATCGTCAAATTGAGTTTTTGCCACGATCTGATTTTACGTTTCCATATCCAACGGGAAATATCTTTGTCTTGTGATGAGTTTAATTGGAGACAACTACCACAATTATTTTTATAGCGATCGCACTCAAAAGTGTAGTGACAGCCTCCCGTAAATCCCCACATATCGTGGAATGTCCACACTAGAGGCTGCTTAAATTTGGCAATAGTTTCAATTTGCAGATAACCACCCACCCAGTGAATATTAATTACATCGGTTTAGTTTAACTTATTGCAAGTATTTGATAGGAGAAGAAGTTTTAAGACAAGTTGCAATTTAGGGGATGTTTGGGAAGTATCACTTATTACCCAATATCATTGTTGAGATCCCCCAACCCCCTTAAAAAGGGGGCAAAAGTCCCCCTTATCAAGGGGGATTTAGGGGGATCCAAGATATATTAAGTAAATAATATGACTTTGGAACATCCTCTTAGTAAGAATTAATATTCTTTCCGTTTACTTTGGAATGATTTAAAAGGTGATTGAAAAAACTCTGAATCTTTGTTCATATAAAATATATAATTCCGATGCTAACGGATTTGATATAAAATATCGAGTACTTTATTCTAGTTAATTTACACTAGGAACTATGTAACTCAAGTTACTCAAAATCTTCTGAGTGCAATTACTAAAATTTTTTGATTTCGCACACCACAAAGGTGATACGAAATATTTCAGCTTTATTTGCTTGACTTGATTTTCAATCTAAAAATAAATAGGGAAAAACTAGGGAAGTTATTTGAAGTACTTATAGCACCTTGTGTAGCGTAATTGTGTTCTTAATAGACATCTCCAGAAAAGAATGTAGAGACGTACACGTACCAGAGGCTGTGGCGCGTCTCTACAAAGATTTTGGGTTATGCATATTCAATTTCCGGACAGGTCTAATGATGATACTTGCGTAAACCCTATTTACTCATAAAATTTATTTACAATCTTTATTTACAATAAATTTCAAAAATTCTGTCAATAATAATCAATAGATACGACTGATAACTGGTAACTGCTAACTGTAGCCCGTAAGGGTGTAGCATTAGCCATAAACTAGTAACTGATAAATGATAGCTGATAACTGACAACTGACAACTGATAACTGAAATATGGTAGATGCGCCATGGTTTATTGGGATTTAAACCTCACCATTAGCAACTTTGACTTGTTGTGATGTTAAATTTTTTGCCCCTTCCAAAATTGTTCCGTCAAGTCTGACTCGATCAAGATTCGTGCAATTTAAATTTGCACCGATCAAATTAGCTGCACTCAGATTAGCTTCACATAGAATCGCATTATTCAGATTTGCTCCCATTAAGTTCGCTCCATGTAAATCTGCTTCTCTTAAACTAGCCTCAGTTAAATTTGCAAAAAATACTTCTGTATATTGAAGTTTAGCAGCATTGAGATTTGCACCATTAAGATTTGCTCCATTCAAACTAGCTTGCTGTAAATTTGCACCAATTAAACCAGTTTTCTGCAGCTTTGCTTTGTCAATCTTTGCTCCTTGTAAGTTAGCCAAAAATAGCTTTGCACCATTAAAATTAGCAACTTTAAGGTTTGCTAGCTGCAAATTCGCCTTGTACAAATTAGCATCTGTGAAATTAGCCTCCAGTAAACTAGCCCCAGAAAGATTCGCTGAACGCAAATTAGCCTGACAAAATATAGCCCGATTTAGATTTGCACCACATAAATTAGCCTCAAGTAAATTACAAAATCGCAATTTCGCATCACACAAAATCGCCCCTGATAACTGAACTGATTCCAGATTAGAAGCAGAAAGATCTGCATCTTTCAAGTTTGCTCCTTGCATGTTAGCCCCACGCAAGTCTAACTTTTGTAAATTTGCTCCTTGTAAATCAGCCCATCTCAGATCCGTGTTACGTAAATCCAGCTTTTGGTTTTTGCGGTCTTTATGAAAATCTCGTCTACCAATGACTGTCAAAGCAGCTTGAATATCAGTAGGAATTTTGGCTGTCTTGCGAGCATTTTCGCGATTATCTTGGCTTTTAGGAGCATTTTCCCGGATAAAAGCTGAGATAATCTCCATAACAGTCCAATATTCTTTTCGAGAATCTCGAGCAACTCTTTCTAAAATGTAAATTGCACCAGCGCGCGTCGCCACTTTTTCATGACCCAACTGGGTAATTGCTGTCATTAATCGTTCGGCGATGGATTGCTCCCGAGCTAGATAAACATTTTTGATTTCAATTTCATTAGCTTTTTCAGTAGCTGTGGCATTTTTCTCGGTTGCATCTGACCGTTTTGCTACATAATAGACATTAGCGATCGCACCGAATCCAAGAAAAATAATTCCAGTTGTAGTCAGCCATTGCGTCTCATACTCAATTTTTTCCCGCTGGGATAATTCCTCATTTCCTGCAACAACAAGACAGAGTAGAGTATAAAATAAAGCAAATATAACTGATATGGCTACTAACTTTTTCTTGAGTGCGTCTGTCTTATGGGCAGACATATCAAAAGTATTCCTCACGACATAGAATTTTCACTGTAAGTGCTTTGTGTGGAGTATAACATTTGTCTCAGTTAATTGAATCGTTACTGACCTCATTTCCGGAATAAATATATTTCTTACTAACCACACCCTACATGTATTGTGTTTCTATATTATCTGTCTACCTAATTGTAAGCAAATAATTTCTGGAGTTAATTATTCGGTCAAATCGTGATATTGTTATTAGCTCCTGTAGCAGCGAAAAATATGAATATTATTAAATATTGTCTCATAAGATTATTCATTAAAAATTTTACCTCCTTCAATTCATCATAGATAAATTTGTATAACATAATTTAGCTACTTAATACTTTGCTCATTCTAAATTCACATCCATCTAAATTGCATCATATCTGCTTTACAAAAAACAGCGTATTTTATGGTTATCAGCTTCTATTTCCATGTTTTGTAAGCTATTTGCATTGAAAAATGATTTTCAACTCTTGTACTTTATGCCATTAGTAACAATAAAATCCACCTTCTTTGATATGTGCATGAAAAAAATAGATCGCTATACATAAATAATTCAAAATATATAAAATATTCAAAGTAGTAAATATTATCAGCAAATTATTGAGACTTCATACCTTAAATTAGTAGTCAT